>Ga0247841_10006138_pt1 | contig 18837 bp, 13 predicted proteins | sample LaCruzMarch2015__2_FD_192410 | JGI IMG/M metagenome (GOLD analysis project Ga0247841, IMG submission 192410) | Freshwater microbial communities from meromictic Lake La Cruz, Castile-La Mancha, Spain - LaCruzMarch2015_18m | ecosystem: Environmental > Aquatic > Freshwater > Lake | place: Spain... | reverse complement strand
TGTTCTCAATAGCGCACTTACTTCTACAGGCGTGGTCCCGTTTATGGAACGATATTCCAATTCGACACGCGAAGTGGCACAGGACGGCCGCAGGGGCGCCCTCATGCTCTCGATCTCGATAAAACATCCCGATTCAGGAAAATTTATCGATGCCAAGATGGAAAGCGGAAAGGTTACCGGTGCAAATGTATCGGTGAAACTGACTGACGACTTTATGATGGCTGTCGAAAAAAAGGCTATGTTCCGGCAGCAATATCCCGTAAATTCCGATAACCCACGCTTTGCCCAGGAGGTAGATGCTGAAAAGCTATGGACCAAGATCATTCACAATGCCTGGAAGTCAGCTGAACCCGGGGTTCTATTCTGGGATACAATAATCAGGGAAAGCCTGCCTGATTGCTATGCCGACCTTGGGTATGCAACCGTTTCAACAAATCCGTGCGGTGAAATTCCTCTCTGCCCTTACGACAGCTGCCGCCTTCTGGCTATTAACCTCTTCAGTTATGTTAATAACCCTTTCACGGTTGAGGCTGCCTTTGACTTTGAACTCTATAAGGAACATGTAGGCCTCGCTCAGAGAATGATGGACGATATTATCGATCTGGAACTCGAAAAGATCGATGCCATCCTCGAAAAGGTAATATCCGATCCGGAAAATGAGGAGCTTAAGAGAGTAGAGATAAACCTCTGGAAAAATATCAGACAGAAAGCTGAAGAAGGGAGAAGAACAGGTATTGGAATAACCGCGGAAGGTGACATGCTTGCCGCCCTCAACCTGAGATATGGAACCGATGAGGCAACAGATTTCTCCGTTGAGGTACACAAAACACTGGCTCTCGAAGCCTATAAATCATCAACATACCTGGCAAAAGAACGTGGTGCGTTTGCAATCTACAACGCAGAACGGGAGAAGAATAATCCGTTCATTCTCAGGATGAAAGCTGCCGACCCGGTCATGTATAATAACATGGTTAAATATGGCAGGAGAAATATAGCTCTTCTTACAATTGCCCCGACAGGTACCACAAGCCTCATGACACAGACTACCTCTGGCATTGAGCCAATCTTCTCAACATTCTATAAGAGAAGAAGAAAGGTTAATCCCAATGACCAGGCTGTTAAGGTTGCATTTAAAGATGAGGTTGGCGATTCATGGGAGGAATTCCCCGTATTTCACCATAAGTTTGTCGACTGGCTTGTACTTAATGGTTATAATGTTGACGAAGTTATGCGGATGAACGACGATGATATCGCGGCTCTTATCGCAAAATCACCCTACCATAAGGCAACAGCTAACGACATCGACTGGATGGCTAAGGTGAAAATGCAGGGCGCTATTCAGAAATGGGTCGACCATTCAATAAGCGTCACAATAAACCTTCCGGCGGATGTTAAAGAGGAGCTTGTGAGTGATCTGTATCTTTCAGCCTGGAAAGAAGGCTGCAAGGGTGCAACAGTATATCGCGACGGATCACGAACGGGTGTTCTTATAGCAGGAAAATCCGAAACAGGCCAGGAAAGACCGAAAAGACCAAAGGTTCTCGATTGCGACGTCATCAGATTCAATATAAACGAGGAGAAGTGGGTAGCCTTCGTGGGACTTAAGGATAACAGGCCCTACGAGGTCTTTACAGGTATAGCCGACGATGAAGTTTTCCCGATTCCTAAAAGTATTATTAAGGGGAAAATAATAAAAATAAAAAGTGAGGCCGGCAAGACACGCTACGACTTCCAGTACACTGATAAATACGGCTATAAGAAGACCATCGAGGGGCTTTCCCATATGTTTAAACCCGAATTCTGGAATTATGCCAAACTCATTTCTGGTGTGCTGAGGCATGAGATGCCAATACAGAATGTTGTTAACCTTGTTGAATCGCTAAACCTCGACAGTGAGTCGATAAATAACTGGAAAAGCGGTGTCGAAAGAGCCCTCAAAAAATATATACCCAACGGAACAAAGGCAAAAGGCAAGTGTACCGAATGCGGATCCGATAACCTTGTTTACGAAGAGGGTTGCCTTATCTGCAAGGATTGCGGTTCCTCTAAATGCGGGTGATCTATCCTACTTATAAAATAGAAGTAGCAGAGGCAAATTTGAAATCATGATTTTCATTTTGATTTTCTCAGTGTGACTCTGTTCTACTCTGTGTCTCTCTGTGTAACTAATAATTAAGAACTTACACAGAGGTCACAGGGTTATCACAGAGTTCCACTGAGGTCTTATACTTAATCATCCTGAAGTTCCAGACATTTTTAACAATCTGGTTCAAAAACCAAAATGGTATTGTAGAAAACTATTTGAATTTCTATCTGCTTGCCCTGATGAGTCCTCTCCTGAGATAAGGCGCCTTCATCTTCTTGTCGTAATAGTTTATCATATAGCCTTTTGAAGGAGTTACCTCAAAACCATAATCTTGCAGGAGTGCAGTAAAATCCTTTTCGTCGTTGTTCTTATGGTAAGTACATAATGCAATTTTTACCTTGTCGGACGAACGGAAGATTACATCACAGCTTTTGAGTACTGAGGCCTCTGCTCCGTCGACATCTATTTTCAGAAAGGTGATATCTTTTCTCTCATTGTAGAAAGTCCCGAAATTGAGGTTTGCCTCATCATCATGATCCGAAACATATTTGTTTATTATCTCCACCTTATGTGACCAGGGTGCAAAGGTTGCTTTCGCAGCCTCAATCCATTCCTTATCATATTCGAAAAGATAGATTTTTTTTACTTTCTCAACCACAGCCAGCGAGAAGTTCCCCTCAGCTCCTCCAATATCAGCCAGGACATCATTCTCGCCAATAGGAAATGAATCGGTGAGGTATCTGTGAGGGCTGTCAGGATCCTGTTCCCGGGTGAGGTCGCAAAAGGCTCTTTTTATCCGGTTTTCGTTCCATCTCCTCTTGAAGTAGAGTCTCTTGCCATCCTGCATAACATATTTTAAACCTTTTGCACTGTCGGTGAAGACCTCAATATCTTTCGGAGAGTATTTTTCGCTGAAAGGATAGGGGAATATTTTTATCTCATTCTTTTCAAGAAAGTCCAGAACTTCTAGTTGTTCACCATTTACCTCCGTACCGGGAAGTGATGCGAAGTGTTTAAGGATGTCTTTCCGGAGCGATTTCTTCAGCAGGATCGTCCTGATTGGTTTTGGGACCAGTGCCCGGTAGACCGGAAACAGATATTTATTCATCTTTTGGTGGTTATTTTATTACTCCCAATTCCTTACCGATTTTTTCGAATGCGTTTATTGCCTTATCGAGGTGCTCGGTTTCGTGGGCGGCCGACAGCTGCACTCTTATCCTTGCCTGACCTTTTGCAACAACAGGATAATAAAACCCGATAACATATATTCCTTCGGTGAGTAGTTTTGCTGCAAACTCCTGCGAGAGTTTTGCATCATACAGCATTACTGCGCAAATGGCCGATTTGGTTGGCTTTATGTCGAATCCAAGCTTCTTCATCCCGGCAATGAAATATTCCGAGTTCCTATGGAGTTTATCCTGGAGTGTATTCGTTTCGGTCATCATATCCACCATTCTTATTCCGGCTGCAGCAACAAGAGGAGGAATAGAGTTCGAGAAGAGGTAAGGTCTCGACCTTTGCCTTAACAAATCGATTATCTCTTTCTTACCTGTTGTGAATCCTCCTATTGCACCACCGAATGCCTTCCCAAGAGTTCCGGTGATTATCTCAATTTTCCCTTTCAGGTTGTATAGCTCGGTGACTCCACGACCTGTGTCACCGACAACCCCCGCAGAATGTGATTCATCGACCATAATCATCGCATCATATTTCTCAGCCAGTTCTGCTATCTTATCCAGAGGAGCCACATTCCCGTCCATCGAGAACACCCCGTCGGTAACGATTAGGCGGAATCGCTGTGCCATGGCTGCCTGAAGTTGTTTCTCAAGGTCTTCCATATTTGCATTTTCGTACCTGTACCTCTGAGCCTTGCAAAGCCTTACTCCGTCAATTATCGAGGCATGGTTCAGGGCATCGGAGATGATGGCATCCTCCTCGGATAGTAACGGTTCAAAGACTCCTCCGTTTGCATCGAAACAGGCAGCATACAGAATAGTATCCTCCGTTCCGAAGAACTCCGCAAGTTTCTTCTCAAGCTCCTTGTGAATATCAGAGGTGCCGCAGATGAACCTCACCGATGACATCCCGTAACCGTGATCATCGAGAGCTTTCTTTGCTGCATCGATAAGCGACTTATTATTCGAAAGGCCGAGATAGTTGTTGGCACAGAAATTAAGAACCTTCTGGCCACTTGCCAATTCTATTTCAGCGCCCTGTGGCGATACAATTACCCGTTCATTCTTATACAGTCCGGCTTCCCTGATTTCATTCAGAGATTTATCAAGGTGTTCTTTGTAATTATTGTACATAGTTTTATGTTTTATCCTTTGTGAACCTTTGTGTAAACCTTTGAGTCCTTAGTGGTTAATTTTTTTTACCACGAAGGACACAAAGTACCTCACAAAGGAACACAAAGGAATTAATCCCAATTTAAAATTACTTTTCCGCAGTTTCCCTCTTCCATTTTATCGAATCCCTTCTGGAAATCATCGATATGATACCTGTGTGTTATAACAGGATTGAGGTCAATTCCGCCTATTATCATCTGTTCCATCTTATACCAGGTCTCCCACATTTCTCTACCATAGATACCCTTAAGAGTTATCGCCTTGAAAATTATATCACTCCATGGGACTTCAAAGTTAGAGGGAAGAATACCAAGCAATGAAATGCTCGATCCGTTATACATGTTGTTTATCATTTCAATAAATGCTCTTGGTGAACCCGACATTTCAAGGCCTATATCGAATCCCCGCATTCCAAGTACATGAACTGCATCGGAGATCTTTTCCCCCTTAGAGGGGTTGACTGTAAGTGTAGCTCCCATCTTTTTTGCTATATCGAGCCTGTAATCGCTGAGGTCGCTGGCAACAATAAAACGTGCTCCCGCGAATTTTGCGATTGCAATAGCCATACTTCCAATGAGGCCAGATCCGGTTACAAGCACATCTTCACCAAGGAGAGGAAATGATAGTGCTGTATGGGTGGCATTGCCGAATGGGTCCATTATGGCAGCCCACTCATCGGGAATCCTCGGGTCGAGAGGGATGACGTTCTGGGCAGGAATCTTCACATATTCTGCAAAAGAACCGTCGATATTGACGCCGATTCCAACAGTGTTTTCACATACGTGTTCTTTCCCGCGACGGCAGTTACGGCAATGACCACATGCAAGGTGTCCCTCACCGGTTACCCTTTCCCCTAATTTCAGGTTCTTAACTCCCTCGCCCATTTTTTCAATGTAGCCCATATATTCATGGCCGATAGTCATTGGAGTTTTAATAGTCCTTTTCGACCATTCATCCCATTCGTAAATATGAAGGTCGGTACCACAAATTGCGGACTTCTTTACTTTAATTACGACATCGTTCAGGCCCGGTTCTGGTATCGGAACCTCTTCCATCCAAAGCCCTTTTTCAGGCCTGGCTTTGACAAGCGCTTTCATCTTTTGCATAACGAGCTGGTTTTATAGCTGTGTAATTATCTCAAAGTTATTTAATTTATCAGTCACGATGGGCAGAATCATGAATATTCACCCCCTGATTTTAAAATTATTGCGCTAAATTATAATAAATCGTATTTATTAAAGCTGATTTTACCGATACAATTTTTGACCTTCTTTACCTATCTTTGACATTATTTTAACAACCATAATAATATATGTCACAAGTAAGAGTACGTTTTGCACCAAGTCCCACAGGTCCACTGCATATTGGGGGAGTAAGGACAGCACTATATAATTACCTTTATGCAAAGAAAACCGGAGGTATCTTCATATTAAGAATAGAGGATACTGACCAGACCAGGTTTGTCGAGGGGGCAGAGGAGTATATTATGGAGTCGCTGAAATGGTGTGGTATTGAAGTAGATGAGGGAATAAAAGAGGGAGGAAGCTACGGACCATACCGGCAGAGCGACAGGAAGGAGATCTACAGGGAATATGCCGATATACTTGTTGAAAAAGGAGATGCATATTATGCCTTTGATACCTCCGAAGAACTTGATAAACTGAGGAATGAATCGGAGAAAGCAGGCAATACATTTATATACAATGCCGCAACAAGGGATAATCTTAACAATTCACTTTCGCTCGATCCTTCTGTATGGAAAAGGAAACTTGCTGATGGTGAACCTTATGTTATCCGATATAAGATGCCGCTGAGCGAAGATATTCTCTTTAACGATATAATTCGTGGCAGCATTGTGGTTAATACTTCAACTCTCGACGACAAGGTGCTTTTTAAGTCGGATGGCATGCCCACTTATCACCTCGCCAATATTGTCGACGACCACCTGATGCTTATCAGTCATGTTATCAGGGGTGAAGAATGGTTGCCTTCGCTTCCGCTGCATATTATGCTTTACAGGTCGTTTGGCTGGGAGGCACCATTGTTCGCGCATCTTCCATTGCTTCTTAAACCCGATGGTAAAGGAAAACTCAGCAAACGTGATGGTGATAAGATGGGATTTCCGGTCTTCCCCCTCTTCTGGCCATATGGTGAAACGGCAAAGGGTTACCGCGAAGAGGGTTATTATCCTGAGTCTTTCGTGAACATGCTTGCACTTTTGGGATGGAACCCCGGAACCGAGCAGGAGATTTTTTCAATGGAAGAACTGACTGCTGCGTTTTCGCTTGACCGGGTTGGAAAATCCGGGTCACGTTTTGATCCTGAAAAGGCAAAATGGTTCAATCACCAGTATCTTATTAAAAAACCTGTTGAGGAACTTGCAATGGAATTCAGGGAATTCCTTCGCAGCCATGGTTATCACATTGATCTTTTCCGCCTGCAGATACTCATTAACCTTGTAAAGGAAAGGGTTAGCTTTGTTAAAGATATCTGGGATCAGACTGATTTCTTTTTCAAGGCTCCTGACACTTATGATCAGGATGTTATCAAAAAAAGATGGAAGGAAGATACTCCCGGTACACTGAGCGAATTGAGGGCTCTTCTATTTACAATCAGCGACTTTACATCAGAAGGAACCGAAACAGTTGTAAAAGCCTGGATAGAAGAGAAGGGATATAACCTGGGAGCCGTTATGAATGCTTTCCGGCTTGTAATTGTCGGAACTTCACGCGGACCTCATATGTTTGATATAATCAGCTGGATAGGTAAAACGGAAACCCTCGACAGGATCGACAGGGGGCTTTCGGTTATTGGCAAATGAGAAGATGATTTTTCCTGGAACCGGTGACTTTATAAATATTCACACACACGGAGAAGAGAGTTCCCCTGGAATCTTTATTGTCGAAAACCTGATGGCTCATGAAGGTCTCCTGCCCGGGAATCTTCCCGGAACAGCATTCTCATTTGGTATACATCCCTGGTTTCTCAATGAAGAGAATTCAGTCAGATTGTTGAATTTAGTCCGCGACAATATTGTCAATCCATGGGTTGTTGCAGTGGGGGAGGCAGGATTCGATAAACTTCGCGGACCATCACTCGACCTTCAATACAAAATATTCTGCGGGCAGGTTAAAATTGCAGAAGATTTTTCAAAACCTGTTTTTATACATTGCGTCAGGGCATGGGATGAACTTCTGGCCGCGTATAAAGAACTGAAACCTAAAACTAAATGGATAGTCCATGGCTTCAGGGGAAGCAGGGAATTGGCTGCTCAGCTCCTGTCTAAAGGATTTTACCTCTCATTCTGGTTCGATTTCATTATAAGACCCGAATCATCCGAACTGATCAGGAGTTTGCCTTTAACAAGGATTTTTTTGGAAACCGACGGGGCAGATATTGATATACGGGAAATATATTATAAAGTGGCTGCTGACCTGAAAATACCTGTTGACGACCTTAAAAAGATTATGATTGATAACTTTAATGCTATTTTCAGATAATCTTCCTTTATCACTCATCAGACCAGTCTGGTCGAATTTATTTATCTGTTTCCTTGTAGCTTATCGACAAACCACCACCATCGTAATTTATTGTTGTTTCGTAGTTTTTAAGGCTTCTTACATATTTGAGGAATTCGGCCTGCCCTCCATAATCGCGCCCCCTGCCTGAGATATTATGAGCAGTAAAGCAACCGCCAACTTTAAGTTTTGGCTCCACGTCGACGAAATAGTTCTTATACCACTCCTTGTCGGCATCGCTGAATACGAAATCAAATGGGCCTTTCAGCTCCTTAACAAGGTTGTGGGCATTTGCAAGCCTGGCATCGATATAGTCTGAGACGCCTGCCTTTTTAAAGTTCTCGAGGGCTTTCTTATAACGCGACTCATCAATGTCAATTGTTATAAGCTTCCCACCGGTCTTGCTTAGAGCCCATGCCATCCAGATCGCAGAATGCCCGGTTGAAGTCCCTATCTCAAGAGCGCTCTTATAGTTTCCCTTTATAATGAGATTATAGAGTAGCTGTCCGTCGGCCGATGGTACATTCATATCGTACCATTGACCCGTATGGTCGGAGAGGAACTTCTTTACCTTCTCATCAAGGATAGGATCTTCCTTTCCCGACTGTGCTGTAAGACAACCGGAGAAGAGGGAGGGGCATATAATAAGTACTGCGAAAAGTCTGAAAATATTGAGGTTCTTCATTCTTGTTATTCATTAATTGAATATTCCGAACGTAAAAAAATGTGCCAAAAAATAAAGTTAATATTTTCTGCCGATATTTTACCCGGAAGAAGAGTGAATTTTATTTTATAACTTTCCAAACGGATTGATACAAGTTAAATTCAAATATCACTGTAATGAACAGATCAGAAGGCAGCATATGGTTTAAACCTGTTATACTGGCAATAGCCATTTTAACCTTTATTAGCCATCTTCTCATTATTAACAATCTTGAATTTCACAGGGATGAACTTCTTTATTTCTCACTCGGACAGCACCCTGCAGCAGGTTACGCTTCCGTTCCTCCACTGATAGGATGGCTGGCGATGGGTATGACGAAAATATTTGGTTTTACATTGTTTGCTGTACGATTTCTTCCAGCCCTGATGGGTGGGGTAATGATAATAATGGTTGCATCCCTTGCAAAAGAATTTGGAGGATCAGATTATGCATCGTTTCTCGCAGTAACCGGACTCTCTGTTTCAGTATTTTTTATGCGCACCTATACACTCTTCCAGCCTGTATTCATGGAGATCTTTCTTTGGACATTATGTATATATCTGATAGTTAAGTTCATAAATACAAAAAAAGAACGGTATCTGATATTGTTTGGTATCGCAGCAGGGTTTTCTTTACTTAACAAGTACCTGGCTGGCCTGCTCTTTGCCGGATTATTTGTAATTATTCCATTCACAGTTCATCGTTCGGTTTTCAGGAAAAGATTATTCTGGATTGGAATTGCTCTTGGTTTTGTGATTTTTCTTCCAAACCTGTTATGGCAGGTATGGAGAGGATTTCCTGTGGTATGGCATATGTCGGAACTTTATGATACCCAGCTGGTTCATATGGATATGTCTCTTTTTCTCAGTGAGCAGCTTTTGATGCCGTTTGCAGGAAGCATCCTGACCGTATCAGGAATTATCTTTCTTTTTAGCAGGGCTGCGGGAAAGTTCAGGTTCCTTGGATTTCTATCAGTCTTTATCATTGCCGGGCTTATGCTGCTCAAAGGGAAAAGCTATTATACTCTGGGCATTTTTCCTCTTCTGATTGCTTCAGGAGCTGTTGCGTTTGACCGATGGATTAATCCCCGATGGATCAGAATACTGATACCTGTCCTGCTTATCCTTATTACAATTCCTGTTATCCCTATGGGGTTGCCTGTAATGCCCCGTGAAGGGCTTAAGAAGTATTTCAGCAGCCAGCAGGAAAGACTTGGGACTTCAGTGGGACAACGGTTTGAAGATGGTACAATACATACCCTGCCTCAGGATTATGCCGATATGATAGGGTGGGAGGAGCTTACTTCGGTAGTTGCTAAGGCATACATATCGGTCAGCGATAAGCAATCGTGTTTTATATATTGCGAAAACTATGGTCAGGCCGGTGCCATAACTGTTATAGGAAAAAAATATGGTCTCCCCGAAGCAGTTTGTTTCAGTGAAAGCTTTCAGTACTGGTTTCCTGAATCATTTTCGCCTGATATTAAATCGTTTATCTATGTTAATAACGAGTTGGGTGATGATGTGAAGGCGCTTTTCATGAAAATTACTGTGGCGGGAAGCATTACCGATCGCGATTCAAGGGAATACGGAACCACCGTATGGCTATGTGAGGAACCGGTTGGGAGTTTTAATGTATTTTGGACAGAGAGAACAAAAGGGATTGTAAAAAGCAGATAGAACCCTGAAGGTTAGAGTAAAATCGGAGAAAAATCAAGTCAAAGAAAAATTTGTAAAAGAAGCATTAATTTTCATTGAATTATTTCCTCCTTTATATCCTCTGTTTCATACAATTTGACTAAATTGTTAGGGTATTTACCCGATCATTAACCAAAATATGTAAACAAATGAGAATCCTTGCCACAGGTGTTGTTGCGTTCCTGATCTGGTCGTTTATTGCAGCATGGCTTTACAATGACAAAATAGTCCCAGCGATGCATAACAATAGGAATGCACAGCCATCAGTTCAGATTCCGATAGCCCCGGTAGATTCTTTGAGTCTGATAAGGGCATCGATGCCCGCAAACCTCCCGGTCTACTTTGAATTCAGCAATTCGGAATTCATCCCCGATTCTCTGAACGACAGTCGGATCGGCGAAATAAAGAGCTTCCTCGAAAAGTATCCGGCATCGGTAATATTGGTTAAGGGATTTACCGATCTTGTTGGTGAACCGGAATATAATCAGGAACTGGGCCTTAAACGGGCTTTGATGGTTCAGGAATACCTGATCCTGGAGGGTTTTCCTGCTAACAGGACGATTGCTGAATCAGGCGGAGAGGATCTGTCCTCCGATTATATTACCGAAGAGGGAAGAGCCAGGGCAAGAAGAGTAGAAATTTCAGTTAAATTGTAACATTATGACACAGATATATATTCAGATGGCACAGTCAGTGACGGGAAATGTTGTTTTAATAATTCTGCTTCTCCTGGTTGCATCATTAATAGGTTATCTGACCGCATGGTATTATTCAAAGTCGATTCATACTTCCGTTATTAAAGGTCTTGAAGATGAAAGGGCGGGCCTAAGGAAAAATGTCCTTGAATTGAATAACGACATTAAAGAATTTGAAGCGAGCATCATAAGATTAAAAGGAGAAATCACTTCTCTCGAAAAGCAGATTGGGGATAGGCCCAGGGAGACAAAGGGTAAAAAAAAGCATGCAAAAGCATAATCTCACCACTGTAGAATTATCAGTTTAATAATTGAAGGTCTAAAGCTTTCTTCTCATAGGGTAATTTACTAAATTCGTTCCGCAGCAACATTCATTGTGCTGCAATGGATTACTTTGTACTAATTTGACAACAATTGATAAAATGAGGCCATATGTTTTAGCAGAGACAACCCTTAAGGAAATTAAGGACAGGAAAATAAGCCTTGCGGTACTGCCATGGGGAGCTACCGAAGCACATAATTATCATCTCCCTTATTCAACCGATAATATTATGGTTGAAAAAATTGCGGCTGATTCTGCCGCAATGGCCTGGGAAAAAGGCGCAGGGGTTATTGTGCTGCCCTCCATTCCTTTTGGGGTGAATACAGGTCAGCTCGACATACTGTTGAACATTAACCTGAATCCTTCAACCCAGTTTGCTATTTTAAACGATGTGGCCGATGTGCTGAACAGGCATGAGATAACCCGATTGTTGATTCTTAACGGACATGGAGGCAATGATTTCAGACAGATGATTAGGGAGTTGGGAGCAAAATACCCTGCAATGTTTATCTCTACATGCAACTGGTATCAGTCGGCACCCCAGGCAGAGATCTTCGAAAATGGTGGCGGTCATGCCGACGAAATGGAGACCAGCGTAATGCAGTTCATAGCTCCCGAATTCGTGCGGCCTCTTGGCGAAGCTGGAGAAGGAAGGGCCAAAACATTCCGGATCAAAGCTTTCAATGAAAAATGGGCCTGGGCCGAACGCCGGTGGTCGCAGGTTACTTCCGATACCGGTATTGGTGATCCTTCACTCTCGACACCTCAGAAGGGTGAAAAATATTATAGCAAGGTCGTAAAAAAAATCGGCTCTCTTATGACGGAGCTGGCATCGGCAGATATAGATGATATGTATGAATGAAATCCATTAAACGCAGAGTTCGCAAAGGTTAAACGCAGAGTTCGCAAAGAATTAGCTTATAGTCCTTATCCTCCGCGTTCCTTTGCTTAAACTCTGCGCCCTCTGCGTTTAAAAAAGGATTTCATTCAATCACCTGAAATAGTAGTAAGCATAAAATTATAAATCAGAGTCATGAGCAAAATCAGAGATAGTTTTTGGATTTCTTTCAGGGTTGATAAATCAGTTTTGAAGCTGGTTGTTTTTTTCTTTATTACAGGAGCCGCTTTATTTCCATCGTGCAAAAAAGTACCGGATAGTTTCAGCCGGCCCGTAATTCAGCTTGCCGGTAACTGGCAATTTGCTCTTGATTCGGCAGGCATAGGCTTGTCAGAAAAGTGGTATTCCCATTCCCTGACTGATTTCGTAACACTACCAGGCACCCTCGATGAAAACAAAAAGGGTATCCCAAACACGAACAGGGGAGAAACAATGAGGCTGTCGCGTGAGCTGATGTATGCCGGAAAGGCCTGGTACCGACGGGAAGTCAACATACCGGAAGAGTGGAAAGGGAAGAGTATCAGGTTTATTATGGAGAGAACAAAGCCTGCAAATGTCTGGATAGATACAATTTTTGCAGGCAGCAGCAATGATATACTAACAGCCCAGCAGTACGATCTTTCCTCACTGCTTACTCCGGGAAAGCATACAATTACAGTTCTTGTCGACAACGGAAAGGGATCAGTGCCTGAAGGTATTACTGGCTCCCATGCATGGACAGAACATACACAGAGTAACTGGAACGGCATACTGGGAATGCTCCGGCTTGAAGCGTTTAGTCGAACGCATATCGAAAATATCACGGTTTATCCCGATGTTGACAAGAAGCTTATTAAGGTTAAAATTAAAATCATTAGCGCTTCATCTGAAGCAGGTCCGACATCTGTCACACTAAACGCCGATTTATGGAACAGCCGTAAAGAAGAGGGACTCCCCTTGAAGAAATATAAGGTAAATCTTACCCCGGGAGAAAATATAGCCGAGCTTAGTTATAAGATGGGGAAAGGATTCAGTGCCTGGAGTGAATTTTCTCCCGCCATGTATAAACTGACAGCCCGACTGAACAGCCCCGACAGAATTGATGAGGCAACAGTCGATTTTGGTATGAGAAAATTCTCAACGCTGGGGACACAGTTTACTATTAACGGGGCAAAGACCTTTCTGAGGGGAAAGCACGATGCCTGTGTTTTCCCCCTTACAGGCCATCCGCCTATGGATGTTGACGGGTGGCTGAAGGTCTTTCAAACAGCTAAAATGTATGGCATCAACTTCTACAGGTTCCATTCCTGGACACCTCCTATGGCCGCATTCGAAGCAGCTGACATGGAGGGAATGTACCTTCAGCCTGAACTTCCTTTCTGGGGAAGCATGAGGAAGGAAGACAGTACCGGATTAAATGAATTTCTGCTAAAAGAGGGTGACAATATTCTTAAAACCTATGGAAACCACCCCTCTTTTGTAATGTTTGCCCTGGGAAATGAACTTTCAGGCGATCAGGAGGTAATGAATGAATTCCTCAGTCATTTCAGATCGGTCGACAACAGGCAGCTAATGGCTTTCGGATCGAATAATTATCTGGGATTCAGGGGACAGGCCACTGGTGAAGATTATTATGCCGGCTGCCGTGTGGGAAGTGATACCGACACAATATTCAGCACTCATATACGCGCATCTTTTTCATTCGCCGATGCTTACGACGGTGGCTATATTAACGGCAGGTACCCTTCCACAGAACTAAATTATTCCGGGGCGATTTCAAAATGTACAGTACCTGCTCTGGGCACCGAAGTAGGGCAGTATCAGATCTATCCCAATTACGACGAGATATATAAATACAAGGGTGTAATGAAGCCATGGAATTTCGAGGTTTTCAGGGAGAGGTTAAAAGCCAATAACCTTACCGGTCAGGCTTTGTCATTCTTCAGGGCTTCGGGAGCGGTGAGTGTTTTGTGTTATAAGGAGGATATTGAAATGGCTATCAGGACCCCGGGCTTTGGAGGTTTTCATCTTCTCGATTTACAGGATTTTCCCGGACAGGGTACTGCCTTGATAGGAATTCTGGATGCATTTATGGAAAGCAAAGGACTCATTGCTCCTGAAAAATTCAGCCAGTTTTGTAATAAGGTTGTCCCTTTGGTTATAATGGAAAAATATTGCTGGACAAATAAAGAAACCTTCACAGGAAAGATCCAGGTAGCCAACTATTCTTCCTCGGCAATTAAATCGCAGAAAATTAAATGGGAACTGATAGATCCAGCCGGAAAAGCCGTGTCGGACGGACAGGTTATTGCCACTCTGCCCCAGGGGGAACTGTATGATGCTGCTTATCTTAAAATTGACCTTTCATCAATTACAAGGGCTGAAAAACTATCTCTTAACATTTACCTTGAAGGAACCCTATATAAGAACAGTTATCCATTGTGGGTTTATCCACAGGAACCAGATACCTCAATACCTGAAAATATTTTGGTAGCTGAAGAACTCGATAAAATAGCCCTTGCCAGGCTGGCGGAAGGATCGTCGGTATTGTTCTTCCCTCGGTTTGGTGATGTGAAAGACATCTCAGTAGGTGGATTATTCAGTCCCGATTACTGGAACTATCGTATGTTCAAGGGCATCTCGGAATCTAATAACAAGCCAGTATCTCCGGGAACAATGTCGATACTTACCGATCCCCTTCTACCGTTATTCAATGATTTTCCAACTGATTTCTATACAAACTGGCAATGGTGGGCAATAGTTAAGAACAGCAGGCCCTTCATTCTTGATAATGGTCCGAAGGATTATTTCCCTCTCGTTCAGGTTGTCGATAATGTGGAGAGAAACCATAAACTGGGACTGATATTTGAATTTTCCGTGGGAAAGGGAAAATTACTTGTATGCATGTCAAATCTGCGTGCAATACAGGATAAACCTGAAGCCCGTCAGCTTTACAGCAGTATATTGAAATATATGTCGACGGATAAATTCAATCCCTCACAATCCCTCACTCAGAATGAACTCGTGGACCTGTTCAAAACAAAAGTGTCTGCCGGAAAAATAACAGGGGTCAAAAACATTTCTTATGAATAGTGTTTTGTAAATCTGGTACTTCAGGCTTCTTCCCTTTGTGTACCTTATTTTTTCCCTTAGTGACCTTCGTGGTAAAAAAGAAACTTACTTTTTAACCACAAAGGTCTCTAAGGGTTTCACGAAGGACACAAAGGATAATCCCGGATATTTTTATAATTCGGGGGAGCTTTATTTATAAATGCAGGTTGAATTATCTGCCTTTATAAAATATGATTTGTAATTCTTTGCTTTAGGATCCATGCATCCGCAGAGGTTAAGCAGTTCAATATTTTTAAAGTCAACAGGATGGCTTTCTGCCTGCAAAGCGACGTATCCTTCTTTTAGTGTTGTTCCCTCCTTCGAAATCCATATCTGCTTGTCGGTAACTCCCATATCGTCCCAGTCTTTTCCCATATTCTGTTTACTTATAAACGCTCCGTCTATCTGAGGTTTCTGGAAGGTAAGTACCGTATCGCTGTTTACAATAAAGGTCATGTATTCGTCGCCTGCCACTATTGCTTCAACATGTACCCACTGATCGCCGTCGTAGGTTTCTGATGCTGAATTGATGCAATGAGTGTAGTCAACCTTTCCTTTAAGCTCTACTGCAGTGCCTGGAGTACAGACATTCGCGGTTGTGCGGGACCCTTTCCCGAGTCCGCCAAGCATCTGAAGCTCGATCGAGACAGGGAAATCCTGACTGAAATTATTGCTGGCTGCCGACTGTGAATGTAGCATTACTCCGCTGTTTCGGTTATTCCAGGTTGCGCCTCCCTTTAACTGTTCACCGTTAAACCTGTAATCGAACCGCAACTTATAATATGAGAAGGGTTTTTCGTAGTACATGTGTCCGTACAGGTCACTGAATTCACTGTACTTATCATACCTTACCCTGATCATGCCGTCTTCCACCCTGAAGGTCTCCAGGTAATTATCGTTGAGTTCCCTGCCGGCAATTTTAATGTCCCAGCCGGTAAGATCTTTCCCGTTAAAAAGCGAAACCCATTCTTCAGAAAAGGGTGTCAGCAAAATTTTTCTGAATTCAACCTGCGAACCCTCCGCCTGTATGGCTATCTGGCCCTTGTCTGCAGTACAGTCGAAGCCATAGTTTACAAGGTCTCCGTTAACCCATACCTTTATTGTTCTGCCACGACATTCTATGACCATTCTGTTCCATTCACCCACAGGATTTTCTGAGTTATCTGTCAGGTTAGATACCTGGCGGTTTTTTCCTTCAGTTATTCCCCATTTATCAGCAGGGCCGCGACGCGTTTCCATATTGGGGACCTGAATATCCTCAACTATGCACCAGAAATCACCGGCATTCTTGTTTTCCATCTGTACTTCAACCGACTTGGGAAACATTTGGTAAAGTGCACGGGGCCTGGAAGCATGAACCAGAACGCCGCAATTACCCGGAGTGGAAGCAAAGCGGTATTCAACCTCCAGCCTGTAATCAGAATATATCTTATCAGTTATCAGATGACCACCGGGTATTCCCATACTTACAAGCATCCCGTTTCTTACGATGAATGGATTTTTGAGCTGAGCATCTGTATCCATTGCTGGAACATCAGAATGCCAACCGGTAAGGTCTTGTCCATTAAACAGACTGATTTGCCCTGTCTGAGCGTGTAGTGCCGTAACTATAATGCTTCCGGCAAATATCAAAACAAGTGTAGTTTTTCTCATCGTACTGAATTTATGTTATTAGGTCCTTAGTGCCCTTTTTAGAAACCTTTGTGTCCTTCGTGTTAAAAAAGGATCCCACTGGTGAAGTTTAAATTCACTTTTCAACAGCAAGTTAAGATTTTACAAATTTGAAGATAGCATTTTGTTATCAAAAAATAATTATTTGTTTTAAAGGACTGAATTAATAACTTTATAACTGTTAATGTAGTAATATTTATAACTAACCTAAAATTAATACTTCTGGAATGAAAACATCACGAAGAACTTTTGTAAAAGCCGGAGCAATGGCGGTTGTGGGTTCTGCCCTGCTGCCAGGCTCCCTTCTGGCAGCTGAGGAAAAGGAAAAACCTAAAAGGATGGTTGGCGTTCAGCTTTATTCGATTCGCGACGACATGGGAAAAGACCCTCTCGGATCGCTTAAAAAAGTTGCTGAAATGGGATACGTCTATGTTGAACATGCAAACTATGTCAACAGGAAATTCTATGGCTATTCTGCCACCGAATTCAAGAAGATCCTCGACAGTCTTGGCCTTAAGATGGTCAGCGGGCATACAGTAATGGGCCGTAAGCATTGGGATGAGGCGAAAAATGATTTCTCCGACAGCTGGAAACAGACCATCGACGACGCAGCCATACTTGAGCAGAAATATGTTGTAAGCCCTTCAATGGATGAGACCATGAGGAACAAGTATGACGATTTCAAGCATTATATGGATATCTTCAACAAGTGCGGAGATCTTTGTAATAAGGCTGGAATGAAATTCGGATACCACAATCACGACTTCGAATTCAGCGAAAAGCTTAATGGCGAAAAACTGTTCGACATAATGATGAAGAGCATGGATCCCGATAAGGTTGTTGTTCAGCTCGACATCGGGAACCTTTACAACGGAGGAGCAGTTGCAATTGATATAGTGAAGCAGTATCCGGGAAGGTTCGAAAACCTCCATGTCAAGGATGAGATCGAGGGTACCGGAACTGGCGATAAATATGTAAGCACAATCCTCGGTGAGGGAATCGTAAACTGTAAAGAGGTTGTTGACCTGGCTACAAAAATAGGAGGCACTACCTGCTATATCATCGAGCAGGAATCATATCAGGGTAAAACTCCCATGGAATGTATTAAGGCTGACCTCGAAATCATGAAGAAGTGGGGATATTAAACGAAGCTTTGTATAAATTTCTAAACCGGCCTTCGGGCCGGTTTTTTATTTAAGCAGTAAGGTTAAATTTATGGGCAGGTATATTCTCGCCATCCTTCTTTTTTTAAGATTCAGCCTTTCTTCAGCAACGATTCGGGGAACAGCTGATTCGACGCTGGCTTTTTTGCCTGAAAAGAGGTTGTATCCTTCTGTTTTTCTCGATCACCTTGAGTGCCAGATGATGGGAGGGTCGTATCTTTTAAACCGGGAAGGCAGTAACCTGAGTCTGTATTCAACCATAAATATGGGCTTTAACAGACCTGTTCTTGCAAGGCACGGTGAGAATCTATCATGGGAATTAAACTTTGGAGTTGCAGTGTTCTCTCAGTTTGATCTTTTTAAAAGAGACAACGACAGCTACCTGGCAGGATTTCTGAATACCGATTTCAAGTTAAGTGCAGATTATACAATAAGCTTAAATAGCAATATCTTTCGATTAAGGACTTTCCATATATCTTCTCATCTGGGTGATGATTACCTTCAGCGTCATGCCGATACCCTTTTAAACGACAAGTCGGTTAACTATGAACAGGCCGATCTTACTTACATGAGAAAATTCAGTGACGGTTATGTTTATGGGGGAGCCGGGTTGATTTATACTAAATATGTTTTCAGAAAAAGATTT
>Ga0247841_10006137_pt1 | contig 18837 bp, 17 predicted proteins | sample LaCruzMarch2015__2_FD_192410 | JGI IMG/M metagenome (GOLD analysis project Ga0247841, IMG submission 192410) | Freshwater microbial communities from meromictic Lake La Cruz, Castile-La Mancha, Spain - LaCruzMarch2015_18m | ecosystem: Environmental > Aquatic > Freshwater > Lake | place: Spain... | reverse complement strand
ATTTAATCTGCAAAGAAAAAGATGTTTCCAATACTCAAAAGGCGCAAAAAGATTATATGTTTGTTAAAGCCGAATATAAAATGCACAGAATTAATTATGACGATATTCTTTACATAGAAGGACTATGTGAATATTTAATCATCAAAACCAAAACATCAAAAATTACTACACTTCAAAGTTTCAAGAACATCGAAATACTATTGCCAAAATCCAACTTTATTCGTGTGCATAAATCATTTATGATAGCAATAGATAAAATTGATATAATAGAAAAACACATAATAAAAATCGGCGAGAAAGAAATTCCAATAGGAGATACATTCAAAAAGAAATTTTTTGAAGTAGTCTCAAAATAAATGAAACCAAAAAAAGTAATTTGCAGCGCAGGACAAGAACGCGGCAGTTATAACATAACTCCCCGTGGCATGGGCGCACGGGAACACCAAACTGTCATAATGCCAGTGCTCCGAAAAGAAACCGGACACTCCCGGAAGAGAAACAGGCAGTAGTGAGTTATGTAAAAGAAAATTATCATATACTTATAAGGATTTTGAAAAATATTTAAAAGAAACGGATGTGGTTAATCATCCAGTTGCGCCATAATAAAATGTAACCGTAGTAATAACGGCATTTGGCGTCCAGGAAAGTACAGATTTAAATAATATTACCAGAAAAAAGGACGGTATTAGAAAAAACATAATTACAAAAAAAATACATAGCCAACTTCACATATTATATTAGGGGAGAGACAAGCCGCCGTTTCGGACTCGGACGCTTCGAGCATTTCCGTGACGACGGCTCTCTCTCCGAAAGACGTGTCTATATCTATAAGGACGAGGACTATACTAAATTACTTCAGAAATATAAATCCCTCAGATTTAACTAAATGGACATTTGTCCGCCGGTTGTAGTAAAATCTCCTCCGGCATATATACCACTCCCGCTGACGACGATTGTAAAAACAGTACTGTTTGTATTCGGATTCCAGGTCAAGTCTGCACTACCGTTACTGCCTTCTGTGTTGTTCAGTTTTGTTCATTTTCGTATGCGCAAATATATGATATATCCATATTTATCTTATTGTTGAAATATTCAACATTTTTCCAAATTATTTTGCGCTAGTATTTTTCGGTTTTCCTTCAGGCGGCAGTTCGTTTAAGATAGCCCAGAATATTCCGATATTCTTTACAGCTTCCGTAAAATCTTTAAATCCTACCGGTTTCACGACATAAGCATTTATTCCAAGTTCATAAGTCCTGATTAAATCCTGTTCTTCACGTGATGACGAAAGAATAACCACAGGCAGCATTTTTAGTTTAGTGTCGCTTCTTATTGCTTGCAGTACTTCTATTCCGCCCATTTTCGGCATTTTAAGATCAAGCAATAATACAGCCGGATTTCCGGATTTCCGTTCGATGTACTTTCCTTTGCACCAAAGATATTCCAGCACTTCAACTCCGTCATTTACCACATCAACGATATTAGCAAGATTATTATCAATCAGTGCCTCTATTGTCAGTTCAATGTCTTTCGGATTATCTTCTGCAAGAAGAATTCTTCTTAATTCTTTCATAATAAATTTTACTCCTTTAGTTTTGGTATAGTGAAATAAAATGTAGCTCCTTTTTCCAATTCCGATTCTGCCCAAACGCGCCCGCCGTGCCTTGAAATAATGCGGCTGACATTTGCCAGACCGATTCCTACTCCTTCAAACTCAGCTGTCGAATGTAAACGCTGGAAAACTCCAAACAGTTTATCGGAATATTTCATGTCAAAACCGACTCCGTTATCCCGCACATAAAATATTATTTCATCATTCCCGTTTTTACCTCCGATTTCAATTACTGCCTGCTCTTTGTTGCGTGAATATTTTAAGGCGTTGGAGATAAGATTAACCCAGACCTGATTAATCAGGTCTTCGTCACCCATTGCATCCGGAAGATCCAATATATGAATCTCGACATTTCTGCCGGCTAATTCATCACTGAATGTTTTAAATACACGGGTTACAAGGTTATTTGAATTAATTTTTGTGCGCTGCAGTTCAGTTCTGCTTAATCTTGAAAATGTCAGCAATGCGTCAATAAGATTCCCCATTTCGATGGTTGACTCCGAAATTGTGTTCAGATATCTTAATCCTGTTTCATCGAGATCTGCCGAATTATTTTTTTTAAGCAAATCAACAAAACCGCCGATATGTCTTAATGGTGCCCGCAGATCATGAGATATAGAATAACTGAACGCTTCGAGTTCTTTATTTGCTGCCTCCTGTTTTTCTTTCTCTTTATTCTGTAAGACAAGCTCTTTATCGGCAATGATTAACTCAGCCGCACGCTTTTCTTTCTCCAAGTTTTGATAATCAAGCTCAATATTAGCAATGACCAGCTCGTCTGCACGTTTCTCTTTTTCTTCGTTCTGAAAAGCAAGCTCTTTATCTGCAATGATTAACTCATCTGCACGTTTTTCTTTCTCTTCGTTTTGAATAGCAAGCTCTTTGTCTGCAATAACAAGTTCCGCTGCCCGTTTCTCTTTCTCATCGTTCTGGAAAGCAAGCTCTTTGTCTGCAATAACAAGTTCCGCTGCCCGTTTCTCTTTCTCTTCGTTTTGAAAAACGAGTTCTTTGTTCGCAATAATCAATTCAGCCTCTCGCTTATCTATATTATCATATCTTTTCATTTATTTTTAATATTTTATATACCGTTAATAAAATCAACTTAATATTTATCATCAAAACATACCTGCTTTATAAAGCCACGGTTAAAACAAACGGTTACTGAGCGAGTTACAATATGTCAAATCGAATCGGAATTTCCATACGGTAAACATACTTTAACTAATCAAGATAATTGTATTATATTTATGAATATATAGTCCCAAAGGATGAAAATTGACTATACCTTAAGGATTAGAAGATATTATCCTCAGAATAATTTTAACTGCATTCGACTAATTTCTTTACCCGGAGGCTTAAATGGCTTATCAAACCATAGTTGCACGCATTGCGTCATAATAAATGTAACTGTACAACAACGAAGAATAATATATCAAAGTTCTCAATAACTGAAATGCTTGCTGAGATAAGGTATCAAATTAATATTGATATTTTCGAACACCATCTTGATGAACTGCCGGCATAATTAAAAAACATAATTATAAAAGATTTTAAACACAATTTATTAAAGCCGCTTAAGTATTTTACGCGGTCAACTTGAGTTATTAATTAAAAGATAACACAGATATGCTATTATATCATAATGTAAAATATATATAATATAATATAATATTATATTTTACATATTTATCATATTATGTTTATTACGCTTAAATTATAATATCTCCGATATTCGGAGCCGGCATCGGCGGAGGATTTAATTTAGCGTTTATACTCGAGATACCGACGAAGCAGGAAACACTTAATAACTACGGTATTCTCGGGAAATTCGGAATTCAAGAAACATTATAGATTATCTTTCAGGCATGATTTAATTTTTTAGCAGAGGCTTCGTGAATTTTACAGATGTTAATATGTGTGATATTTCTTGACCTTTTAATGTTTTGAAAGTACAACTATATCCTTCACTTCAAGTATTTGTTCCGGATAACCTGCAGTAACCGCATTAATCATTGCCAGACCAAGCTCTTTCAGCGTGCTCACATATTTTGGAGCGGCAAAGCGAAGAATGGGATAAAACCGCTTACAAATTTATAATAGGGGAGTGTGTTATTCATTCCTTTAGTCGGCTGCATATATCCCGGTCTGAAGTTGTAAACCTGTTTAAACGGCAGTTTCATCAAATCATTTTCAGTCTTACCTTTCACTTTCGCCCACATCGTCCTGCCTTTTTCCGTACTGTCCGTAGCCGCGCCAGAAATATAGCAAAAAGTCATTTCCGGATTCAGTTTGCTCAGCACCGAAGCAAAATTCATTGTCAGCTTGTAAGTCACTTTAACAAGCCCCGGATCGTTATATATAGAGAGCATACCCGGATTATAATAAGAAGCGCTCAGATCATAAGCACTTCCAATCACTGATCCGCCGAGTAGAGTGGAATATGTTCCGTAAGGAATATTCCGGTTATGCGAATCCTGAGCCGAAGCAATCGTAAAAGTTATAGATAAAAAAATATTAGAAATACTGATTTCAATACATGAATGAGTATCAGTTGTTTTTGCAAAATATTAAATATATATAAAATATCATAAGTATAATTATATGTAAAAGATATTCTACTATCTGGATATGAATAATTAATCACGGATGCCAATAATATCAGTGACGCATTGCAATATTTTTATTGAAGGGTAATTCTATATTATGAGTTCAGGAAAATAATCTTTACAGGATTTCTCAAAAACCCGAAGACCTTTTGGCGTACACAGGCTGTACATAATAATCCTGTGCACTTCGAGGTATACCTGATTTTTGGAATACACTTTACTGTGAAGAAATAATTCATACAAAGAGTGAATAACTGAATCGGAATAATAAATAGCAAGCAGCTTCTCATTTAAATCTTTTTTGAACAATCCCGTTTTTCTGCCTTTTCTTATCATATAAACATAGAATTCAGTAATATCCTTATTCATAAACTCATTGATTAATGCAAACTGATTTGGGTAATATTTAACAAGATCCCTATAGTAATCAGCACTCATATTCACAACAGACTTGTACGTAGAATTTATAAAGGATACATACATTTCAACCGGATTGCCGAACTGCTTTTTGACCATCCTGAGTTCAGCCCTGTCCCTTTTAAGTCCAATCTTAATCATATAATCAATCACGTGCTCTTTACTCTCAAAATATCTGTAAAAAGTTCTGATTGAAACGTCTGAAGCCTTAACAATATCCCGCACTGATACTTCTCTGATTCCTTTGGTAAGAAAAAGGGATATTGAACTGCTTAATATATTATCAAGTATATATAGTCTCATAAAGGAAAATATACAGATTAACTCGTATATTCAATTCTAATATTTAATCATAAGTGATAGGTAGAATATGTATAATATAATATTATACTTATTGCAAGTAGAATATTGACTATTGAATATTATATTAGTATTTTTGTAGCAATGTAGAAAGTTCTTTCGTTATGAATTACTACTTTTAATTAGGCTTTTGCAAAAAGGCTTAAATATAATTATTATGAGAATCAGAAAAAAAAACAATTATTGGCAGCTATACTAATCAGTACGGCTTTATTACCCGGTCTTTTATACTCGCAAAGCGATTTACCGGTTAATTCGATGGAAGATTACAGCCTGTCTAACGATTTATATTTCGGCAACACAAGAATCTTAAGCCCTGTGTTCATACTTAGCGGCGGTATTGCCGTTTCTGTACCGGGTAATGGATTGAAACTATTGGCACCTGCCAATGTAGTAACCTGGACAGGCGGATTTCTATCTTTAATTGTAAATATGTAATTATTTTAAAGAATTTTATATAATCATTAAATAATTTATAAAATGAAAACTATTTCACTGTTCATTACTTTCGTATTCTTCTTTGCATACGGCAGTTCTTTTGCACAGATAGAAAAATCGAATTGGGATAAGGATAAAGTTGCAGAAGAAGAGGCATACACAATAGGTACACAGGCTTATCTCTATTATACAGCACCCTTTATGCTGTACCAGGTTGTTTTCTCCGGTCAGAATTTGCCATTCTTCGAGTATAAAAACGGTGTTCCTTTCAACGTCTGGACTAAGGTTTCAGAAATCAGCAATACAAAGAATACGCGCAATCAGATGCCAAACGTTAATACGCTTTATGCATCTGCCTGGTTCGACGTAAGAACTGAGCCTGTAGTTCTTGAGATTCCTGCAGTTGGTGACAGGTATTACAGTGTAGCAATGATGGATGCATACATGAATAATTTTAAGATAATCGGTTCAAGAACTGCAGGACCTTTTGGAGGCACATACCTGATATGCTCAGAAGATTTTAATGGTGTTGTCCCGGATGGTATGGAAAAGATTACATCCCCTACTCCTTTAATATGGGCTGTGCAAAGAGTTGCACCTGAATATATCAATGAAACAGAGATAAATGAGTGCAGGGAAATACAGAGCAAAATAAACATTACACCATTGAGTCAATTCGGAAATCCGAATTATGATATGATGACGTATAACAGCCGGCTTAATTTAGGCGTACCCGATATATCAAAAGAGCCGTTGAAGTTTTTTGAAATAGCAAATGAGTTTGTGAATATAAATCCTCCGCCTTCAGCAGATGAAGGAATAATCTCCATATTTTCGAGATTAGGACTTGGTACAGGCAGGATTTTTAAAAGTGAAAATTTATCCGAGCCGCAAAAGAAGGGTCTGCTTCGCGGAATGGAGGCTGGCAAAGAAATGATTAATGCGTACGTTCAGAAGGATCATAATTTATACAACGGCTGGGTCATACCTCCGAAGGATGGCGGGAATTACGGCACAAATTATCTGCTGAGGGCAGCTTACACAATGGAACGAATAGGTGCACTATCGCCCGATGAAGCAATGTACCTGACAGTATATAATGATATTGACGGAAAGTTATTTGACGGAGCAGATAATTATAAAATTCATTTTAAAAAAGAAGAACTGCCGGAAGTTTATGCATTCTGGTCTGTAACCCTGTATGATTATCCTTCTGTTATGCTTTATGACAATGAAATAAACAGATACCAGATGGGACCGCAAATACAGGATATGAAATATAACAGCGACGGCTCGCTTGACATATACATACAGCACAAAAAGCCTGCCGATAATAATATCACTGGCAACTGGCTTCCCAGTCCTGAAGGCAGGTTTTTAATGACGCTTCGTTTTTATAACCCAAAACCTGTTATGTTCAGCCTTGATAAACATTTGACACCTTTACCGGGAGTAATTAAAACTAATTAACCTAAATATTAAAACTATGAAAAAACAAATTCTGCTCTTAATCATTTCAATTCTGTGTGTAAATCTTAGCGTTTACGCTCAGGTAGATTCAGTAAAGCTTAAAGAAATAGAAAAAACAAGAACCGAATCGGGTGTTGACCCTACGCGAGTATCTTCAAGATTCGGTTACACGTTTGAAATCTTAAAACCGAACGAGGGAGATGCGTTCAGGTTTAATAACAACATGAAGCTGACATTCGGCGTATCGAGATGGAGTCTGAAAGTAGAGACGCGAATATCAGCTTTATACGACGGACAGGAAGGCTCGGACGTAGTATCGGGAATGTCCGATATTAAACTGGGAATCAACAATGCATTCTTTGTTTCCGGCAAACACGCATTAGCGGGAGGTTTCGACCTATCTGCACCGACAGGTTCGAAGGAATTCAACAATCAGGCATTCACGATTCAGCCGAACATTGCTTATGCGTACACGATAAATCCTATGCTTATATTTGCGGTTAACCCGCAATATACGAGGACAATCTGGAGAAATAAAGATGTTCCGATGCAGGATATACTGACAGTGAGACCCTTCTTCGCACTGTTTCTTCCGAGCGGAGTGTTTGCAGTAATCGAGCCGAGGAGCCAGTACGATTTTACGTTAAAGAAATATGATTTTATAATATCACCGATAATCGGCGGAAGCATTGGCGGCGGTTTTAACTTAGCGTTAATACTCGAGATACCGACGAAGCAGGAAACACTTAATAACTACGGTATTCTCGGAAAACTTGGTATTCAAAAAACATTATAGATTACCTTTCAAATCTTCCGGCATAAAATAAACAACTATGGTGTTCCCGGAAGAGTCGGTATCCAGAAGTCATTGTAATTTTATCTTTAACATTTAATTTACCAGACACCTGCGCCGATTTCGAAAACGTAGCCGAGGTTTTTGATTAAAGGGAAACCTTTATTCTTGATTCCGATTCGTACTCCCCAGAAGTCTGTGATGAAGCTTAAGAATTTTAACGGAGAGAAGATTACGTTTGCACGGAACTTCAGTCCTGTTTCCATTACAAAATCTGTTTTTCTCTCAATGTTGCCGATGTCGTCTACTGTTTTAACGACTTCCACACCTGCTGCAAAGTAAGGGTCCATAAAGCGTGATGCCGATGGAGTGATTAAGAGGTTGTATCCGAAATCACGGAATTTTTCGTTCTGAAGGTATATTCTGTTTACCATCCATCCGCCAATTAACGGTGTTTCAACGTTCTTTACTATTAAAAGTGGAAACGTTATAGATACTCCCCAGGCATTATCGTAACGGGCATTGAAGGCAAATGATTTTATGAGCATATCACCTTCGAACCAGCTGAAAAACTTTCTTGCATCAGTGTCTTTCTTAATATGCGGCCACTGCTTTTCTGCATAACCTGACATATCGTGTTCCAGAAGTTTATCGGGAAAGGCGAGAACAGGATTCGGCATAGGGCGAAGTTCATATATTACATTCTCAGGAGAGTATATGCCGTTAACGGAGTATTTATCTTTCAGAGGACTATCATCCGGCAAAGGCGGAAATACACGGTGCTGTGGTTTTCTTACTTTTGCCATATAACTCTGAAAATCTGCTGTGAAGAGAGAACCTGTGCGGATGATGTCGCGCATTCCCCATGCATCGTTTGTTCTGACGTTTACGTCGTAGCCGGGAGTGTAGACTCCGTCTCCGTTTATGTCCGTACAACTTGCGTGCTTGCCTTCTTCGACAAGAATATTAAATGGAAGTTTCAATTCGGTTGAAAGTGAATCTATATTATAGATGTTGTCATACCAGTTAAGTGCATGAGCTTTGGCAGTTACCTGCAGCAGAATAAGCTTATAATATATGCTTCCATTGCCGTGTTTTATCTTTTCAACATAGACTTTAAATTGCGCCTGTTCAGTGTCGTGACGGTGTCCGCCGAGACCTGCTTCGTTTGGATAGTAGTGAGAGTAGTCAATATCGAAACCTGCCACCTTAGACATATCAATAACAGAATTGTTTAAATCGGTTTTATCTTTAGTAACAACTTCTCCGACGGCAGTTTTATATTTCAGCAGGTTTCTGAACTGGTAATAAACAACAGGTCTGCCGGAGTCGGGTTCGAAAGGAAAATTTGCGGGAATAGTAATTTCCTTACCTTCTTTGTTTTTCAGTTCGGGTTCATCGGGAGAGAACCAGAACACAGGTGCGCAGTACGATGCGAGTTCCTGATATGTGAGCTTTGTTTTTGTGCCAGCCCAGAATACGAAAGCCTGATTAAGAACGGTAGAATCTCTTTTCTGAGCTAATGATAATGTTGGAACTGATATAGCGATAATTACAATCAAATAAATGATGTACTTCATATTCGTAAAATTAATTTTATTAATGTAAAATCCGCAAAGCGAAACTACGACAACGAACTGGAAAGAGTAGGAGGCAAAGTAACGAGATGCCCGCCAAAAAACCAGAACAGGGTCCCTGCAAAAAGCATAGCAGGAACGAGAGTATGACTCAGAAATTGTTGTTGTCATATTAGTTCAGCATTTTTCTTAACTCGAGCATTTTCTGTTGATGTGCATCATTTGTTATAATGCCCTGTCTGGGTCTATCCAGGTCTAAGACAAAATATACAGATAGTGCCATCATAATTGCAAAGCTCCAGATTACAAACCACGAGAATTTATCCTGAATGATTCCGAACCCCACAACAAAACTGTTTATTAAGCAAAGGGAAAACAACAACCACAAAACGGCATCGGGAACGTTAGCAGTGCGTAAAGCATCTCTTGAGGTAACGACATCAATCATGCTGTTCAGAGCAGGCAACATCTGATTAGAGCGTACCACAGCATTCGGGTCCAGAGAAAGATGAGCAGCTCGTTTCCAGATTCGACTGGAGATTTTATCTGATTTATCCAATGCCTCTTGAATTATTTTTGCATCCGTACCTGCTTCATAGTATAATATTCTAGCTTCAACATATTCCTTGAAGTCTTTTCTGAATTCCTCTCTTGTGCTGTCGGGATAGAGGTCACAGCGGAGAATAGCAGTTCCAATATCATTTGTTTCTTCAATAAAAATTGCCCGTCTCTGGTCATAACGAGAAACAGACATATTAAAAGTAAATGCAAGAATCAAAGCGAGCAATCCGAGTAAGGAACCTTTCGTCGTACCGATATGCTTTATTTCCTTTTCCGATGATTTCTTCAAGAGAAAGTCAGTTAATTTAATTGAAAACCAGTAAAATAAAATCATTAACAGCATCAGAACTATGACAATAGCTGTCGAAGAAATACCGGTAAGGAGTGATGTTTCCATAATTATATTATATTATTTTGTGAATAAGTTAAAAAAATTATTACCATATATATTGCGATATGTAAAACTTATGTTTGCGGAGTTATATCCCTGTATTTCGATGCGGACATAAGATTGTTCTTCTCCTTCATTTTTTGAATGAGAGAAAACGGATGAAGTAGCAAATGTTACTAAAACAAACACTAAAGTAAGTTCAAATATCTTCATATTGAAAATAAATTTAAATATATAAGTTGATAAATTATACATATTTTATTATTTGTTCCTGCCAGACACTGGTACTGATTTCGAAAAAGCAACCAAGGTTTTTGATTAACGGGAATCCTTTGTTCTTGATGCCGATTATTACTTCCCAGAAGACTGTGATGAAGTTTAAGAACTTCAACGGTGAGAAGATTAAGTTAGCACAGAACTTCAGTACTGTTTCAATTACGAAGTCAGATTTCTTTTCTGAGTTTCCAATGTTATTAACCGTTTTAACGTCTTCCAATCGGAATCTCTCTTTCTGTACCCATTTTCTTTCCCGGAAAAGTTATTCCGAAGAGCAGGGATACCTGTCTGTATGATAAGACTGTGTTTGAATTTGTAATAAGGTTTTCACTGTTTTGAGATTTTGAACTTTCAACTTCCTTATCGCCCCACGCAAATGCAAGTCCGAGGGAGAATTTTATACCCGAAGACTCAAATATACTTCCCGCACTTATGTGTTTCAGGTTATAGTTTGTTATAAGCATTGGGGAATTCCCACTGCCGCCTATAGTAGAATTATCGGTATTGAAGCTCAGGTATAACTGATTCTTTGATTTTGGAAACAGTTCAAGACCGAATCCGTAATTGATAATGCTGTTTGTACTTGCAATCACTTCGGGCATAATGGTTTTTCCGTTTGACTGTCCCTGAAATGTCTGTGCGTCGAGTGTCTTGTATGGCTTTACTGCGTTAAACCATTCTAAACTCGTGTGAAGACGGAATGAATTAAAGTCGTAACCGAAACCGAATCCTACTGCGAATGAATTTTCGTGTCTTGACTTCAGCCCGTCCTGGTAGTTTGTTTCCAGAAGATTAAGACTGTCAATTCCTGTGATAGATTTAAAACTATAAACTTCACCGCTTCCCAGTATATTTATATTAGGAGTGGTAATAGTTACACCCGTTGTTAAGGGACCTTTTTTAAAAGCATATCCTGCTTTGAATAAAGCACTTACGTTCCAGTAGTAATACTGACCTTTTTGCTGAAACGCGGGTTTTATGCTATTGTTTTCATTACCTGTATTGCTGTAATCATACCTTAAATCCTGGCTTCGGTATGAAATGTAGGTTGTTATACCGAACCCTGAGTTTTCATTAAGTTTTCGTGAATACGTAAAGCCGCCCCACTGCTCGCGTATATCCTGATTTATGTAGAGGTCATAATAGCGGTTTGTGCTATTATCTTTATAATCAAATTTCTGTTCAAGAAGTGTACTGTATAGCTGTCTTCCGAGCAGTGAATAAGTAAAACTATTTGAAGCAGATGAATCTTTCCCAATCCGCCCTGCTATGAAGCCGGGTATGGGTGTAATGGAATTTTTTGTTAAATCACTGTTCTTCTCAGATTCATAATCAATTTTAAGCTTTGTTAAATTATAAAGCTGGGCACCAATAACAAGCCCCGGATCATTGTATATAGAGAGCATACCCGGATTATAATAAGAAGCGCTCAGGTCATAAGCACTTCCGATTACTGCTCCGCCTAAGAGAGTTGAATAAGTCCCATACGGAATATTCCAGTTGTGTGAATCCTGCGGATACACAATGGCGGGGATAATCAGGAATAAATAAATAAGTATTATTCTTCTCATATATCTGTTTGTTCAGTTTAATCTAAAAATTAAAGGTTAAAGCAGAGGCACATAAGAATAATGTCAGGAATTTATATATTATGCTCTGCTTTAACACTTCAATCAAGTTAAGATTAAAAACTATTAGAAATAAACAATTTCATTTCATAAACACGGGTCGTATAATCTTCATATTTTTTATAATCCGACGAACGAATATAGCTGTTGTACTCAAAGCCTATATTTGTGTTCGGTGATAATGCAATAGCAATTCGCGGTGTAAACATTAACAGATTATCGCTTCCGTCCGCACCGTCAATAGTATAAATTTTATAGTTATACAGACCGAGAAAGAGATAGCCTTTGTCTTTTAGTGTTACTATTGATTCAAATTTATAGGTGAATCCTGTTCCGTAATTATAATCCCTGTATGCTGTACCGTCTGCTTCGTACTTAAATGCTTCTTTAATGTTAGAACCGCCTCCAAGGACTATCCATCCAGCGTGCATTCCGGATTCGAAATCAACATCACTGACTGCGGGGAATTTGTAGATTATGCCCGCACCCAGGCTGTTTGCTCCAATTTTATAGTAAACGTTGCTGTAGAAATCAAAATGCTGGAACATACCGATAAGCATTCTCTGGTCGCTTTTGTGTTTATAATTTTTGCCGAATAACAGACCAAGAACGCTGACCTGGCTGATTATTGGCTGAGTACCGATGCTGAAAATTCCTTTAATATTGAAGAAGTCGTATGGTTTTCGCGATTTTTCAGTGAAAGGATTTCCGTAGTACAAATCAAGCTTCAGGGACAAATTTCCGTTTCCTTTATAAATACCACCTATTTCGTAAAAATAACTTGGTCCTGCCATTATTGTACTTTTTACGGGTTCGATTTCGTAAATACTCTTTGGTCTGTAGCGGGATACATCGCCCTTAATAATTCTGTTTAATCCTCTTGTAGGTGCAATCAGAAGCGCCCCCGCTTCACGCCAGAACCTTTCACTGCCGCTTTTTCTGTCATCTAATACTAACGATGAGAGCCTGTAAGTCATCTCACCGAGGGATATACCGCCCATCGTGGTTGTAATTAAGTCATTCTTCGAAGGGTAGTTTGTTTCCATAAACAATTCCCACATCAGACTGCCCCCAAGCGAATACGGAGCAGATTCCCAGAAACTTAAACCGTTCGCGCGGGCAAAATTGAAATATGTATTTCCGTGATAAGGGTGCAGGAATTGATTCGTCTCAAAATGATCAGAGTCCCATACCCACATTTTCTTGAAGTTTTCTTTTATGGAATTTATACTGATACGTGCCCAGGGTTGGGGATTAAGGTATCTGCTTATTGACCAGATTCCAATGTTCAGAACAATTACCTCACCTATCGGCAATAAATAGTTTTTCTTAGCTTTAAATGTGGAGTCAAATTCTTTATCGCCTGTTCTATTAATATTCTTCTTTCTTAAAAGAGATTTAATGGTATCTCTGAAGCAATCTTTTTTTGCATACTGATTGTCAAGCGAAACAAGAGAATAATCCTTACCGAGGTTTGATAACTTTAATTTTGCATTCTGTTTAATCTTGACGCTAATCGAGTCCTGTGAATATATATTTGAGCTTAAAGTTATAATTAAGAATAATGATATAAATAATAATTTTTTCATAATAAAGTAAATCCTCCTTCAATCACGAATTTATTCGAAAACGACGGACTATTGTAACTGTCTGCAAGATAAAGGAATCCACCGTTAACGAATATTCCAAGTTTGCTTAATATTTGTTTCTCAAGACCCGCTTTTATAGTTATTCCAAACTGGTTCTTACTTGATTTATTTTCAACCTGATTTGATTCATTCGCAATGTGCGTAAAACCAAGGTCGGTGTTAATGTTCAGATATTTCAGGTCGAATGAATATCCGAAATTATAATTAAACAAAATAGATTTTGTTGTGTTAGAAATTGCAACGGGTGCACCCATAACAAGAGAAGTATAAATTCCGTTTGTCTTAAAACGTGCGCCTATTGTTGCGTAGGCAAAATTGCCTCCGCCTATAAGTAATTGTACTTTTGTATCAGGAAAAGCATTAAGAAGACCTATGGTTGTACCATTTTGCTTTTTACCAACAACGTTAAGAATACCGAACTGCAGCCCCTCATTATTATCACAGGCATTTACAAATCCGAACTGAACACCATTCTGTGATTTAGTTATATTTATTGAAGATACCTGCATACCCTTATTAGAAATTCCTGCTAAATTGAATAAACCCGAAACCTGCAAACCTTTCATTTTCATTCCTGTTACATTTCCCGCAAGACCAAATTGCATTATGTTTACATCTTTTCCCGCCATATTATACAAACCCGCTATTTGAAATCCACGCACACTTTCAAACGCAAGGTTTGAAATACCCGAAAGCTGGATACCGCTGAAATCATCGAATACAATATTTCCAATACCTCCAAGCATCAGACCCCTGCCGCCCTCTGTCAGCGCGTTTATTCCAACGGATAACTGTGCTCCCTTTAGTTTCTTTCTGGTTTCAGAATAAACACCGTTTATCTGCACTCCGTTTAAATCACCTTCGAGCACGGAATAAATACCGTTAACACCGAATCCTTTCAGAGAGTTGATGTTTGAACCGATTATTCCGATATTAAAATTTACATTATCAGATTTTGAAGTATTAATGCTTACGGGATAAATTACGGACAGATTAACCGGCAGGTCTTTCCCCTGCGAAAACAAACTTGAATTTACAGCCAGCAAGATTACAGCCAGCAATGGAAATCGTAATTTTATCATAATTGTTTTGTTTGATTTTATTTTTCTCTTAATATTTCCTTGCTGACCGTAATCCCGATGTACATTGCCGCCAGCCCTGCCGCTGCACCGACTACGGCAGTTGCCGTAAGTGCGCTCGTTTGCACTGTCCCGAGAATTCTCTGCCAGAGAATTGCGAACACCATCATAAAGCCGAAGGTAGTAAGAGTTCTGCCGAAAATAAATTTAAGCATATCAGGGAAAACAGGTTTATTGATAGTTGCTGAATCTGCGAGTTTTTCTTTTTCCGCAGTCTTTTTGAAAGTGAAATATGTTATAAAGCCCAGAATAAACGTCAGACCTATTACAACAGGAAACATAGTCCCGAAAATAGTTACTTCCTTGTTGGATATGCTGTCCAGTGAAAATGGAACCTTATCCATTCCTTTGAACGTGAACCAGGTTATCGCTCCGTTTATAATTGCGTTTGCAATACCGTTGCCGATTGCTGCATTGTAGATTATTTTGTTTGAATTCATATTGTTTTTTAATTTTAATTTATAAAATGTGCATAAAGAGTGCTAATTGAAACGATGTCCAGGGATTCGTATCATTAACAAAAGCTTTTTTAATACCATCACCCGGAAATGCGGTTGAAATTATTCCCAGAAGTGTAAATTGGTTCGATATAAAATATTTATACGTCAAAGTGATTTCCTGCCCCAGTTTATTGTCCTGAAGACTTGATAAAGGAGGAGAGCCGCCGAGATTATAAAGCTGCGGAGCCCACAGGTAAAAATAATCTAATGACACCAGCATATTCGATTTAGGGTATAATTCCAGCTGTATTCTGTGCGCCCCTATATTACCGTTACCGCAGACTTTCCTGAAATTCAGACCTTGTATCCAATTTCCCAAACCTCCTATCTGCATAGGGTCAAAGCGTTCATATTTAACAGTTGCAGAATCATCTCCGCTCATGTACGAATACCTGTACGTGAGTTTTGGGCTGAAGGGAAGTTTATCAAAAACATATCCTGCTGATGCATAAAAAGCATAAGCAGCCATATCAAAGTTTCTGTTTCCTTCGTACACATACTCACTGCGAAGTTTGATACTTTTATTTCCAAACAATGAATTAATCCAGATTTTCGGATTAAAAGCGTAAAGACCTTCCTTGGTCATAGTGATATTGTTTTTATTTGGATACTTCGAGTTTGAGTTTACTATATTGATGTAAGAGAAACCTGCATCGACAGCGGAATTGTCGTTGTATCCCAATGTACCTATCACAAACTGAGTGTTTGAGGGAGAAAAGTTCAGTTCTTCTGGTTCAAGAAAAGTACCTTCGAGGGTAATGCTCTTATAACGTATTTTCAGCATGGCAGTTTTCTCATAGGCAGTTCTTGCGGATAAATACAGACTTGCCCTTTGTCCTGCATTTGCAGAGCCTGAGTACTTTGAAAACAGCAAACCGTCGTTCAACTGATAGCTTTGTCTGCCGGCGGATAAATTTGTGACGAAACCGTTTCGCGGGTCTGTAAAAATTACACCTAAATATCCCTTTTCAAAGTCCGTAAAACCTCTTGTATAGTTAGTATATAAATCCTGTCCTGTGGAACCTGTAACCATTCCGCTTATTCCAAAATAAGGATAAACAGGAAGACTTCCCAACTGGATAAGTCCGCCTAATCCGAGTTCATAGCTTGTTTCAAGCCAGGAAGCATATCCGGGTTGAGCAGGGTTTGAAGCAATAGGACTGCCTTTAGTGAATTCGTTACCCATTTTGAAGAAGGCATCAAAATCTGTAAACGTACCCAGCCCTCCTGTAAGAATCAAAGATAAGCGGGATGAGTTATTCTCGATTAAAACAGGGAAATCTTTGAAGCCTCTGCCCTTTACAAATATTCCTTTCGAAATATCGGTTTTCTCTGCTCCCTTTTCCTTTAACTCTGCAATAATCATAAGCGTTAAGTTATCGGAGACTCCTGTTGAGAACAATTTATAGTCAACGGACTTTATATAATCCAGTTTGCTGATATTTTTTACGGCAAAATCGAAAATACTTATTTCAAATGCAGAACTTGTTCCGATTGCAAAAGATTTTATTATTTCATTTTCCTTTGATTTATCGTTTACAGGTTTACCGCCTTCGGACATATTTACCACGATTGAGGAGATTACTAATCCGTTGCAGTTAGCTTTGGAAACTTCAATACCAAGGTTATTTTCCTGAGAATATAAAAACGATGACGATATTAAGACTATAATTATTACCTGTACAATTTTTCTCATATGCTTAATTTAATATTAATTAGAAAAAAGACAGGTGCAGATGCACCTGTCTTTGTTGTTTATTAATCATTAGTAGGCATTTTGCTTTTGTACGTTCCGCCGCCGTCTGCATATAGATGCAGACCCGTAATCCATCTTGCGGCGGGTGATGCTAAAAACAAAAATCCATAGGCAATATCTTCCGGATAACCTCTTCTTTTCATTACCATAGAATTATTAAGCCTGTCAAGCATATCCTGTGTGTATCCTGCATCAAGAGTTGCTGCTCCGTTATCAACAGAGCCGATCATAACCATGTTACATCTGATTTTTGGACCCAGTGCAACAGACATAGACCTTACCATATTAAACAAAGCAGCCTTTGCGTTGCTGTATGATAAGAATTCGGGAGATGCAGTATCTCCGACTCTTGAACCTGAGAATAAAATACTCGCATTCTGTTCTTTTTCAAGATAAGGTACAAACAAGCCTGAGAGTTCATATGTACTGACGGTATTTAAAACATAAGAATTTACCATGTATTCCTTTGTAATTCCGAGTAACGGAGTGTATTCGCCCCATCCTACGTTATTAATCAATGTTGTTATCTTTCCGAATTTCTTAATCGTTTCACCAACAAGTGCTTTTTGGTCGTCAGTGTCCGTGACGTTCGTTTTCACTGCTAACGCTCTTCCGGGAAATTCAGCATTAATTTCTCCGGCAATCTTTTTTGCTGCTTCCAGGTTAAGGTCTGAAACAACTACATTCGAACCCGCCTTTGCAAATATCTTTGCAGTCGCACCGCCGATTGCACCTCCCGCACCCGTAATAACTGTTGTGTTTCCTTCCAGTGAGAAAGGATTGTCAAGCATTCTTTTATTTATGTCTTCCATTGTATTATTATTTTAGTTTAAAAAAATATTATTCTAATGATTGTACGCCGCCGCCGTTTACAAACAAAAGCTGTCCGCTTACCCATCTTGAAGCAGGTGAACAGAAGTATAATACCGCTCCAGCGATATCGTCAGGATGTCCGAGCCTTCCCAGCGGAGTATTCTTAAGCATTGCCTTTTCCATTTCCGGTGTTAAAACTGTGGCAAGAGCATCTGTTTTAATAGCACCCGGACCGACAACGTTTACTCTCACCTCGGGACCGAAATCCATCGCCAGGTACTTTGTCATCTGATTCATCGCCGCCTTTGCTGCACCGTATGCACTCATGTTATGGCTCGCCATAATACTCGACATAGAAGAAATGTTTACGATGGAACCTTCACCTGCTTCCTTCATATGGGGAACACAAAGCTGTGAAAGTCTCCACGCGCTGAATACATTCAGTTTAAACCTCCAGGCAAAATCATCAACGGTAATCTTGAACGGATTTTCTCTGCCGCCGCCGCCTCCGCCGGCATTGTTCACAAGATAATTGACCTTGCCGAATTTCTTAACCGTATCTTCAACAAGTTTAACAAGGTGTGCATCTTCAGTTACGTTACATTCCACAGCAAGTGCTTTACCGCCGTTGCCTGTAATCTCATCTGCAACCTTTTTTGCATCAGCCATCTTTAAATCAGACACTACTACGGCCGCTCCGGCATTTGCAAGCATCAAACTTGACGCTTTGCCGATTCCGTTGCCGCCGCCGGTTACAATCGCTACTTTGTCTTTAATAGCGAATAGTTTTTCCAGAAACATAACTCTTCCTTTCTTTTTAAGTTTAGGTTTTAAATCACTACTGTCCAGTT
>Ga0247841_10006132_pt1 | contig 18845 bp, 12 predicted proteins | sample LaCruzMarch2015__2_FD_192410 | JGI IMG/M metagenome (GOLD analysis project Ga0247841, IMG submission 192410) | Freshwater microbial communities from meromictic Lake La Cruz, Castile-La Mancha, Spain - LaCruzMarch2015_18m | ecosystem: Environmental > Aquatic > Freshwater > Lake | place: Spain... | reverse complement strand
GTACATGGGAGGGATTCGACCTCGAGCTCATCGCCCAGGTGGCAAGCGCCGTTTCCATTCCCGTCATCGCCCATGGCGGCGCCGGCAGCGTGGCCCACATTGGCGACGTCGTCAAAAAAGGTCACGCCTCCGCCGTTGCCTTGGGCAGCCTGGTGGTTTATCAGGGGCAAGATCTCGGCGTCCTCGTTAACTTTCCCGACACAGAGGAGTTGGCAGCGGCTCTCCGCTAAGGCCAAGTCCTTCCTGACCCACAATCCTCCCGCGCCCTTTTACGGACAATGAGAAGAAAGGGCCAAATCCCGGGCACGCTGATAGTATTCCCTGAAGGCTGCCGTAGCAACAAAGGCCGCGTTGTTCCTCCTCAGATTCAGGGCTCTGTCGCCCTGGTCCGTTGCTTCCTTGGCAAAAATATATTTTGCAACCAGGTCGCCATCGTTACTCAATCCCATCCCCATCTCCACTTCATGCATAAGCTTTCCATAGTCTTTTCTTTTGAGCAGAATATCCGTCACTTTGGGGTAGTAATCCCGCACATCGACCTTTTGTCCGTTGATAAAGTTATTGAATTCACGGTTCCAGGCCTGGCTCACAAACTGTTCTATCCGCTCGCCCGCCATGAGCTGTTCATACAGGACCTGATATCGCCTGGCAATCACAGAAGCGGCGCACCGTTCGCGGATGAACGTTTGATAGGAATCAAGGAGATCCCGATTATCACCATCAATGAACCGCACCATCTTTTTATAGAAATCCTCCTCATTATAGACTGACACGATTGGTGCTTTCAGCTTCATGTCGTCCCCGAAATACTCTTCCTTTCTCAGAGTAGTGAAAACCGTCCGTCCCAGATACATGGCTTCCAGGGTAAACAGACCGAAGGAAAAGCTGGCGATATCATCGATGGCGGCGCCCCAGCCAACATACCGCTTGATTGCTTCTTCGTAGGGCAATCCATGTATCTTCCGGATCTCGACAGCATCCCCGTAACAGGCCGTGATGCGTTTCAATAATGCCTCCGCATATGCTGTCCCCTTGTAGAATTGATTGGAAGGCGCATACAGGATGGACATCCGGTCGGATTTCCCTGGATGATTCTTCAATAGCAAATCGAAAGGTTCCAGATCGAGTCCGATGGGAATCATCATGCCCCAGGGTGTGTGGTTGATGGTCTCATAATCTCCATGGACCATGGCATCGGCATACTGAGCAAATTTCCAGATATTCCCATATTGCTCCCGGCGGTTCAAGGGCGGATAGGGAAGCTGGATGTCCGGGTCCTCATATTTCAATTGGTAATAGACCAGTTTGGAGTTGTTCCGGACGTCGCTCCCCCAACTGCTCACAACGATCCGCTTTCCCATCCCCTTGATCCGCTCCAGATCCCAAAAATCGTCCCTTTCGGGATGGGATTTCCACCCCCCGAGGGAGGTTCCCGTCGACAGGCTGTCAAAGAAGTGAAAATGGAAAATGTCGTACTTATGGGCCTCGTGATCAAGAAAATCCTCCACGAACGTACGCACTCGGCGCTGACGTTCCACCCCGTCCAGATCATCAAGATCAAGATTGAAATCGCCCCGGTAACCCAGCCAGGTGCGAAAATATGAAATAACCCTTGATTCGACTCCGAGATGCTGTAGGTGCTTGGACAAGGTGATGGCGTTATTGGCGATGATGAGGGGCAGATGGATGACCCGGATGGGTCTGACTGTCGGCCCGGCCCCCGGTCGGGAAACCGTTTTGACATCCTCGTCCCCCCCGGTCTCCGCAGATGCCTCCCCCAGCAGGGCCTGCAACTCCGCGCACTCCGGATCCAGGGCCACCGCCTTTTTCAGGACAGGCACGGCATGGGGCAGCCAGTTCAAGGAACGGAGGATGTGACAGTAATTGAGGAGGGCATCCATATAGAGGGGATCGATCGCAATGGCGTTGCGGAAATACAGGAGAGCCTTTTCAGGATATCCCTGGGCAAAGGCGATAAAGCCGAGATTATTGTGAGCTTCCTTGTTTTCGGGATCGTATTGCAGGACGAGGAGAAACTGCTCCTGAGCCTCCGGCAGCCTGCCTTCTCGAATGAGGTCTTCACCTTTGGCGATGATTTCATTAATCTGCATTTGGCGATCTCCCAAAAATGTAGAAATCACTTAGTGATGTATTCTCCGCATCCAAAGGATCATATGGATACTTATTGATGATATGTCGAATCAATTTAAAATCAGGTCTTTTTTCTTCAACCCAAGTGTTGAATTTCCGCCGCTTTTCATGAGCTGAAGGGGTAATAATTTCTTCATTGGATGAATATATGACAACATAACGCTGTGCAGCTCCAAAAAGATGTTGCATGTAGAGTTCATAAAGATCGTTTTCAACGAGGTGATAAATCACGTCAAGGGAAATGGCCATATCAGCTTTATACCGAGGATCTTCGGGATCATGTTTAAGAGGTTCGTAAAGAAAAAATGTTTTATGCAAATCCTTCTTGAACAACTCCTGGCATTGCGAAACCGCTCTTGAACTTATGTCCATGCCCACATACTGAGGCAATTTTAGCAGCGACAGTTGATTGCCATCTCCACAACCCAAATCCAGAACCGATTCAATATTATTTTCAGTAATAAAATTGTTTATTATTTCAGCTTTATAATCAGCTAATCTACCATAAGAACCAGAACCGGAAGTCCAACCGCTTTGGTAGCGATTTTCCCAGTATGATTGTGTTTTAAATAATTCCCGAGCGCCATTGGAGACGTATTTTATGGTGCAATCTCCTTTAATTAACGAGTTTATCAATTCCTCGATCTTAGCGAGTTGATTTTGCAGATCGTAGCGCTCTGCTACGAAACGACGATATTTAAGCGATTTATATGCACGATCATTTCTTAGCAACCTGATCAAATCGTCTATTGACGAAAAGAGACAATCTGAAGGCCAAAGCTCGGCGGCGCCAGGAAAATCATTGATGAGCGGACGGTATCCCATAGCCATCGCCTCGGCGATGCCATAGCCAAAGGATTCAAAAATGCTCGTACTGAGAAGATAATTTATATTTTCCGACTCGAGCCATTTCGCGACATTTTCCACTTGACCTGAAAACTGGATATTTTTTTCCAGGCCAAGACGTTTAATTGCATGTTCGAAATATAGTCCGTAGCGGACTTCCTGCAAGGCGCCGGCAACCTTGAGCCGATACCTGTCATCTATTTGAACAAGACGATGCATAATTTCCGTCCACAGGGAAGGATTTTTTTTGTTATTGATGTGTCCTACGACCGCCAGGTTAAATCCGGAAGTACGTTTTTTGAAGGAATATTTATCAAGATCAACACCATTGGAAATTACAATGGCGCTTGTCATATCCATCATTTGCGGATAAATCCGATGGGCGATTTCAAGAACATGAGACGCAACAAAGATGGTCTTCGTAATCTTTCCCCAGTTTATTTTCGACAAGTAACCCTCAAGAACCTCATAGCTGTGAACCCGGCATATGACTCGTTTACCATCTAAAACACCTTCGCGTTTCGTTAGTATCTCCGCAATTTGATTCGCCCACTCCAGCCATACTAAATCCGCCCAGCGCACTGCGGACTCCAATACGGCAAAGTCATTGCTGTAACATGTACGCACTTCGAAACGCTGTTGGAGAAACATGACGATATCACCGAGGAAAGTTTCCAAGTTAGGGGTACAGAGAATGGCAATCCTGGCTCTGCCTCGTTCCCCCGTTATTGGAACAGTTTCATGTCGATGCGACGCCTGTCGGCCGGGTATCGCTTCTCTGTCCGGCTGTTCTTGCACATCTTCGATCTCCCTTGTTCCAGCCTTCCTGACTGTTTTCATGATTTCCAGATAATTTTCCCGGGCATCTTCATAACAGGGATCAATGAGCAGGGATTCGGTGAAGTATCTAATAGCTTCATCACCATCTCCTTCCTGATAAGCTATTACCCCAAGATTATTGAGAGCTTCTTTACACGGGTTTGGTCCACTCGCCAGCTTCAGAAAGCATTGTTTTGCCTCCACCAGAAAACCCTGCGCAAATAGTTCCTCTCCTTGAATTAGCTCCTGCGAGCGTTTGTCGGTTTCGTTCATATCATGATTACCTTTCCCAATCTTTCTTAGCAACAACATCCCATAAAAAGCTCTATTTATCTCGAATCCATATTAATCAACGGGCTTCTTATCGGCAATATGCAATGTATCATTGTAATTGTTGCAATTATTGAGCCAGATACCGATCACATTTAATCGTGCTTATGGCATCAATCATGCATTTACTTTGACGATCCGAATTCGCAGGAGTGTAATTCATGAAGCAGAAAAAAAGGGATGACTCAGCGGCTGTCGCTTTAAAACCATCGGCAAGACCTCTGATCTCGGTCTGCATGATCGTCAAGAATGAAGAGAAATATATCGATCAATGCCTGAGGAGCATCAAGCTCATTGCAGATGAGATCATCTTTGTGGATACGGGTTCAACAGACCGAACAGTGGAAATTGCCGGGAATTATACCGATAAAATCTATTTTCATCCCTGGAACGACAATTTCAGCGAGGCCCGGAACCAATCCATGAGTTATGCGACGGGTGACTGGATTTTTATCATTGACGCCGACGAGGAACTGGTCAAGGAGGATATTCCCCAGGTCCTAAACGCCGTCAAGAATGAAAAAATCGATGCCATTAAGGCCCAGGTCATCAGTACCGCTCACGAAGGCCGGAGCAAGGCGGTTCACAACAGCGAACGCATTCTTCGCAACAACGGCGTCACTCATTATGAGGGCCGGGTCCATAATAGACTGGTCGGCATAACCTCTTCAGAAACATATCCAATCCGGATCCTCCATTACGGTTATGATATTTTGGACGGCAATATTGGAAAAAAATTTGATCGGACCGTAGCTCTCTTGAAAAAGGATCTTGACGACAATCCGGATAATCCCGTGACCCACCACTATCTCAGTTGTTCATACCTGAGCCGGGGAATGAACAGGGAGGCCATCGAGCACGGTCAGAGGGCTATCGCCTTGGCAGAGGCCCAAAACAATCAGGCGGGGATGTTTCTCTGGACCCACTACAATATTTCCCTTGCCTATTATCGCTTAAAGAATCTCAATATGGCCAGGGAGAAGGCCGTCGCGGCCCTCAAAAAGCATCCCGGTCATATCGATTCACATTTTATGATGATCGTGATCTGTTTCGATGAAATGTGTTGGCAGGACCTGATTTTCCATGCCAATCGATATCTTCGGCTCATAGATGACCTGAATGAAGATCCTGCCAGGTTTGGCAATATCGTAAACTGTTCCCTTAATGAAGAATGGAACATCCATATCCTCTTGGGCATCGCCTTCGTTGAAATGGAGCGGGCAGGCACTGCTAAAAAGTCATTTGAAAAGGCAGTTCAAACTGCACCGGATCCCTTCCTTGCCCTGAGAGCGGTTGGAATCTATTCTCACAAGAAGAATCGTATGGCATCTGCCCGGTCATATCTGGAGCAGGCGCGCCAGCTAAATGAAAATGATGAGACGGTCAATCAATTACTGGCGGATATTTTTGCCATGAATAGCGATTTTCAAAACGAGCCGACAATCAGTTGCTGCATGATTGTACGGGATGAAGAAGACTTTCTGGAACCGTGCCTGGAAAGTATAAAGGACTTTGTGGACGAGCTCATCATCGTGGATACGGGTTCCATAGACAAAACTGTGGATATTGCCAGGCGATATACGGAAAAGGTCTATTTTCATGAATGGAAAGACAGTTTCAGTGAGGCCCGAAACCATGCCATGAGTTTTGCTACCGGCGACTGGATATTAACCATCGACGCGGACGAAGAGCTAATTTCCGGTTCCGGTTCGTTCTTACGCCAGGCAGTTCGAGCAGCGGGCTCCTTTGACGCAATATATGCCACTGTGATCAGCATTTACAGCGGCGGCCGCAAGACGGCAAGGCACAACTCGGAGAGGGTTCTAAGGAATAACGGAATAATTCATTATGAAGGCCGTGTTCATAACCGGTTGGTCGGTATTACCAAGACCGTCATCTCGAAGGTTGAAATCATGCACTATGGATACAATGTCGATGAAAAAAAGGCGAATGAAAAATTTTCAAGAACAGTTGAACTCCTGAAGAACCAAATTCTGGAAAGACCGGACGATCCCATGCCCCATCATTATCTCGGCGCCTCCTATCTTGCCCGGGGTATGTACAGAGAATCCATTGCAGAATCCACACTTGCCATCAGCCTTGCCAAGAGTCAGGGGAAAAATGATGACATATATCTATCGACTCATTATCATGCAGCCTTCGCCTTCTATCATCTCACAGAGTTCATCGATGCGCGGGAATACTCTTTAGCCGCCCTGGCAATATTTCCTGATCATCTTGACTCATTGTATATGCTGACCATCATCTCAGGGGAAGATAGAAAGTGGAGCGATCTCCTGGGTTACGGTCTCCGCTTTCTGGAACTGCGCGATGATTTTGAAAAACATCCTGAAAAGACAGGGGTGATCATAAACTCAACCATCAGCGAAGGGGCAGCTATCAATGTCCTGGTCGGACATGCATATCATGCCTTAAAAAATGATGCCGCCATGGCTGGGCATTATGAGACCGCGTGCAGAATCTCGGCAAGTAAATGGCAGACTTGTTGCGATATCGGCGCATTCCATCTGGATCGTTCCGGCGACCTCAAGCGGTCCCGTCATTATCTCGAACTTGCCCTTCTGGAAGGGCCTGAGGAACCGGCAGTCTGGCACGCATTGGCAAAATGGAACGGCGAAGCTGCAAATGACCATGACGAAAAGCGATGTCTTTCCAAGCTTTTCGAGCTGGGGAGTTATAATGTCAAGGTTCTTGACCGTCTTGCCGCCTTGTCATTAGCCGCAGACGATTTGCAAACAGCGCAGCAGGCGCTGAACGCCCTGATGATCATGGAACCTCATAACCTCACGGCATTGTGCAATTTCGGCCTCCTCTACCGTCGGCAAAATGCCCTCGACCGGGCGATGGAGGCCTTCGGCAAAGTTATTGAAATCAATCCCCAGGAGACTGCACCCTGGCTCAACCTTGGTGAAATCGCTTTGCAGCTCGGAGAACTCGATAATGCGAGGTTGTTCTTTGAACGGGTATTCAACTTGGGGGCGGAGCAGGTGAAAACCCTTTTATATCTTTGCGAAATAGAGCTCAGGCAGGAGCGCATAGCGGAGTTTATCCACTGGTGCGATCTGCTGCTAAAAGAACTCCATTTAAACAGGGCGAGAACCATTCATAGCATTGAAGACTTATCCGTTATCATGAACGAAATCCATATGTCTCTTACGAACGCCGGTGAGCGTTCACAGATAGCCAAGATTCTCACATTGCTGCCGGGCAGGAGACATTGAATCACTTTATCCCTTCACGATAATTGACGGCCTGCGGTCAGTCGGGTTGCATATAAACTCCTCGCCTTTATTATTTGGCACTTTCATTGCAACATACAAAGATAAATTCACATCGACCGGCAAATTTTTCCGGTCCTCAGACAGAAGAGATCTTTTTAAGTGCTTAGGAAAACGAGGGGAGGTGATGAGGATTGGTGGCAAGGGTAATGGATCGAGAGAATTTGATCTCCTTTAAAAAAGCTCAATTTTTCTCTCAAGTATTTTTTCCCTTCTACCGATATGACTTTCAAAGGAAAGAAACAGACCTCTAAAAGAAAGGAGGCGAGCGGAGCAAAAATGAGGAGCGTGGGTATTTCTTAAACAAGGAAACAGATAAACCAAAAAAAAGATATCAATGTCGGCAAGGAAGCCGAACAACTTAAAATCAAGGAGGATAAAGATCATGGGATTCAGAATTCAAAATAACATCGCGGCATTAAACGCACAGAGGAACCTTGGCATTTCCGATTCGTCAATGAGCAAATCGCTGGAGAGACTTTCTTCCGGTTATCGAATCAACTCCGCCAAAGACGACGCCGCGGGCCTGTCCATTTCTCAGGGGTTCCGTGCCGATATCGCCAGTTACAAGGTGGCGAGCCGGAACGTGACCGAAGGCAATGCCATGCTGCAGGTGGCCGAAGGCGCCATGGACCAGGTCGGCAATATGCTGACGAGACTCAAGGAACTGGCCACGCAGGCGTCATCGTCAAATGCGGGCAGTAATATGGACAAGATCAATGCCGAAGGTAACGAGCTGCTCCTGGAAATCAATCGTATCGCCAACTCCACGGCCTATGCCGGCACGAAACTCGTTGACGGTACATTCGGTGTTTCAGTTTCCGGTGGCACCTTTACCGCTGTCGAAGGACTTGACGCCGCATCGGGTTTGCAGGCGTCTACGACTTACACCGTTTCCGTTGTCACCAGCGGCGCCGGCGATGGGAAACGCGACATTACCGTTACCACCAGTGCAGGGTCGCAGACAATCAACGACGTCGCTTCTGCTAGTGCCGGTGGGTCGCAGGATGTCACTTTCGCATCTCTGGGATTGAAACTTACCTTGAACGACAGCTTTACCATGACCCTGGCCACTACAAAGACGATCATCTCCGATGCCGGAGCTGCATCCGACTTCCAGATCGGCGCCAAGAATACAACGAATGACAGAATCGGGGTTACCATGAGCAGCCTAAAGGCCGCTGATTTGGATGCCGGTCTGGTGTCCGATCAGATGTTATCCGCGACCGATGCCCAGGCTTATCTCACCGTAATCGATGACGCCATCGAGGCCCTCAATGGAATGCGGGGTGATGTCGGGGCGGCACAGAACAGGCTCAGCTATGCTTCCGCAAACCTTGCCACCACCGTCGAGAACCTCAGCGCCGCTGATTCGATCATTCGTGACGTCGATATGGCGTCGGAAATGACGAATTTTACCAAGAATCAGATTCTCCTCCAGGCCGGCACCTCGATGCTGTCCCAGGCGAATCAGGCGCCGCAGATGATCCTGTCACTGTTCAAATAACTAACCTAAATATAAACTATTTTTGAAAACCCCGGATCCCATGATCCGGGGTTTTTTTGATCTATTTCACACGACTCAATCTTGCCTAGTCTATCAGTGAAGTTTTTCCTTCAATCGATAAGTATATCTGTAGGATAAACACTTCTTTCAATACCTCCGCGCTTATCGATTACATGGCACATAGATTGCATTATATACTGTAAAATCACAAAAACGGAAAATTTTTCCGGTCCTCAAATAAAATGAGGAAAAAGTAGAGGAGGTGGTAAAAGGTTGGGGGATGGGCAATGAATGGGTGATTATGATAACACACCGATGAATTTTAAGAGAACATCAATTATTGGTAAGGATGCCATAAAATAAAAATTTTAAATCAAGGAGGATATACATCATGGGATTCAGAATTCAAAATAACATCGCAGCATTGAACGCACAGAGGAACCTTGGTATTTCCGATTCGGCGATGAGCAAATCGCTGGAGAGACTTTCTTCCGGTTATCGTGTCAACTCCGCCAAAGACGACGCCGCGGGCCTGTCCATTTCTCAGGGATTCCGTGCTGATATTGCCAGTTTCAAGGTGGCGACCCGGAACGTGACCGAAGGCAATGCCATGCTGCAAGTGGCCGAAGGCTCCATGGACCAGGTCGGCAATATGCTGACGAGACTCAAGGAACTGGCCACGCAGGCGTCATCGTCAAATGCGGGCAGTAACATGGACAAGATCAATGCCGAAGGCAACGAGCTGCTCCTGGAAATCGATCGTATCGCCAACTCCACGGCTTATGCCGGCACGAAGCTCGTTGACGGCACATTCGGCGTTTCAGTCTCCGGTGGTACATTTACCGCTGTTGAAGGACTTGACGCCGCATCCGGTTTGCAGGCGTCTACGACTTACACCGTTTCCGTTGTCACCAGCGGCGCCGGCGATGGGAAACGCGACATTACCGTTACCACCAGTGCAGGGGCGCAGACGATCAACGACGTCGCCTCTGCTGGAGCCGGAGGGACGCAGGATGTCACTTTCGCATCTCTGGGATTGAAACTGACCTTGAACGATAGCTTTACCATGACCCTGGCCACTACAAAAACGATCATCTCCGATGCCGGAGCTGCGTCCGACTTCCAGGTTGGCGCCAAGAATACAGCGAATGACAGAATCGGGGTTACCCTGAGCAGCTTAAAGACCACTGATTTGGATGCCGGTCTGGTATCCGATAAAATGTTATCCGCAAGCGATGCCCAAGCTCTCCTCACCGTAATCGATGACGCTATCGAGGTCCTCAATGGAATGCGGGGTGATGTCGGAGCGGCGCAGAACAGGCTCAGCTATGCTTCTGCAAACCTTGCCACCACCGTCGAGAATATCACCGCTGCGGATTCGGTCATTCGTGATGTCGATATGGCGGCGGAAATGACTGCCTTCACCAAGAATCAGATTCTCCTCCAGGCCGGCACCTCGATGCTTTCCCAGGCGAATCAGGCCCCGCAGATGATCCTGTCGCTGTTCAAATAGCCAAATATAAATCTTTATTAAGAAACCCCGCATCTCATGATCCGGGGTTTCTTTTTTTGGCAATACATTTGCATCACCCTTAATAACACTAAAGGTATCGGCAATTTTTTCCGATAGCAGGAATGAAAAGACAAAAAACTAATCTCTGATCAAAGGGGAGAAACGATATGAGTTCGAGCACCAATCTGATCAGCGGTCTTTCAAGCGGCTTTGACTGGCGAACAATGGTTGACCAGCTTATTGCCGTTGACCACCGTCGAGTCGATCTCATCTCAACCAAGAAAACGGACAGCGAAAAGAAACTTGCCGAGTGGCAATCATTCAACACAAAGCTGCTGGCCCTCAAGACTGCTGCCGGAAATTTAAAGAATACCGAGGCCTTCTCTCTTTTCAAATCATCCATGACCACGGACAGTTCCACGATTAAAGCGTCCGACCTGGTATCCGTCACGACCTCAACAACTGCATCCATCGGGTCTTACGCCCTGAAAGTCAACAGCCTGGCGACAGCGCAGAAGTTATCCTCCGGATCTTTCGCCAGCCTGTCCACCGACCTTGGCGGCGATTACGCCGGTGATATATTGATCAATGGCACGGTGATCACTATCGATGCGACAGATAAGCTGACCAACGTCAGGGACAAAATCAACAATGCCAATACCGGCGCCACTCCAACAGGCGTGACTGCCGGAATTATCAATTACGGTTCAGGCGACTACCGGCTTGTGCTCACCAGCGATGACACGGGCGCCTCAGGCATCGGCCTCTTGAACGGCGGGGCAACGGACATTCTTGCCCAGTTTGGTTTTATCGATTCCAGTCGCACGGCAAAAAATCATCTAACCGGCGGAGACCAGACGGATCGCTTTACCAGTACGAACGTTTCCATCAAATCCCTGCTTGGGTTGACATCGACCCAGGCATCCCTCGATGACGAGATCGTTATCAATGGCCAAGCTGTTGCAGCCATCGATCTCAACACCGACACCCTCAGCACCTTGCAAACCAAGTTGACTGCCGCCGGACTGACCGCATCGATCACAAGCGAAACCGACAACAATCAGACTTACTATCGGCTCATGGTGGCAGGAGCCGCCAATACCTATACCGATAAGAACAATATCCTTGAGACGCTGGGGTTTACCAAAGGCGGGGTATCAGATGTGTATGGCGTAACCGGAGACATCGCCAATACGTCCGGCGGTTCAGTGATAACCTCAGATACCCTGATCAAAGACATCGACGGTTTTACAGGCTATTCCGACAGTGATTACATCCATCTCGAAGGGACGGATACAAACGGACTTGCCGTTTCTGACGATACGTTCACCCTTTCAGACACGACTACTGTTGAGGATCTCCTCACTCTGATCCAGTCCAAATTCGGCGATGTAACCGCTTCCATCACGGGCGCCGGCAAGCTGATGATTGTGGACAACACCTCGGGAGCGAGCACCCTGGAAGTCAAGATCGGGGTCAAAAATTTCGGTGGAACGGCAGACGATACGCTTAAGTTCGATGCGAATGGGGATATGGGTGTTGCCGCATCGATCCGGAAGCGGCAGATCGTTGCCGGAGCGGATGCCTCAGTCACAGTGGACGGCGTTACTGTAACCCGTTCCGATAATTCTATAGATGATATTATTACCGGCGTTACCCTCGATTTGGTTAAAGCCGCTACGGATACGACGATCTCTCTCAACATAGGCAGGGATGTTGATGCCATTATGACGAAGATCAACACCTTAGTAACAAATTACAACAACGTATCTTCTTATATAAACACCCAGACCTCCTATGATGAGACTAAGCAACAACCCGGAGGAATTCTCTTTGCAGACGGGACGCTTGCGTCTGTGAAAGCAGATTTGACATCCACACTGATTCAGAACATCTGGGGCGTCTCGGCAGATTATTCCACTCTGGGGCTGGTTGGAATCAATGTGGATAATGATGGACAGCTTTCCGTCAACAGCAGCACCCTGCGAGGCTACCTGACAAGCAACTTCAACGACGTGCAGAATCTCTTCACCGCCAATGGCGTGGCCAGCGCCGGGACACTTGAGTACATATCCCACAGCGCCGACACGAAACAGGGTGACTATGTGGTGCATATAGATACAGCAGCAACAAAAAGCACCTCGGTCGCTTCGACCAACACCAGCCTGACTGGTGATGAGACCATAACGATTACCGAGGGAAGCAATACGGCAATTGTCAACCTGACCAGCTCCATGACCATGGCTCAGATGGTCAACGCCATCAACAGCGAGCTGTCAACAGTATATACACAAGTTCTGACCGGCTCCAAAGAGCTTTACTCAGACGTCGGGCATACAACGAAAATCACCTCGGCCACAAAGTGGAACAGCGTTTATGACAGCACCGGTGTCTCGGCCGGTTTGATCGACAATGATGTGATCTCCTTTTCGGGAACTACCAGAAACGGAACGAGTGTCTCCGGATCTTATACGATTGACGACATTACGGAGGACTCTGTCCAGGATCTGCTTTCTGCAATCGAGACAACCTTTTTGAACCAGGTCACTGCGGCAATCAACTCTGACGGGCAAATCGTCGTCACCGACAAAACATCAGGAAGCAGCAGTATCGCCTTTTCATTCGACTCACAGCCGCACAGCCTTGATTTCGGAACGGTCATGACGACCAATACGGGCGGCCAGCAAGGGCGCTACGCAATGGATATTACGGCATCTGCCGACTCGGGAAACCACCTGGTCATGACCCACAACAGTTATGGTTCAGGTAATATTTTCACTATTCAACAACTAAACGGGCTGTTGTGGAACGGCGGCGACCCAGTGGTCACCGAAGGCGTCGATGTGGCCGGAACGATCAATGGCGAAGCGGCAACCGGTGTAGGACAACTCCTGACGGGAGATAGCGAAGTTGCGAACGTTGAAGGACTTGTCGTAAAATATACCGGTGCAATAGTCGGGGATGTGGCGAACCTGAAGCTGACCCTCGGCGTGGCGGAATTGTTTGATCGCGCCCTCTTCAACATTACTGACGTCGTAGATGGGTATGTTTCTTTCAAGCAGGAGTCCATTCAGAACAATATTACCGATTATGGTACGCAGATTGAAGATATGGAGGCCCGTCTTGCTCGCAAGCAGGAGATGCTTCTCAACCGGTATGTCAAGATGGAGTTGGCCCTGCAGAAGATACAGTCCCAAAGCAGTTGGCTGTCAGGACAGCTCAGCGCCGCAGCTAACGGTTGGGCTTCCAACTCCCAATAATGAATGATTAAGAAAGGAAAGGTGAAGTTTCATGGATAAGAATGTTGCAACTATGTATCAGCAGGCGAATGTTCTGACGGCAAACCCATTAAAACTGGTCCTCATGTGCTATGAAGGGGCAATCAGCAATCTCGAGCTGGCCAAAGAAGCATATATGAGAAAGGAATACGAGGCAAAAGCCAAAGCCCTGCAAAAGGCTCTGGATATTATCTGTGAACTTGACTCTTCTCTAAGCATGGAAAAAGGCGGTGAAATTGCCGTGAATCTGCGACGCCTGTATCTTTTCATGACCAAGACACTTGTCGAGGCGGATGTAAAAAAAGACATGCACACATTTGACAGAATCATCGATATGTTGAAGGAACTTGAGTCGGCATGGATAGGTATCGGCTCATCTGTAACAGCAATGCCTGTTCAACACACTGACGACTTTAAGACACAACATATTGGCATACCACCAGTCAGCCCCCCCAAATCAGCCTCTATGGCGCGAGCATGGAGCGCTTAACTTTTTGAGGATCCATTATGACAAACACAGGTCATAATATAAATATCCTTCTCGAACGGAAGCTGAAGGCGTTAAATCATTTTTTATCTGTCACCAGAGATATGAAAAAGGCGCTGGCAGCGGAAAAGATGGAAGAGGTAAATTGTAATATTAAAAACCGTGATGAGCTGATCCGGGTAATCGGGATCTTGGATAAGGTGATCGCCCATGCTGTTTCATCAGAGGAGCAAAGAATCGGTCCGGATATCCTTCAGGAAATCAGGAATACTATCGAGCAGATAACAGTAGAAAGCGAGGCTTGTGAACGGCTGTCAGCCATTCACTGCCAAGAGCTGAAAGGTGAACTGAACAGTATCCGTAACCAGGGAAGAGGTCTCCATGGATATGCTCGTCAAAGGGACTTCACTCCCAGATTTGTCAGCCTCGAATCCTGACTTGTTAAAATTTAAAGTATTCTGCCATAATGCCGATATAAAGGTTAAGGTATTTTCATACAAGGAGGTGTGAAAAATGAATATTGGTGTTGTAGAATCAGCAACAGCGTCGGCTGTTCCTTCAGCGGTTATCAGTCTGCCAAAGAAGGACAAGACAATACAGGAACCGCTGACCAAGTCCCAATCAGACAGCAAGGGAGGGGATGTAAAAAATGAACAGGTCTCCCGGATGATTCAGGATATGCAGGACCAAATCAATCGGATGAGTGTAAGCCTGGAGTTTTCCACTTATGGGAGTAAGGGGGAAAAGATTGCCGTTATCGTGGCGGATAAGGAAACGGGGGAAGTGATTCGTGAAATTCCATCTAAAGAATTACAGCAACTCCATGCAAAACTGGATGAACTGGTCGGAATGATATTTAATAAAACGGCTTGACCAATATCATTATAATGGGGATGGGACTTTATTCCCGGCAATCCCGGCGGCTTCGTTATCCTTGTTTTCTCCAGTTTCCGCGCTCCCTTCATAGATGGTATAACGAATGGGATAATCGTCGTCTTCCAAAACAATCTGCTTTGCCAGCCTCTTGTTCAAGTTAATCACAATCGGGGCACGTAAATTGGCGGTCACGGCAAAAGGCGATCTTCTCAGGGTTAGAATGGCCACCTTGAAGATGCCTTGATCGTTTTCCTCCCCTTCGAGGAGATCTAGATCTTTTTTGGGAATATCCGGATTATAGTCAGCCTTGATCAGTTCAGCGTTAACGATAAGGAAAGCAATGGCCTCATTTTCAATGGATTGAAACCAGCTAAAGGGTTTGTTGCTTTCTTCCGTCAAGATCACAAACCTCTTTAGCTGTTCAAATCCCAGGATCGGAGCCTTCATTTCAATTATCTGGTCTGCATCGACGGTAATCTCACCAAGGCGCTTGGTAAAAATTTTCATTTATCTCTACTCCCCTCTTCTCTCCCCTCACTCAGCCTTTTTTCTTTCATTTCATACCGGTTTAATAATTTACCCAACATCGTGGTTGTTTGTTTATCCCCTATTTCTGTCAATGTTGTGGCAAGTCGGTTCTCCTCAAGTACGGCATGATATATTTCTTCTCTATAGACAGGAATTGAAACCGGCGCCTTGATGCCTATTCTAACATTTTTTCCCTTAATTTCAGTGACAGTGATCCTTATATCATTTCCGATTAAAAGTGACTCCCCCAACTTCCTTGTCAGGATTAGCATGTTTCCCCTTTATATCTTATTGCGAAATCAAACTATCGTGTTTCAATGCAGTCGATAAAATTATACTTATTCGTCGATATGTTAATGTCCTGCAATATTCATCTGAATTCGGTACTGCACATCAAGACTCTTATCATCCAAAACAATCTGTTTGCCCAATTTTTTCTTCCAGTTGATAACAATCGGGGCACGCACATTCACTGATATCTCCGGGGGAGTTGAACCGATCGTGACAATACCTAAAAGCAAGACATCCGCCTGATCATCTATTTCCAGAAGCTTTACGTCCTCTTCTTGGAGTTCCGGTTTATAGTCCAATTTTATCAAGAAGGGATTTACCACAACGAAGACAACAGCGCCATCATCTACAGACTGGAGCCACCAGAACGCCGCTTCTTCCTTTTTATCAATGAGTACAAATTTTTTCAGATTATCAAAGCCAAGAATGGGGCCGCACATTGTGATTATGTGGGATTCATCAATATTAATGTTTCCAAATCGCGCCGTCTGTAATTCCATAAAGCACCTCCTGATGTTGATGGTTTTGGATGTAGGATGTTTCTACTTCTGACTGCCGATATTGATCCAGTCTTTATTATACTGAAAAAGCATACGTATTGAAAGAGATATTTTGCTTATCACGACTTCCTTGTCAGTATTAACATGTCCAACCGCCGGCTGTTATTTTAGAAAGTTAAGAATAGTGTTACTTGAAATTCTTGACGCCACCTCATAGGCTGCCTGCAAGGCGACCTCTTTCATGGAAAATGTAGTTGCCAGCTCCGCAATATCAGCGTCTTCTGTCGCCGAGATTAGGGAAGTCATATTCAACTCCAGCTCCGACAGATTGTTTTTTACCATCTCCATCCTGTTTGCCCTTGAACCACACTTTGCAGTGCAAAGATTAATTTGATCCTGAGCCGCTTTCATATCACCAATCGCTGCCGATATTCCATCAGTGTCATTGTTATCCAAAGCATCCTTGAAACTTTTGAGTGCCTTGAATATGTCAATCTTGCCGCCGCCTTTGTCTGTAAATGCCTCCTCGCCGGTAATGTTGTATTTTGCCGAAGAATTCTTGTTGATTGACACGTCCATGGCGTCGTCATTCCCTTGATAATAACCCGCGGCGCAGGCATTGACATAAAATACATCGTTTTCTGCAAATGTTCCGTCAGGAAATGTCATTTCAATTCCGTCACCGATGGCAAAATTGGGATCAGCGATGGCTCCGGCTGCGCTTTCGTCATCCCAGGTCTTGCCGCCGTCGCTGGATATTATGAATTTTGCCGCTGTTTGATCGCCACTAGTGGTTATTTTCAAGACATAGGATTTATTTGTCTCACCTGTGTAGGTTCCGCTCTGCGCTACGTCTCCTGTGTAGCTATTAGCACTCCCGGCGATAGGATCATCGATCGTCGCTAATCCTTCTTCAGAAGTAAAAGGCGCCGCATCGCTTCTTGAACCGGCAAATAAGTAACGGTCCCCAAGCTTGGAGTTGGCAAGGGAAATCATTTCATCCATAATGGTTTGAACTTTCTGTGCCGTTATTTTTCTGGTGTCTGCGCTTGCCGTGGCTGTGGCCTGGGATACAGCCAATCCTCGTGCTTCCGTCAGTATATCATTGGCGTTGTTTAGTTTTCCTTCCGTGGCCGACAGCCATGAACTGGTGTTTTCGACATTGCGTTGATATTGGATGATGGCTTGATTTGTCTGTTTATAACCGAGAACTCTTGTCACACCGAGGGCGTCATCAGAAATCTTGTTGATATTCTTCTGACTGGAAAGCTTTTCCATGACGTCCTGGTACTCTTTTCTCACGCTAAAAAGATTGTTGACGACAGAATTGAATTGGGCGTTATCGGTAATTCGGATACTCATGGCTCACACCTTTATTGGAAATTTTATCTGCCCAGGTTCATGAGCGTATCCAAAAGCTCATTCACCGTCTGACAAAGCCGCCCTGCGGCATTGTATCCCATTTGATATTTAAGTATATTCATCATCTCTTCGTCAACCGAAACACCTGACGCCGCATCGCGATGGCTGATTAATTGGGTAAGGATGGTATCCTGCTGTTCGGCGTTACTGTTTGCGTCCGCAACATCACGCCCTATCTGTCCAATCATGGACCCATAATAACTGCCAAAGGTAGCTTTTTCACCGTTGAGAAATGTTGTTACTTGATCTTTCAATGCAGATACTTCCCGGGCAATTTCTCCATTTCCTCCTGAAACGACCGCAGAGGCGGCAATTCTTTTAACATCATTGACAATTTCATCCTTCAAGGCCATGTTTTTGGCGATATTTACGGAAGGAACGGCAAAAAATTCGTTTCCTGTGTTCTGATAAGCATCAAACCCTTCTTTGTGCAACTCATTGACTTGTGAAATGATCTTGCCGGCAAGATCATCGAGGTTATTTTGATAATCGGAAATTAAATCATCCCGTACATTTAGCAAGCCGGCAAGTTTTCCCTTGTTACCCTGTGAAAGGACCTGATCCAAGCTCTCAGAAGGTGAATCCTTAAAGACAACGTGGTCGTTTTTGAAACCCATTTCCAAGGCGACATTGGCTCCGACTATCTGCTTGCCATTGGGCAAATAAACATTCAGAGCTCCATTTTCGTCGACCACATAATTCAGCTCGACAAGTGCACTTAACGATTTTAAGCTTTCCGAACGCTCATCCAATAAGCGGTTCGACTCACCACTAATGTTTCCTCTTTCGACAATGGATTTGTTCAGGTCGGCAATTCTGCTTGTAAATTTGTTGATTTCAAAAATGTTGTCTTTAATACTCAAACTCGCATCTTTTTTAATATCCTCCAGATCAGTGGCCATCGTGTTGAATCTGGCGGCCAGTACTTCCGACGCGGAAAGCAGAGCGTCTCTCTCCACCTGACCACCGGGGTTGTTTGCAAGGTCATCCCATGACCC
>Ga0247841_10006131_pt1 | contig 18848 bp, 12 predicted proteins | sample LaCruzMarch2015__2_FD_192410 | JGI IMG/M metagenome (GOLD analysis project Ga0247841, IMG submission 192410) | Freshwater microbial communities from meromictic Lake La Cruz, Castile-La Mancha, Spain - LaCruzMarch2015_18m | ecosystem: Environmental > Aquatic > Freshwater > Lake | place: Spain... | reverse complement strand
ATATTTCCCTTCCTGGCCGACGTCCCTGCCGGTGGCACCGATATGCTGCAGGAGTACAAGTTCAAAACCCTGTTGGATATCGAGCGCTACAACGCGGACAAGGCCCTACGCGCCGCGCAGATGCAGGCGGAGATTGTGTTTTCCAAAGTCAAAAGGGCGCAAGATCTCCTGGACTCCCTCCGCCTACTGTATGGACACACGTCCGCGATCAAATCCCTCTCCAGTTACGGGCGCAACGAGTTCAAAAAGCGCAAGAGCGCCAACGACGAAGAGCAACCGGACGCCAAGAAGGCGAAGCCCGACGACGAACCGACGCCGTGATTATTATTTCACGCGGGCATTTGTAATAAAATCTCACACACACACCTTCCCGGTTGTCTTGTCTCTGCGACTCACGATCCGCGTCATCCCCAGCGTCTCCGGGATCTGCTGCGCGCTGCGGTCCTTTTCCCCGAGCACGGGCCTTTTGCCAATGTGGGACCGCATGCCCAGCGCAGCCCCGCACTCCATGATTATCGGCTCGCATCTGCAGCACGCGAGACAGGCGGAAAGCATTGCACCCGTGACACGACCCGCTTAAATACAGCGTCGACAGCCCACAGCGACACAGCGACCGTCACCAGCACCGATATCCACAGCAGCAGCAGCGAGCAGAAGGCAGGCAGCAGCACGAGCGAGAACGCGAATTCGAACATGCCGAACAGATGCATGGATTTCTTTAATAACATCAAACTGCCGCTCTGGATATGGCCGTTTGCTTTCCCACCCGATTATACCAGACAGCGTACAACAGGACAACACACGCGAGACCCGCACCAACCGAACCGACGATCACGAGACTCATCTCAAAAATATACGCGAATAGGAGTAAACACCCCGTTACAATAGCACTACACGCAAACCATACAGCGAATGCAGTGTATAGACTATGACGGTTACCGAACATGCAGCAGCACACAATCTCGCTGGGCTCAGCGTCTGCCGGCACTGTGCTAGGCGCAGCAGCATTCGCGGGTTCAACACCCAAGCCCAAAAACGTATTCACATTCATATTAGGCATATTTCAAAAGACTGCATAAACACACGGATATACGCGATCGAACTTTAATAACAATACACTCGGCCAGCTCAGGCCTCCTCGCTACGACTCAGACACGTGCGCTTGCACGGCCGAGGCACCCAGTCGTCCGGCTTCGGAGCACGAACTGCAGGGGTCCAGAAGTCACCCGTCTTCACGATCAAGTCTGACACGGCAAACGCTTGAACAGCGCTGTACGGTGCCGCCACTACTTCAACTATCGCCTTGCCCACTGAGTTCAGGGACTTCACGCGGAACACTTGCAATTTTCGAGTGGCATTCGGGTTAAACGTTCGCACATTCATTACGATCGCACCCGGACAGACGGTGGCCATGATGCTGTTTGCGGGTAAATTGGCTAGGATGTGTAGCGACAGTGTCTCGATGTAGCGATTCTTACGGAATAGGTGGTAAAAGCGCTACTGTGCATGGTTTCCGTTACACCACCTTAAATACGCGGCCCGCCCGAGTGGTTTCCATTTCCCACATGCCAGCTTTCTGCATCGTCTTTCCCGTCCTTCACATCTGCTGCCCGCGACCCCCGCGCAAGCAGGCGAACACACCCAAGCAGATATTTGTCGACTGCATCAACACGGAGTGCCCCATTTGCTTCGAGCCCGGGGTGAACCATATTCTTCCGTGCCGGCACGGCTTTCACGACAAATGTATTAGCCGCTGGCTGCTGACCAAGTATGCATGCCCGGTGTGTCGTGTCAAACCGAACAAACGGTTTTAAGCAACAGCCAGCGGCAGTAGCAGAATGAATAAATTATCCATCGAGTGCTCCCTGCCAATCCTGGCTGCAGAGCTGTCGTTTACAACCAACGACTCCAAGGACATTGCCTACGAAACCGCCGAGAGCCTGCACTGCCAGATTACCAACTGGCTCCAATGCCTTAAGCCTGACAACGAGAACGACCGCACGGCAAGATTCGCAAGCGGGGCGAGCTACACGAACGAGCAAGGAGACGCCAAATACACACGCCTGGACACGGATCTGACGCTGAAACCCGGGGCAGAGTACCCTCTCGCGCTTGCCGCAGCAGAACGGATGCACGAGACCGTGCTGGAGTGGGTGTGCAAAGACGCTGCCAATTAAACCGTCGCCGAGCGATAGGAGCGCAGCAGCGATTCCCCGACATCCCATAACTTACCCGTCTGCACAGCGTACAGATACTGAATATCGTCTGACACGCGCATGCTCTGCACGGATGCGGCCATCCCAATCGCCCCCGACTGCAGCCCCACATCCATTGCCAACTCCGTCAGACCGCCCAGCTGCTCCAGCTCATCCTGCTTGCATTTGCCGCAAAACGCAGGCCCCAGCAGACGCATGTGCCACAGTGACATTTGCAGCAGGGAGAGCGCATGCCGCGGGTCGTTCAAAACCACCAGCACATTAAAATTTCCGCTCTGCACGCTGTCTGCCGTCAGCCGACGGATTAATTGCATCGCGGACGACTCGTCGGAGTCCATCGCCCGATCGTAGTGGTCCAGAATCACTGTGGTAAACGCGTGCGCGAAGCAGTCCCCTATCCGATCGAAGCCGCCGATTTTGTCATTAAACCACGCGACAGCGTTCGCCTTTCCATTCTCGGTCTGCAACAGCCTGATCGCATCCGTATAGCTAATGCGCTCGCCATTCCCCAGAGGTCCCCGCGCAGAATCCAGCGGCCGTATGCAGTAGTTCCAGTCCAGCAGCACGCGAGACCCGTCGCAATTCGTCACGGCAGCGGTCTTCCCAGCGTCAGGCACGGCCCAGAACACGGCGGCGCCAAGGGCCTTGGACTGCATAAACTCGTGCACAGCCCTTGTTGCGGACGTCTCTACCACATTATACGCTGGTTTCGGAATGTCGGCCAGCTGACGCAGCCAGAAGGACGCAAGCTGTCTCCGAAACCACAGGTACGCGGTCCCCATCAGCCAGAGCATATATTGCTCCCACACACTCCGTGCGCTCTTCTGATCGCGCGAGCAGCACTTTTTTTTAATTGCTACCGCCCGGCCCGTGAAAATCATCCCCATTTAGATTTTTTTATAATTTCCTGCTGTAGCGTTTTTTTTGCAAGCCCCATAAAACCCCACAGAAACCTGTGCACCAACCAAAAAAATGCTCAGCCACCACCACGCCTCCTCCATGATCCAACGCGCCTGGCGCAGCACCTTCCGCTTCCGCAAGCTCAGCACACTCGTCAAGCTGTTCCACTACACGTATGGCATAAACATCGACAACGTGAAGTACATGGGCGCGACCGCCACCGCGGAGTTTGTCAGAGACGCCAAGCGCACCGCCGCTGCCTTCAGGCTCGCCAAGCGCATCTGGGCCATCGCATGCGTCCGACGCCAGCCAGTGGAGGAGCTCACTACGATGATATCGCCCAAGAAGCTGATACTCGCATACCTCATCGCGCACTACCCGGCCCACGCATTCGCGGAGATGCACCCACTCGAGCAAGCGCTCCTCAGGACGTCCATGGCCCTCGTGAAGCAGATCGACCGCATCACAACAGCCGTCCGCAGCACAGACAACTTCTGCGCCAGAGACCTGGCCCACGATCTCACGCAGCCCTTCAACAAGCAGCTCATCGACTACGCAGAATGCTTCGACAAGTGGCGAGCCTACGACGGCACCAAGCAGACCAACCGCATCTCCAACGCCCTGTTCAGCCTCTACAGCTTCGTCGGCAACACGCCCAGCGCGCCCCACTACGCGCCCATCCTCAGCAAGGCGCGGGCCGACATCCACACCCTCCGCCAAAAGCTGGCCTCCGTCAGAGGCAACGACGCGCTGTCCGCCTTCGACGCCGAGCTCGCCGCCCTTCCCCAGGCGGAGTTCATCGCCAGCGCCGGGGCGGACCCAATGGTCGAAATGGCCCCACCGCACAACGAGTACATCGTGCACGAGCTGCTCGTCGATCCGGCCTACCGCTACACAAATACCGGCAGCAACGCCGCCCACGAGACCCAGCTCACCATCAACGTCGCGTTCCACGAGCTCTACTGGAGCATGCTGCAAACGGATCTGGCCAGCGCCAAGTTCACCCGCGCCGCCGACCTGTTCATGAGCATCCGCGACGCCGTCATCACCACATCACCCACGGCGAGACACGACGATTTCATGACAAAGCTCGAGACAAACGCCATCGTCAGGCACATCCAGCTCAACACCATGACGGTCAACAAGCTGGTGTGCTTCACCATCGCCACGCACGCGTTCCTGGACACCCACTTCGACATTCCGTCAACCAAGCGAGCCGCGACAGCAGAGCGGGTCCGCCAGACCTTTGGAGTCTCGCTGCCCGACACGCCCGCGGAGGATGTTGAGCTCATCCGGCGCTGGGACGAGTACCACGGCCAGGTCCTCAGCATGCAAGAAAGACCCGACGTGCTCGTCAAAGGGCTCCGCGTGCTCTACGACCTCTGCCGCGGCCTTCGCGTCCGGTACATCAACAAGCGCATCGTCAGCCTCGTGCCCATCGTCCAGGAGCAGGGGTACGACTACGAGGCGGGCAAGTTCAAGGCAAACAAGATCCCGCTCGACAAGACCAGAGCCTGGCTCGCCCGAGAGCTCCGCGACATGCCGCCCGCCGTTCGCAACGCGCCGCTGCCGCTGGTCCACGCCCACGCCTTCATCGCCCTGATCGCCCACGACAAGTTCATCTACGAACGCGTCCCGGAGACCATGCGCCTCGACGCCACCCGACTCGCCTACCTGCACGCCGAGTTCCACGCCATCATCAAAACGCGCCTGCTCGTTATCGTGTCCACAGAGACCGGCAAGACCATCGCCGCGATCCACGCCATGCGTCCGGGGATCTTTCCGCCGCTCGACACCTTCGACCTCCCGCCCGACGCCGCCGCGCACTTCGACCACACCAGCCGCCCGCACCAGATCACGCACTCGCGCATCCATGCGATGCTGGTCGCCTACCTCACGGACCTCTCCGACCCGGCCGGCCCGGTCCTCAACAGCACGCCAAACGTCCCGGCCGACGTTGCCGAAGCCCTCAACGCCCGCTTCGCGCAGTTCGTCGCCCTCGCACGCCGCACCGCCGAGATCAGCATCGCGGTGCACGGCAAGCGGTATGCGGAGATGCTGGCGGAGATGGTTTGATGATAATAAACGTTTACTGTGTGGCTGGTATTATCGTCTCATCCCTCATGGGTCACCTGCATCTAAAATCAATTTTGCAGTGTCATGATCCAACTGACTCCATCCACTATCATTCCCCAACCTACAACGCAAATGAAGATTGAAGGATCCTGTTCAACACGCCCCGATCGAGCATTTTATTGTTCACACGTCCAACCCTTTTTATACCATCGCCCGCGCACGGAACCCCTCGATTTCTAGCTGCGCCCTCTTCCACATCGCCTCGATATCCGCACACTTGCGTTCCAGTGCATCCGCCTTCTTCTGCAGCGCCGCCTGCGTCCGCGAAGATTCTTCCAGCTGCGCCCGCACCCCGTCGCACTCGATGCACTTGAGGTCGATGCCCGTCGCCTGCCAGTTCTCGATCTCCGTGAGCGTCTTGACGCCGCCAATCTCCATGAGCACGCCCACCGCCCGCTCGAGCCCCTCGATGCGCCTGCGCAAAACGGACTCTGTATGCAGCAGCCGCTGGTTCCCCGCCGAGACCTCATTCAGCCGCTTCTGCAGCTCGCCGGCCATCGACTGGCACACACACTGCCCCTCACTCAGCATCTGCGCCAGCTCGCAGTGCGATCGGAACGCGAACTTCGACTGGAACGCATCGCGCTTGAGCTTTGCCAGCGCCGTCTGCTTGGACAGCTCCTTCTCGAGAAACTGGATCTCCCGCTCATTCTCAAACAGCTTCCTGCCCACCGAAGCGCACAGATCACACGTAGCAGCATCCCTCGTCAACCGCTCGTGCACTTCGTTGAACACGGCAAACTTGTCCACAGCCTTCATCCCGGCCACCTGCCGCTCCAGGTCCACCACCCGCTTCCGCAGCGCATCCGCCTCGACCACCGCGTTCCGCAGCCCGTCGGGGCCATACTTCTGCAGGTTCGCGAGGTGCGGCTGAATCATGGAGGCGAAGGTCTCGGACTCCCGCCGCACGGCCTCGAAGTCTTTCGCCATCTCTCGCTGCTGGTCGCTCACCGCCTGCAGGGCCCCCGCCCGCGTCTCGAGCTGCGCGATCTTCGCGTCCTTCATCTCCAGCACCGCCTTCAGGCCCTGCTTTTCATAATTCAGCAAACCTCCAAATCCAAACCTCCAAAACCAAACATCCAAAACACGACCAAACCATAACACAACAGTACGGCACACACCTCGCACTGCATCCGAAGCGACGCCGGCGAGTCCCGACACACGTACTCCGCGGCGCGCACGCCCATGAGGTCCAGGAAGTCGTTGAGAATCAGCGTGAACGCCACGGTGCCGCAGGCCAGATGCTCGCTCGTCACGTACCACTTGTACGGCTTCATCAGCGCCATGAGCTGCAGCTGCTCCACGAGCGGACGCGCCTTGAAAGCGGCGATGGCTTCTGGAGTCTTGGGCGTCTTGCCGCGGAGCTCCTCGCCGTCGGTGGAGTCGGGACGGATTAGGTACGAGCCTGGCCTCGGGCGCAATTTCACAATCAGCTCCATTCGTCTCCCGGCCATCTCATTATTCATGATTTCAGCAAGTTGTCGCTCCAACGAACTGTCGACAACAGCGGAACTCGGCCCAGCCTCCTCCTCCACCATACGCCCGGCGAACGAAAGCTCATCGCGCGGCGACGGAAAAGGGCTGCTGTCGTCCTCGGACTCGGTCTTCGTTGCATCGTTCTCATCAACCACCACCATTGGCTCGGCACTACCGCCGGGAATCCACATCAAATCTCCCTTGCACGGCGTGCCCACAATCTGATTCGCGTGCGGGGACCATATCTCAATGCTCACGTCGCCAGGCCTCTCCGCCATCCGCTGCTTTATCAGCGTCACAGCCCGCATGCCCGCGATGTACTCCGGCGTAGTCTTCTTCGGACTGGCAGCGGCGAACCCATCGACTGAAAACGAACGGTACCCATCGGGCTTTCCCAGGAACGGTCCAAGCATGTTGCTGATCGTGCACAACCTGCTGCGCACCGGCATCTCGAGCAGCATTGACACCCATTTCCACGGCCCATCGACATCATTCTCAACCACAGAGTAGCACGAAATAATACCACGCTTGCCGCCGCGGTCCACGTCCTTGTACGTCAGCCGGAGCGACGGGTTCGAGCATTGGTACCGCACGACGAAGAGGAGGTGCTTTGTGGACATTTCTTTGATTTTGTTGCGGACGCACGCTATTTGAAGGAGACAAAAAAAGAAAATTAGCCAGAAATAGTTTTTTTTCATTCATCGATCTGGAAACCATGGACACCAGCAGCGACGACGACAACGCCCCCATCCCTTGCACAGACCCGGAGCAGCGCCAGGCCGCGTGGGTTGTTTACTACGAGCTGAAGGAGCCTGAAAATCTAGACGACGAACAACTCGCACCACGCCTGACCCTACACATCATCAACGAGCTCATGCCCTCCTACAACGCGACCGAGTGCCACACCAACATCCAGGGCCACACGGGATACGCGTTCATGAAGGGGGACACCAAGCGACGGCGCGAGATCAGTGCCATCGTCGAGGGGTTCGCCACGCGCATTGACGCCGTGTTCTTCGAGTTTGAATCATACCCGTCCGATCCCACCGCCGCGCTCCAGCAGTACCACTGCGCGAACTTCATCTTCCTCTGGTGCTTCTTCCTCGACAACGTCCCGAAAAATGGCTTCGAAGCCTGCACCAAGGGCGAAGGGGTCGTGCTGCCAAGCTCATCGTTCTACAAGGGCGCCGAGGCGTACCGAAAGTTCGTCGCAAGTCTGCCGAGGAAAACGCGCAAGAACACGCAGACACTCCCCGACCACCGCAGGGTCTCCATCGCAGAAGCCATGGTCCTCATGCCGAAGGCCAACCGCCAGGGGCTCGCGGACGCGTTCAAGAAGCAGGGCAGGCCGGTGCCGGAGGCCTTGACGTGGACGAAGGACGAGAGGAAGACGATTATGGAGGAGGGCGCAGGATTATAACAACATATTCGCCATAATTATGGTCCCACCATATGATAGTTAAACCCACACGTGCACGCGAGCGAGGTGTTCGAGAACGGTGGCGCGAACGAGTTGTCCGGACACCACACGCACTCCGCGGAGCCGATCGCAGACGCGTAGGTGTTGGCGTCGCAGCCCAGGCAGTGTGTCTGGCCAGTGGCGTTGGCGAAGGTCCCAATCTCGCACTGGGCGCACGCGGTGGTGGCGTTGGAGTCGCTGAACCGTCCGAGTCCACACGCCGCGCAGGCGCTGAGACCGGTGCTGTTGGAAAAGGTGCCCGGATCGCACGTTGGGCACTGGCTGAGACCGACCGAAGGCCCATAGGCCCCAGGCGCACAGCTCAGACACGCGCTGGCGACAGGGAGAGGGGAGAACGTGCCCAGGCCACAGTCGGTGCACACAGACCGGCCGGTAGACGAGGCGTAGGTGCCCGCGACGCACGGCGACATCGTGTCGTTCGCACAGCTATTGGCTTTAGGGCAGATGACGCATTGCCAACCACCAAGTGGCGCCGACGCGTTCAGCACCTTGTAGAAGCCGGCATCGCACGTGCAGTTCGACCCGTTGTAGTAGGCATTCGCCGGACAGACGCACTGCGAGGCGGTGAACGAACCGGGCAGCGAGTACGTCCCGTTGAGGCACGGCACCGTGAAGTTCGCGTAGCCGCCGGGGCAGAAGTTGTCGGGCTGGCAGAGGGAGCAAACGGCATCGCCAGCGTAGCCGGGGGAGCACCTGCATTGTGTAGCGTAGACTGTCTGGTTCGCTGGGCACGTCGAGCACGTGGAGGCGCCCGGGACAGAGAAGGTTCCGTTCTGACAGCTGGCGCACGATGTGGATCCTGTGAGCGGCCCCGTCGGAGCTGGGCACGTCGCGCTGGCGTAGATCATCATCTGTAAAAAGTAGGCTTGCCCAGGATTGGTGGAGGCGCCCCCCTGGTACCATCGGATGTATCGCACCGGACGGGGCGGGAAGGATATAGGATTGCCTGCCGAGGTAATGGGGGTACAAATCGAATACGGGGAGGTGCACACAGTATACCTGGTATGCTCCCCTGTGAACGACCCTGTAGTGGACACATCATACCACGTCGAGCAAATTTGCCGGCCGTCTCCATACCACGGGTAGCCAACAATCATGGAAATGGTCATAATGGATCCCAGATCGTATTGTAAATACACAGGTGCTGCGCATGAGACCCCTGCGTACGGGTAGCTTTGAAAATCACCAGGATTGGTATGCCCTATATTATTCCACGTAGTAGACACGGCCCCTCCGCTCGTGCCGGAAGAAGTGCCACTGACTGGAATGATTCTAGACGACGCAGGAACAGGTTTTGCGCCATAGGAGCAAGCGCACAAGGAGCTGTTTAACAGACAGTTGCACGAACTGCCCATGGGTACATAGCTGACGGGGCAACTATACACAGGGAATGGAATCTGGCCAGCTGGACAATAGGAGCACTCACTGGCACCTGTCATGTTGGTATACGACCCAGCAAGACAGAAAGCACATGCTGTTGAATTGGTAGCATTGGCGTATTTTCCAGCAGAGCAATTGCTGCAAACTGACAACCCGGTCGCACTCGAATACCATCCAGCCGCACACGGCGTCGCCACGTTACCCGTGCAAGCGTATCCGGCCAAGCACTTGCTGCACTGCCACCCGCCCAGCGGCGCCGACGCGTTGGGGACCTGGTAGTAGCCATCCGCGCACACGCAGGCAGTCCCATTAGAGCTGGCGTTCACAGGGCACTGGCATGCAGATAGGCTAAACGAGCCTGCACGCGAGTATGTGTTGTTAGGGCATGCTACCGCAGATGCGTTGGAACCAATGCAATAGTAATTTGCCTGGCAAGCAGAGCAATTAAGAGCAAGAGAAATGCCATCTGTAACATACCCAGGAGCACACGTGCACGCAATTGAATCCGCTGTGTTCGTCATAGAGAGCATGCCGCAACTGAGACAAGCGCTCGCCCCTGAAACATTCGAATACGTCCCAGCAGGACACACACTCAACGTGCCTCCCACGCAATAGCTACCAGCCAGGCATTGCACACAATTGGACCATAAACCATCGGAGTAAAGTCCGTTTATGCAAGAGCAATTCACCCCTCCTACTATCATGTTCACAGGGCAGAGCACACAACTATCTGCCACTTGAATGGTAATGCTGGTAACGTGTATCTGCCATGCATATGTGGTGAGATCACCGACTGCAGCATTGTCGTTGAGGCCAGTAACGGCCGACCCGTTGGCTATGATGGCAATATCAAGTGACGTGGATGTTGGAGTAAATATGCTGGACGTCATAGTAAGTGGACAGTTGCCATTTGCTGGAATTTGCGTGGTGGAATACACAGCCTGAAAGGGACCTGCGTTCTGCCTCCAAACGATACTGAAAACTGCTTGGTTGCCGCGGATAACAGGGGCAACTTCGCAGCCGTAACAGGAGTCATCTCTAAGTTGCGCAATTACAACAATGGAATACGACCTTCCCACAGTAGCTACATAGCTGTGCTGAAGCATGGCATTTTTTGCAGTTTTGCTGATCTCCATTTTCACCCTTGTTGTCGGCCCCGCACACTCGGGAATAGTTCTAATAGCACCCATACCGAACCAATCGCTCGTAGACAGCCGTGTGAATGCTGCAACCCCTGGTCGGGCGAGCACCCACCCCCCAGGAAATCCCACCCAGCCTACGGTGGCGTGTTCAATTTGTGTCGCAGCATTCACCAGCCCGGTTGGAAAAGCCCCCGCCACACAAATGGAGCACGACGCGTTGCTAGTTGACCCGGTGGCGTTGTTGGTAGTCGCGTTTGGGCATGAATAGCATGCAGTGGCCCCAAGCGTGGCGGAATACGCTCCTTTGGGACACGGGATTGAATTTCCGTTCAAACAGTAGCTCCCGGTCGCGCAGGCCGAACAGCTGTTGCTGCTCCCGTACGTCCCGTTCAGGCACACGCACGCCGATCCGTTGGTAAGGGTGTTTGACGGACATTGCACACAGCGATCTGGAACTCCTGTTACGTAAATGGCATTCACCGCGCACACCGAGCAGTTGCTGACATTTGTGGCTCCAGTTACCGTTGTGTTGTACCCCGACGGGCATGAGTAGCAAACTGTCTGACCGGAGCCGTTGGTGTATGTGGCGAACGGGCATGTCAGGCATGATGCGTTGGCTGAAACGTTGACATACTGGCCAGGGGTGCATGTAAAACACGAGCTGCTCCCCACTGTAAGTACAGACGCACAGCTGGCACAGGCACTTGCCTTTGGCGCGCTGGAGTACGTTCCCACGGGGCAAAACGTGCATGCAGTCGACAATTCAGATGACGCAAACGTGCCTGCACTGCAATTGATGCACATGGAAGCGCCTGACAGTGCGTATGTACCAACAGGGCATCGTAAACATGGATTACCGTAACCTGTGGAGACGAACCCTGGGAAGCATGGCATGTATATGTAGTTGTAAACGATTATTGATATACCACCGGACGGTGCTGAATTGGGTATAGCAAAGGCAGTGGATGTATTTGGTGCAATCCAGTAATTTGCCGATGCCATACTCAGGAATATATGCGAACCAGCCCATTGCGCGCCACGTATCACATCACCATTGCTTGTAAACATAACCACCATGCTCCAGGTGTCAAGGTCTATCCTGTAGAGTTTGTCAGATGCATCACACGCCAGTACATATGAACCTGTTGGATCTACTGTTGTGTACACATTGATTGCAGCAAATCTGGTGTTACTGATACGGGTTGTAGCCTCGCCTATGTTTGAGATTGATATCAATCCATTGCTTCCATATGTCAGCAAAAATACGACAGGTGATTTGTTTACGTAGAGTAAATAGCGAGGACCACCTAATATACCAGTATTAAACACAGTATATGCCCAGGTGGTTGTATCAAACTTGAATACTCTTCCAGTTGAAGCGTCAGATCCATACGCATACATTCCGTCTGGTTGAAAACAAAACCCAGACATTGCGCCAGATGATGGATCTGCCACCAAGTTTGTAAGTGACCCCGTGGCGATGTTGTAAGAAGCGAGAAAATGACACGCTGATACTGTTAAGATGACAGCATATGTTTCAGACGGATGCACTGCAATTATTCCAGCAGTTATAATATTTGCCAATGTACCAACAGCATTCGTTGCGCAGGTGCTAACGCTTCCTGTTCCAACCACAATTTGATTTGATGCTGTGACAATATCCGTTCTGGAGATTTGCCAGAAACTTATGGCATTAAGAATATACCTCGGCCCATACACATACCCTGGTGCAGCAACGCATGCGTCCTGCGACGACGATACAACAGCATTTGTAGGGCACGACACACATTTAGACGCTCCTGATGCAGACCAATTGCCGGTCGGGCATGCAGCACACCCTGTGGCTCCAGATACGTTGGCGTATGTGCCTGCAGCGCACGGAACACATGCGGTGGAACCAGAAATGCTGCTGTACGTCCCTGCAGAGCACGACACGCACGCACCGGCCGAGATAAACGTTCCGGCAGGGCAGGCGTAGCAGGACGAGCTTGCGTTCGCGTTCGCAACCGTGCCGGGGCCGCACGCAATACACGCCGTGGCGTTCCCGCCCAACGAGTAGTAGCCCACGCCGCAGGGCACGAAGCCGTTTCGCAGGCCGATGCCATACCCGTTTCCAAGCATGGAAATAACTGTACCCCAGGATCCAGAATCAGCAACCCCTGGTATGAAGTTGAGAACTCTCGTGCCCCAGTTGTCGGTAAGTATTGCCGATCGGTCGCCTGGCAGGATTTTGATCCACTTCGTCGAAGGATCGAAGGTTTCTAGCTTGTATGACATTATCACTGTAACCTTGGCATCAGTGAGATTCATCATGTTTATAATCCCTGTTGAAGCCGTATACAAAATGAAACTTCTTGTTGAGTCTACGTCAATCGAAACGAAGGGACTGGGTAGTACTGCCATACAGGATACAAAACTTCCAGACGTGGAAAAGGAGCCAATTCCAGTCATCATTCCACCGCAATAATTTCCAATAGACAGTAAAAACATGCTGGAATTCTTGTTGACAACAAGAACAGTGTAAGAGGGTCGTGCGACAAAGATACTCCTGTTCCATGTCAAGGTGTCGTACTTGTAAATAGCTGCAGTCCCCGCGTCGCTGACGTATGCATTCAACCCGCTCTCATCGAATACAACACCGTACGCGTTCGCAAAGGCAGTGGATATTGTCTGTGCTATTCCTGTTGCAAAATCATATTTTACCAACGTGTTGCATGGAGAAGTAGATGCGACCAATGCAAATGATCCAGAAGGGTGCACTGCCACAGAGTTAATACTTTTTATCGGCTTGAGGGTTCCAGGAAGTATTGTAGAATCTGCACACTCTGCTGCGCCTGTTCCCATAAGCGTGGTGAGAGACCATGTTTGCAAGTCAAGTTGTCCTACCAACCTCATTAGGCCTGTGGATATGATGGCATACTTCGCCGCGTACACATACCCCGGCAGCGCTGCGCACGCCACCCCGTCCAGCGTCGAGTACGGCGCCACGCACTGCATCACGCACGCGTTGAGGGTGGTGTTGTGCACATACCCCGGACCGCAGGTGCACGCCGCGCCGCCGGCAGCCGAGGCCGTGAAGCCAGGGCACTGGGAGCAGGCGGTTTGGCTGCCGTCAACAGAAAACGCGCCCGCCGCGCAGGGTTGACACACTGCTGACACGCCCTCCACAAAGAACTGTCCCGCGCCGCAGCAGACCCCCGTGCCAGTGGGCGAGCATCTGAGCGTTTGGCCTGCTGAGCAAGAGCCAGAGCACGATACAAAGTTGGTGTTGTCGGGACCCGTGACCGCGAGCTCGGCGCAGTTTATCGCCCCGCTGGCGGCAGTGCTGATCCTGTGCAGATACACGTACCGTCCGGATGCGGAGAATGTGAACGGGTACGAAGTGCTGGAAGCTGCAGTCAATGGCATCGTGTACAGAACGGGCGAGGCAATCCACGCAGAGGTATCGTTCGTCACCCGCACGTCCACGTTCCGAAAGTGGTCAACACAGCAGTCTCGCGTGAAGTAGGAACCCCCGGTAACCGCCATCACCGACTGCAGGTCCGCCACCCAGTACACGTCCACGCCCTGCGTTGGAGTCACGTCGGTATTGCTGAAGGTGACAGTGTTCCCGTCAATGGCAGCACATCGCATTTGATCAGAGCACGCCGCCGAGGGATCGTCCCAGGTTGGCTGCACGTAGTCTGACACGGGGCACCGCTGGTTGTGGGCCGGTCCGCATGCTCGGAGCAGGTTCACGGTAGATCCCAGCGCAAAGAACCCAAGGTTGGCGGTGCATGCCACAGCCCCGATGCCAGACCACGAGTTGTTAAAGCACGTTGCACACGTCGTCGTCCCCGGCAGAAGGTACGTCCCGGCGCTGCATGATACACATTGGCTCATGCCAAAGCCAGTGCTGTACGAGCCACCGATGCATGTCGAGCACGCGGTTGCACCCGAGACCGACGATATCAGTCCAGGCGGGCACCTGGCGCAGACCGCGTTGGCCGTGCCGTTGGAGTAGTTGCCAGGCAGGCAGGGGGCACAAAGCGTGGCGTTAAAGAAGAACGAGCCCGCAGCGCAGCCAACACACACGGTGGCGCCCGAACCAGCGGCCACGGTCCCAGCAGCACATTTTGCACACGAGCTGGTCCCGGCGGCGCTGGCAAAGGTTCCAGCCAAGCACGCGCTGCAGACAGACAGGCCCGTTGCAGAGGCGTACGTTGCAGCCGCGCAGGCGGAACACACGGTCAGAGTCGTGCCAGCGCCAAACGAGCCGGTAGGACATGGCGAGCAAACAATGTTGGCAGCGGAAGTGCATGCAGCAGAGATATAGGTCCCAGTTGTGCAGGTCGTTCCACAGGTTCCACAAGAGGTTTGGCCAGATCCAGCGGTATACTGCCCTGCAGAACACGTGGTGCAAACTGTCGCCCCTGTAATTGACACTGCCGTCCCCGGATTACACGCGGAGCACCCAGCGTTGGCAACGGCACTGGAGAACGTCCCGGTCAAACAAGATGCACACGCGCTGCCAGAGACGTACGTGCCCGGACCGCAGGCTATGGCTCCAGCCTGGAAACTCACAGTGGTTGAAAGATCATTGGTGGAGGTGGCAACAGCTTTAAGAGTTGACATGCTGTAGTCAGCAAGATTCAGTCTCTTTATTCCGTCCAAGTCTGCAACGATGGCAAATGCTCCATTCTGATAGAATTTAACAGCTGATACATATCTGGTACTGGCATATGTGTAAATGGACGTGTATGTTGACGTAGCTATGTCAAATTTGTATATTATGGTCGTTTGCATAGTAACCAACAAGAATGTCTTGGTTGGATCTATATCTATGGCAGGATAAGCTATTGCAAAAGACGGGCCTATTTGCACCAGGTCGCCAGTTGAAGAAATTTTAACTAGATAATGTGAATTTGAAGGTGGAGCTCTTACGCTAGCAATGAACATCATATCACTCGCGAGTCCAGCATACACCATGCATGTTGCCTGTGGTGTTATCATTGTTTTGAGAGTCGTGTATGTCCATGCAGCGGTGTTAATTGTGTCAAATTTTATGAATCTTGAATTTCCTGGGTCTATAACGTATAAATATTGTCCTGTTGGATCAAATGCTAGACCAGTTGGACCAAGCACAGGTTCTCCATAAGCTGCTCCTGTCTTCGGTGCAATTGTTCTGGCCTGTTTTGTGAGAAGGTCATAACGAACCAGAGCTGGGTATATAGTGCCCTGTGACGTTGTAATTGCATACGAGTTTGATGGATCAACGACGATATGTCGTGGCAAATTTAACGATACAGATAATGCAGATAAGTCGGTTACTGGTGGCCTTCCTGCACCTCCATTTCCTATAACAGTGACATATTCGTTTGTGAGCAAGTCCAAGCGACCAACTGTGTTGAGAGTATTACGAGGAAGGAAAAGGTATCGGTGTTTGATTTCTGCATAGCCTGGCATTGGAACACACGCGGTCGCTCCTCCGTACGACGTGTAGTTGGTCGGACACGTCAAACATGCACTCATTCCCATAGTTGGCGCAAACGTGCCGGCGGGACACCATAGAGCATCCCCCTCATATCCGATACCCCCAGGACAATATCTGCCTGCAGGGCATGCGGTTGGCGTGATAATATCCCATCCAGGGCAGTAGAATCCAGACGGGCATGATGGACACACTACATCATGTGTGGAGGTGCATTCGCCAGTTTTATATGTACCAATTGCACAAGAGTTACAGTAGTATGTGCTGTAAAATGAATTATCCAAAGCCATGTTGGTGGTTGCGCAGTAATACCCAGTGGGGCATGGTACAGATACAAATGAACTGTCACATGCGTATCCGATGGCAGAGGTGCATGGATTTGGGCAGTTGGTCCAGGTCCAGGTGTCATAAATGCAGTATCCACATTTCAATGAGGCAGTGGTTCCTGGGTAAGGCGATCCTACATTAACATCGCATTGAGATGCAAGCCCTCCGTGAGCCTGTGCATAAAAAGTACAGTAATTACATGCAGGGTCGCCATCATATGCACATGACACCAACCCGTCCGCCCATTTGACACAGCATAGCGCTGCAACGACAAGCAGCCACAGTCTCCCGCCCATTCAATTTTCGCAACCGCGCGCTTTTATACCCCCATCAAATCGCCCGCCGATACGACGCAAGCAGCGACTCGCCGCGCTCCCAGGCATCGCTCGCCTGCGCAGCCTGCAAACGCAGGGAATCATCGCGCACATTCCGCAGCGACGCGGCAACCGCCATGTCCATCGCGCCCGAGCTCGCGCCCAGCTCCAGCGGAAAGGACTCGAACCCCGCCCTGCGCACCTCCTCCTCCGTGCAGCGCCCGCAGAACGACGGTCCCAGCAAGTTTGTGAACCGCTGTGTCGCCCGCAGCAGCTCCAGGGCGTGGGCAGCGTCGTTGACGCACGCGATTACGTTGAAGGCCCTGCTCTCGGCGCTGTCCATAACCAGGGACCGAAACAGCTTTTTCGCTGACACGATGTCGACATCCATCGCGTGGTCGAAGTGGTCCAGCACAACCGTCGCGAATTCGTCCGCGAAAAACTCGCCAATCGGCCCGTCCCACCCAACTTGATGCTCAAACCAATAATTCGCCGCGCTGCTGCACCTCTCCCAATCAACAACCACAATACGTCCAGCGCACGATGCCGCCACTGCGGTTGTTTTTCCCGCGCCGGACACAGTCCAGAACACGGTCCCGCCGGGGGCCTTCGCGCGCACGTACTCGTTCACCGCCCGTGTGGCAGACGTGCTGATGGCATCGGTTCTCGTCCTGCGCGCGATCGTCAGCTGCCGAAGCCAGCACGGCACCATGAACCGTCGTGTCACGCCGCGCAGAGCGTTCAGTGCCATGCCGACAGCGAGGTTGTGTGGTTTTTTTTTAAACAGCGTGTAGGAAACTTGAACGGGGAAAAAAATTTACCAGCATGGCAGCCTTCTTCGGACCATCTTCTCCGCCGCCCGACTATGAGGGCATCGTCCGCCGGGTATGGTTGTCAGTATAAAGAAGCCTATGTTTTTACACTCACCAAAGACATGGATTACGAACTCGACGCTTTCGAGCAGGCCCTCAAGAACCCCAGCGCCAGCGCCGCCCTCAACGAGTGGCTCGACGCCAGCATCGACAAAAAGCTCGCGGCGCTCGATGCCAAGTGGGAAGAGCGGTTCGTGCGTCTCGATGCCAAGTGGGAAGAGCGGTTCGCACGCCTCGAGGCCAAGTGGGAAGAGCGGTTCGCACGCCTCGAGGCCAAGCTCGACGACAAAACGGACGACGTCAGGTTCCTCAAAGCGCAGAACGCAGCCCAGGCCGAACAGATCCTCGCGCTGCAGGCCCAGCTCTACGCCAGGAACGACCAGATCAACGCCAAGAACGACCAGATCATCGCGCTGCTCCGCGAGACCAGGCCGAGCGCAACGAATCAATAAATCGCTGTGTTGCGCGGACGAGAGGCACACACGCAAACAGATTTTATTCCGCCACAGAGGCAGCAACCCCATGCCCACACCGCTAATCGCCGCCGGCCATGCGTAGCGCACAGCTTTCAAGGCTGGACAATTAACGATAAGACCCAACACCACCCAACCTTGAGACCCTGATATACTCCTCCAGCTTCCTCTCCTGCACTCCAAAAGTTAATACACATCAAACGCAGCTAAATAGCAAGCATACCTCCTTCTCCTTCTCGATCTCTTCGATGCTTCTCTTCGGAAGGGCCTTGAGCTGCTCGATTTCACGCTTGAGCTCGGCAATTTCGCGCCGATGACCATCAAATGAGAGCTCATACATTCTTGCTTTCTTGCTTAGATCGTCATTTTCCTTCGTCAATTCTATTACCTTTCTCATGTGCTCGTCTTTGCCCACCTCGCTTACGATCAACCTTGCGTCCAATCCAGCCTTCTCAACGACAAGCATATCCTTCGCCCTGGTCACTGACGCCAGCTGCGTGTCAACCTCGGTCTTGGAGCGTTTAACCTGCTCCAGCGCTCCAACTTTCGCCAGAAGCTCATCACGCTCGGTGGACATTGCCATGTACTTGGTGTTCAACACGTCAAACTCCTGCATGACAAACGTCACGAGAGGTAAAGTGATATGGCAACACATCGACAAA
>Ga0247841_10006130_pt1 | contig 18849 bp, 17 predicted proteins | sample LaCruzMarch2015__2_FD_192410 | JGI IMG/M metagenome (GOLD analysis project Ga0247841, IMG submission 192410) | Freshwater microbial communities from meromictic Lake La Cruz, Castile-La Mancha, Spain - LaCruzMarch2015_18m | ecosystem: Environmental > Aquatic > Freshwater > Lake | place: Spain... | reverse complement strand
TGTTCTGTCCCGAGAATAAATAAATATAATCCCCTGTTCCCGGATATAGTAACCTTCCTTTAATGGACACCTCAAACGGCGCATCAGCAATGGGATACCAGGTATTGTTTTGATAAGTCCCCCCTGATTTATCATAACAGTATTTCCAGAAGGTCTTGGTGGACTCGCCGCGGGTGGCATAGATAAATTTATTCCCGTCGTCATCCGCTACTCCCGGATAAACTAACGAAGAACCGTAACCGGCTGTTAGCGGAGTATCCTCTGCAGAATTATCATCCCATCCTGTAGAAGGGTCAAACTTGTAAAATTTATTAGTGGCAGTACCGCCGCTATCCCTGCCACGTAAGGCATAAATATAACTGCCTACCGTGCAAAGCTGGCCGCCATAACTGACACTTGCCGGAAAAGGATAAGTATAAGTTAAGTCTGTCCAATAGCTGCCGTTATACATGGCAAAATTATTGCTATTATAGCCCCTGGTGGTATATATATTGCCATTTAAAATAGCTAAACTTCCGCCGTAATAAACATTAAACGGCACATTGCCCATTTGCTCCCATACGTTGGTAGCAGGATTATAGCGCCAGAAGTTATTGGTATCCGACCCTCTTGTGGTATAAATATAAGTCCCGTCATAAACCATATCCGCGCCCTGATGGGTATCATAAGCCCCCACGCCGATAGGCTCATCCCATTTAGAAGTGGAGGTATCAAAATTAAAAACGAGGGAATAATTTCCCGCTGATAACCATTTTAATTTTGTGCCGCTGCCCGGCCAATAAAGTATCCCACGGTAGGGATACATCGGCATTCTCGCGGTTGCGGTTAAATTTTCCCAGGCAGGAGTAGTTAAAGAAAAGTTTAAACGGGCAAAATCTCTATTTGAGTCATCTCCCCTCCAGGCGTATAAATAATTGCCTGTGCCGGGATAACACATATCCGCGATGCCAAACGGAGCGTTGGCTAGATTCGGGTTTGCCCATCCTGCCGGAGCAGGCACGCGGTAACGGGTAACCACAGCAGAACCCAGGGAATTATTCAGGTAGATATAATCGCCGGTGCCGGGATAAACTAAAGACCCTTGCCTATCTACAGTAGCATTAGTTACGTCTAATAAATCAGTCCAGGTATTTGCACTGATGGAATAAACCATAAATTTCCTTGTGCCGTTCCCCGCCACGCAGTAAATACTATTAGCATTGTAGGCGGCGATACTTCCGCCTGCCCCTACATGGAAATTGGTTTCCTTAATCTTGGCCCAGGTATTTCCTGAAATGGAATATTTCCAGAATTCTTTTGTGCCCGCGCCTCTTGTAGCATAAATAAAATCTCCGCTTCCCGGAGGATAAGCCAAAGAAGCGCCGAACCCAAAAGGCCTGAGCGTATCGGCCAAAATCTCCCAAGTTTCGGTTTCGGTATTGAACCTGCCAAAGGTCTGGCCGCTGAATAAAGTATAAATATAAACTTTCCCATCAGTAGGATGCACCATCCTTACATATGCCGACCACCAATCAAGGCGGGGGATTTCCGGCAGGCTTGTCCATTGGCCTAAATTATCTACAAAAGGATCTTCTGATGTATCGTCTAACACCAGAGAATCATCAGAAACACCTACATTCTGGCGCACAGAGCCACTCCTCTGGAAATCCGCGTCAATGGTATCTACCACTGTAAGCGGCTCGGAAATCTGTATGACCTTTCCCGCCGAAGCAGAGCTTAAATATGCGCCCTTGAAATAATACTTGATCCATCCGGTCTCATTGGTAGGATGCACCGCGGTAGTGACAGTATCAGCCCCACCGGTCCAGTCGGTCTGGTTAAAGACTTCGTTAGCCGCCATAACCGGAGAAATCTGGCCGAGTATCAATAATTCCGCAATAATCAGTGTCGCTATCCGCTTAATCACTTTACCTTACCCTCCAGCTCCTTCACCTTTTTCTTCTCTATCTCCAGGCGCTTATACATCGCCTCATAAGAAACCTTATCCGCGCGGTATTTCTCATCTAAATCTTTGCGCACCTTCTCTTTTTCTTTTACCACCATGGTATTTATTTCCGCGTCTTTTTTGTTAAGCTCTGCTTTTAAATCAGTCTTCAATCCTGATGTCTTGGCATAAAGATAGACCGAGAAAATCCCTAAAATAAAAATTACCACACTCCCCACTAATACTAATTTTTTGTTGCTTCTCGGAGCGGATAAAACCTGCGGTGCCTCTAGCGCCTGATGCTGGGTATCGATTTCTGACTGCACCTTTTCAATAAATTCGCTTGAACCGAGGATCGGTTTTTTCACCAGGTCCCTGCTAAAGGCATCCATCTCTTCTTTTGAAATTCCCTTCAGATATTCCGCGTAATCCTTTCCGGTTGTATTCTCCAGGGCCTCTTTGATTTCATTCTGCATATTCAGCGGCTGATAATTTCCTTCTTTACCTATATATAGCGGGAAACTGCTATACATATAATCTCCGGTATCAGAAACCAATCCTAGCATTTTCGGATTTAAATGCATGTAGGCAACCATGTAAGATAAAAGATACGGGGCTTTCTCCAATAGATTCATTTTATACCTCTCCTGGAAAAGATGCCCCTTTCTTTGATACTTACCGTTAAAATGCTTTGTGTAATTCGCATTCAGGTCATGCATGATATCTGATATTGTCAGGCCTTCTTTTAATCCCATCAACAGATGCAGGTGATTCGGCATCAAAACAAAAGCGAATAATTTAAAACCATACTGCTCTTTATATTTTTTCAATAATTCCAAATATTTCTGGTAGTCTTCGTTGTCTTTAAAAATTCCTTCTTCATTATCACCGCGGCTGGTCACATAATAAACTGCGCCTTCAATATGAGTCCTGGGAATCTTTGTCATTTTTATGATACCTCTTTTTCCACGCAGGCAATCCGGATGATCCGGGGTTGCCGTGAAACAAGAATTACACGCATCAAAACTAATCTGGTGTGCCCGCCTGCGCGCATCAGATAAGCGTTGACTCTTGAGTTTCCATTGCTAATGCATTGTATTCTTGTCATCTCTTCACCTTTTATGCGTGGCATTTTTATTTTTTCTTAAAAAAAATCCCAGGCAAACTTGCCTGGGAATAATCCCTACTGAATTTCTTTTACTTCGGCAATCTGCCTTTCCGCTTTCGCGGATGCACGACTTTGCGCCCTCCGGTTACCCGGAGTTTGCCTTTTCGGTTCCATTCCTGCTTTTTCTATAATAAAGTATAGCATATCTTTCTTTATTTTCAAGATGCCGGCAATGTTTTTTTATTATGCGTGGCATCTTTCATGTTTTTTTAGTCTTTTTGCTCCTTTTTCTCGAATTTCTTTAATTTTTCCTGCAGTTCCTTCATCCTGGTTTTTTCTATTTCCAGCCGTTTATGCATGGCCTCAAAAGAGACCGAATCAGCGCGGTATTTCTCATCCAGGTCCTTCCTGATCAAAATCCGCTCTTTGGCTAACCTGCTTTTGAATTCCTTTTCCTTATCTTTATCTAAATTTAGGATTGAGTTTCTTAAGCTTAAATTGTTTAAATAGAAATATACATTTAATCCGCATAAGAGGCCGGCGACTATCACTAGGAAGAGAACGCCTTTCTTAATCATCTAAATCACCTCGTTCCTTTAGATTGGACATTTTCATATGGAGATTTGCTCTCCTGGCCTTCTAATGTCTTGAATAGATTGGACATTTTCATAGCTATTTCAATTTATCTATAAAACCTAACACTTCTTCCTTGTCATCGGCATCAGGCCTGAGTTCCAAATATTTACGATAATGTAAAACTGCATTATCAGGGTCACTCTTTACATTTCCATATAAAAGCCCTAAATTATAATGGGCATCGGGATTATCCGGATTAAAAGTAAGGGATTTTTCATACTCCTCTGCTGCCTCATCATAGAGTTTTGCCTGGGCGTAGCTGACTGCCAGATTATAATGGTATAAGCCCCTTTCTTTCTGCAGCGTTTCTTCCAAAGATTTTAGCTTTCCTTCCAGCTCTTTTTTCTCTTTCTGCAGCTTCTCCTGCGCGCCGGTTTCAGCTCTAGCGATTTTTTTCTCTACTTCTTCAATTTTTTTGTTTGTTCTTTCCAGCTCTGCCTCTTTATCATCAATTGTCTTCTGGGCGTCCTTTAATTTACCCTGCAACTCTTCCTTATCTTTTTGCAGGTCATTATTAAGCGTCAGGTAAGACATTGTATCTGACTGCAGTTTCTCATTCTCTTTGGTTAATTTTTCTCTCTCTACCTGAGAACGTTTCACCTCTTCATCGGTCTTAGAAAGCACTTGTTTTGTATGTTCAAGCTGCGAAGTAAGTGCGCTGCTTTTTAAATAAAATAAAACGCTGACCGCCAGAAGGCCCACCATAAACACCGCGGAAATAATTAAAATAATTTTATTCCTCATTTTTTCTCCAGAGTGCCTATCCTTTGCTTTACTTCTTCTTTCTTTGCCCCTTCCGGAGCAAACTCAAGGTATTTTTTATAATACTTAATCGCCTTTTTGATGTCACGGGTGTAAGCAGAATGAAGCAGGCCCAGGCTATAATAGCTGTCTGCATCGCGCGGGTTATATTTCAATGCTTCATCAAAAGAAGTGATTGCCTGGCCGAAATCCACAGAGAGAGTAAAACTCAAACCTAAATTGTAATACAATAGGTTAATCAACGCTTTGTCTTTTTTTAAATCGTTTATTTTATTTATCTGGGCCCTTAGCCGCTGGTTTGCCTGGACAACCTGGTCTCTCAGCGCGAACTGCCATTGGATATAATCCAATACCCCTTTTTCATACTGTTCTTCTTCTTTTCTGGATTCCCTGGACTCCTTAAGGTTCTTATCTAAATAATTCATGCTTTGCTCCAGCACCGCCACTGAATTTTTCAATTTTATATTCTGCATACGCACCTTCACGAAAGCAAAGCCCATTACCGCCACAAGAGACCAAGTAGTCACAAAAAGCACCGTCATTAATATTAAAAAACTTTTTCTCTTCATATCCGCCTCCGGGGAAACTTTACCATAAGCCGATCTTGCGGTCCGGCCCTTCAGCTAACATCTGTATAAAGTATTCTATTTCTTTTCTGTTCTTTGCCTTAGGGTTGAACTCCAGGCATTTCTTGAAATTATATATGGCTTTATCCCTGTTACTTTGGGAATGTTTATATAAAAGCCCCAGGTTATAATGTACTTCGGCATTCCCGGGGACAAGTTTGATTGATTTCTCATAAGTATCAATGGCCAGGTCATAAAGCTTTGCCTGGACATAGGCAGTCCCTAATTCTTCGTAAAGCGCGGCTTTTTCCTTGTGCATATTATCTTCAAGTGTAATCATATCCTGCCGCAACTGCTCGTTCATTTTCTTCAAGGCCTGGCGCTCCCTGTTCTGGTATTCTACCATACTGGTCAAGCTTCTTGCCTGCTCTTTTGCCGGGGCTAATTCCTGATTTTGGACGTAGAGGTCTTCGGCTTTCTTTTGCAGGGCCGCGTCGAATTCTTTGAGTTTTGTCAATTCTGCCTTGAGGCTTGTGTTTTCTTTTTGGACTATTTCAAATTCCTGGACTTTGACGGACAGGCCTTTCTGTTTAGCTAATTCTGCCTTCAAATTGGTAACTTCCTGTTTAAGGTCATCTTTCTTTATTGTCTGCTGTAATTCCTGATTCTTAAGGCTAAACTCTTTGGTGGCCGACTCTAATTTATCTTTAGCCTCTTTTAGTTTCGCTAAATCCGCTTTTAAATCAATGTTCTCCTGTTTAAGCACATCTTTTTTGGTTACCCGCTGTAATTCCTGGTTCTTCATGCTAAGGTCTCTGGTGTCTGATTCTAATTTCGCGTTGATTTCCTTGAGCTTGATTAAATCTACCTTCAGGCCGCCGTTCTCTTTCTTGAGAGAATCCACTGCTTTTATTACTTCTCTTGCCTCTTTAAATAAATCATTCAATTGGCTCTTTTGTTCGTTTAACGTCTTCTTCTCCTGGATAAGCCTGTCCTTCGCGAATTGGATGTCGTCTTCAGTAACCTGGGCATACGAATTTACCCCCAACCCCATTACCGCCATAAAGATAACTGCCTTAAGTATTCTTTTTGACATTTTTATTGGTCTCCTAATATGCCTTTATGCCCTTCATTTTGCCCTGGATATCTGAGGATGTTTTTTCTTTAGCCGCGGAAATAGGCGACTCTTTTACCTCAAGCTGCTCCGCTTCCAGCAGCGCTGTTTCTTCTTGCGGCTGCTTTTTTACCTTAATCTCCCCTACTCTCCTGGAAATAATAGATTCCTCCAGCTCTGCAGGTATCGCGTCAGTGGGGAACCACTTCTCCAGCTCTTTATCAGGAGGCGGGACAGCTCCGGTGATAATATGCGGGGTAATAAATACTACTATCTCAGTCCTCTGCTTCCTCTGCCCGCGGGAACCAAATGCCGCGCCTAAAAAAGGTATTTTTTGAAGGATCGGGATACCGGTTGAATCCTTACGGATATCATCTTTCATCAAACCGGCGATCATTACCATCGACCCATCCTTGACTTTAATAACGCTTTCTGATTCTGAAGTCTCCACAATAGGCACCACGCTCTTTAAGGCGGTAGTAAGCGTTTCGCGCACAGAGCTGACTTCAGGTTTGATTTTCATTGTTATATAACCGTCTGAGTTTATGGTCGGGACTACGTTTAACTTTACGCCTACATCAATGAACTGGATGTTTTCCGCGGTAACTGTGGTAGTTTCGGCCTGGCTTTGGGTCTGGGTGACATATGCCTCGCGCGTACCCACCATGATCTTTGCTTCCTGGTTATTGACCACCGCGATGCGCGGACGGGATAAAATCTTGGTATTACCGAAACTTTGGAGCAAGGATAAAGTCGCGGCATACTTCTCGCTGCTTAAAATTCCCACTGCCGCCGAAAAATAATCAGCGGTAAGTAACGGCGAGGGAGTAAAAGAATTCGCCACCGGGAACGTTCCTTTAATGTCCACGTTATGATTGCTGAGGATCTTTTCCCAGCTTACTCCTCTCTGGAATTCGTCTTTCAAGGTAACCTGGACAATCTCCGCTTCTATGAAAACCTGGCGGGTCTCCTCGTCAAAGGCCTTGACCATGCGTTTAATTTTTTTCATCTTGTCCGGCAGGTCAGAGACCACTACCTTGCTTGACCTTTCGTCCACAAATACCTCTCCCGGCCCGGCGGTAATCGCGCTTGCCAGATGCGTTTTCATATCGGATGTCTTGGCATATTTAAGGTCAAACACTTCCACTTGCGGAACACGGTCCAAATCCTTTGCTGTCGCTTCCATTAAATCTATTTTTTCCGGGATATCGATCAAGAGAACAGTGCCTGTCGCTTCATCAATAATGACTTTGCCGATATCCGATTTGACCTGCCCCAGGGCCGCGAATACCGCGGCCGGTTTAGCATAGGTCAACTTAAAACTTCTAAACTGGCGCTTTTCGTTGTATTTTTTCCCGTAGAGCTTCTCGTATTCCGCCGAGGTCATAATATTGATGATGCTTCCATTAATATCACAGGCAAGGTCCTGGCTGATAAGGATGACGTCCAGGGCATCATCAAAGGTAAGGTTGTTCAGGAAGATATTTATCCTGCCGGCGACACTTTTAGTGGGAACGATAGTCACGCCCATTTTTAAAGAAAGGATCCTGAAAAGCTCAATCACATCAATACCTTTCAGGTCCAGAGAAATTTTTTCTTTGCTTATCTTTACCCCTTCTTCCAACTCTACCGGACTCACTGGAGCCGTACTTTTAGCCAGCGAGATGACTTCCTGGCTTTGAACAACAGGGGTTTCAGTTGGCGAAGGCATAGGCTCACTACCAGGCATACCAGGAGCTGCTGCAGCTCCCTCACCGGGCGCGCCAGGCGCAGGAGGCGCTCCGCCTGCAGGAAGTGCTCCCTGCGGAGCATCTTGTTGTGCAAAAGCAACCAAAAGGCCCGATAATATTATGGCGGCGAAGACTAATAAAGTTACCCTATACTTTTTTGTCATCTATCTTAACTCCCACTCTACATTATCCTTACCTAATATAACCTTATCCCGGAGGATCCTTTTTATATCCAGTATGCTCATCTTATCCCCACCATTAACAAGATAAGTCTTTTGCTCTTTGGTATTCTCAATGATTGCCTGAGGGTTAATCGACCAGATAATTCCCACCAGTTTTAAATTCTTGACTATCTCTTCTACCTCTACGGGCATGGTGCTGGCCTGACTAGGAATGGCGGCGGTTTGCGGCAAAAAACTGAAGATATTATGCCTTTTCGCTAAATTAATCGCTTCTACCAGCCCTACATCTTTGATCGCCGTTTTATTCTCCTTTATATCAGGCGCGGCCGCTTCCGCGGCAAGTTTGCTGAGTTTTTTCTCAGAACTGCTTCCCATCCTGATAAAATCAATAATAAAAAAAATCGTAAAGACCAAACATAGGGCCAATACCATTTTGCTGACTGTTTGTAAACTGATGTTCCTAATGGTATTTTTATCTATGCGGAACTTATTTAACCATGCCCCCACACCTGCACCGGGACCTTTTTTCTGGCCGGCGCCCCTGCCCATATTGGCGCCTGGTGATTTGCGCCTTTCGGTTTGAGGATTTTCAATGATCTTTAGTAATTTTTCCTCAGGGGTGAGGTTATCTTGCGCCATATTTATATATTTACCTTAACAAATTCTCTCGCAATTAGATTCTGGATAACATCCTTATCTACGATAGACTTACTCTCCATCACCAGATGCTTCAGCGTATTATGGCAAAGCATGGAAATCCGGCGCGGGTACCCCTGGGTGTAACGATAAATCTCGGCTATCGCTTCATCGGTGAAAAAAGGGATGTTAGAATTATACCCCGCGGCCCTGAGCCTGAACTCGATCATCTCTTTTGTCTCCTGCTCATCCAAAGGATTAAGCACATATTTCAAACTGATACGGTCCCAGAGATTCTCCATCTCCCTGAGATGTGGCAGGAGTTCCAACTGCGCCAATAAAACCAGTTGTAACAATTTATACTCGTTTGTCTCATAATTCAAAAGCACGCGTAATATCTCCAGAGAAAGAGTATTCAACTTCTGAGCTTCATCAACCAACAAGACTATGGTCTTGCCCTCTGTTACCCCTTTTTGAAAAAGGTATTTTTTTATTTCTTCCTTATAATCCAGAATAGATGGGTCAGCCGTATTTATTTCAATCTTAAAGGTCCTGATCAATGACTCAAGAAAAATTTCTTCTGTCTCATAAGTCGGGTCCATGATTAGATGAAAGATTATGTCTTCGCGTTCCTTTAACATCTGGAAAAGTTTTCTTGAGAGTGTAGTCTTGCCGGTCCCCACATCCCCCAATATCACATTAAGCCCGCGCTTTAAACGTATCTCAACCATCAAACGCATCAACGCAGCCTGGTGCTCTTTTGACTCATAAAAGAAATTCGGGTCCGGGCTGGTGGAAAACGGCTCTTTTTCTAATCCTAAGATATTATAGTAACTCATATATTATTCAGTTTTTTGCAAACTAACCTTAAAGGGTAACCTTCACTGATTAATTTAGTAACACGTGCCAACCTCTCCTTTACCTGCGCTTCATCATACATCCTGACATTGCCCTGCTTGGTGACTACATTCAAAAGGTTGATATTGGTATAGTGGTTAACGGTCTGGTAGGTCAAATTATACTTCTTGACGATTTCCTTAGAGGAAATCAGTTTATGTTTGGTGTGATTATGATTATTGTTCATCATGGGCTTATTAATTCTTAATACAACACCTATTGTAACTACAACAAATATGATTAATATTTAACTTATCATAAAAACCACTTTTGTCAAGGTTTATTTGAATTATTTACGACGAGAAAGGCGGCAAGCGGTGGCGCTCTTGATCTTTGCGGGTCCTGCCTGCCAAGACACCTCGCCCGTGCTCGCCTTTGCTGCGCGCGGGCAAGGGCTCTGTCTTGACAGTCACCCGCAAGAATTAATAAATGCCACCGCCCTTGCCTCTACTCCCTATAAGAAACAAACTAACCTATTCTTCCACTTTGAATCATAACTTATTGCAAAATAAGGGTTTTTAGCTCTGGAATAATCAGAATAACCTGCTTATTGTGAGAGGATATTACAAATTTTCGGGGTTGATTGGTGAAGTGGCTCTTACAAAACTAGAGATAGCGTCCTTGTCTATTGGAGCGATCTTGATGAACCTGATCCCCAGGCGATGTTCCCCTTTGCCCGCGGGAGTATTGCATCTGACCTCGCCCAACAGCTCCATTGATTTTATGCGGTCCTCTTCTGTGTTGGAGTTCAGGTTGATCAGGGTAAAATTTATGGAAAGGATTGTGCCGATAGGAATATTGAAATCGGTTGAAATAGCCATGCCGTCTTCGCTTAGATCCATCATCAGGGCATAGATATTATGGTTCCACCCTACCGACATGCGCACCACTAAAGGTTGGTTTACCTGATAGGTGAGAGTAAAGTCGACCTTTAACCGCCTTGACCTTCTTCTTTCTTTATTGGAATCGCTGCTATGGGTAGTCATTACTGAAATTCTATCTCTTTCTTAATAAGCTGTCAACGAAATTTTAATGCCCCTACATCCTTTTCCGGCCTTCGATTTCTGAACGCAATTGCTTGTTGATGATATTCGAAACCGTCTCCCTTATCAGGAGTAAATCCTTTTCCCTGCGGATCCTGTAAAGAATAAAACCGAATATGATAAAAGCCGCGCAGACAAATAACACAGAGATAAGGTTATCCCTGGCGTTCTTATGGATTATATTTTCAATGGCGCCATATTCCATAGCAACAATGATTGAACACCTGTTGCTACCGATACGCAAAGGAGAAAACGCGATTAATGCCTTGGCGACCCTGGGGTTCGTATCTTCAGTGAGAAAATCCAGAATGGCAGTACCCTCTTCCCTGTTCCTGATTTTCTGCATAACCGCATTTAATTTTGATTGTTCAGGCCCGGAAATTTTATCTTTTACGAGCGTGAGGATATTTTTGCCGGTATAGCCGGCATAAGGGTAATCAATAATTTTGGCGTCACTATCTACTATGAAAGCGTAGGCTTTCTCCAGGTCATTGATATGCTTAACTAATGCGTTTATTCCGGCAGTGGAAACCGGGCCGGATTCAGCATACTTTTCAATACTCTGCGCCTCAGATAATGCGGTCACCAAAAGCTGATTCTGGGCTTGCCTGATTATTGTCTTTTCAAAATCATTATGGTTTAACCAGGCCAGATAACCGATTACCCCTAAGGCAACCGCGAAAATAACATAGGGAAGAATTATTTTGGAAAGACTTTTTATACTCATCTTATGCAGAGTGGCGGCGCAAAGAATATATCTTCTTTAGAGACTCAAAGAATATTATTACTACGAGTATGATCATCACCGCGGAGAGCACGGCATTAAGATTCCCCTGAAAGTCGTGCTTGGGCAGATAGTTATCGGTAATGTTCATTATTCCGGCAGTAACGGTGGTGGCGAACATAAAAAGTGCCGGGGCAAAAGTTATCCAGGCGTAAAACCGTTTCCTGGGGTGCCGCCTCATGATATATAAGGTCCCTACCAATAGTGCCAGGGTAGCCAAAAGCTGGTTAGCTACTCCAAACATCGGCCAGATAGTAGTAATATCCCCGTTATAGACCAGGTATCCCCAGCATAAACTTATCAACCCTCCGCTGGCAGCAATACCCCAAACAGACTTAATCGCCTTTCCCCTGGGCCTGGCCATTTTTGCCAGCTCTTCAAAAATATAACGGGCAACCCGGGTGCCGGTGTCAACCGTAGTAAGTATAAACAGCGCCTCAAACATAATGGCGAAATGGTACCAATAACCCATAAGGGATTTCATCCCTGGTATGGATGATAATATCATAGACATTCCGGCTGCCAGGGAAACCGCGCCTCCTGTCCTTCCTGACAGAACCTCCCCGGTCATCCTCTCTATTTCAGCCAGTTGGGTAGTACCCAATCCAAGCTTCTGGAACACATCAACCGGGACATTAATGGCAAAATAATCCCCGGGCAAAAGCACGGTAGCGGCTATCAATGCCATAATTGAGACAACTGCTTCAACCAACATTGCCCCGAAACCTATAATGCGTATATCCGATTCTCTGCTGATCATCTTGGGCGTAGTCCCCGAAGCCACCAAACTATGGAAGCCGCTTATTGCGCCGCAGGCAATGGTTATGCAGACAAACGGCCAGACCTTACCCGGTATTATCGGCCCGCCGCCGTGTATGAACTTAGTTACTGCCGGCATATGCAATTGCGGATTGACAATAAATATCCCTATTGCCAACAAAGCTATAGTCCCGATTTTCATATAAGAACTCAGGTAATCACGGGGGCATAAAAGCAGCCAGACAGGAAGAATCGAAGCGATAAGGCCATATATAGGTAAGATCACTGAAAGCGTGGGCTTTGAAAACAGAAAATACTGCCCCCACGCCGATTTTGAAAGCGGTTCGCCAAGGACTACCCCGGCAAGGACAATGGCAACCCCTATCAACGAAGCCTCAATAATCTTCCCGGGCCGTAACTTATACATATATAACGCTACGATCAAAGCCGCGGGAATAGTCATGGCTATGGTAAAAGTCGCCCAGGAACTCTCGCTAAGGGCATTCACCACTACCAGCGCAAGGCCTGCCAAAGCGGTAATTATAATAAAAAGTATGGCTATCCCTGTAATAAGCCCGGCGGTCTTGCTGATATTTTTTCTTGCCAGCCTGGTCAGAGAAAGCCCTTTAGTCCTTACCGAAGCGAAAAGGATGACTATATCGTGCACCGCGCCCCCTAAAACCGCGCCGATAAGTATCCACAAAAATCCCGGCAGGTAGCCGAATTGCGCCGCCAATACCGGCCCGACTAACGGCCCGGCTCCGGAAATCGCGGCAAAGTGGTGGCCGAAAAGCACGAATTTATTGGTAGGATGATAATCCCTGCCGTCTCTTAAGGTATAAGCAGGAGTAACTCTTTTATCATCCAAAATAATGATTTTAGTGATGATGAATTTGGCGTAAAAACGGTAGGCCAGCGCAAATACAAGCAGGCTGGTTATAAGAAGCGTTAAAGCACGCATTTGCTACTATTTTGATTTTTCAACTTCGTAAAGGCCCGAACCTACAAACCAATCGTTATCCACTTTCATGACATAACCGAGCTTAGGCTCTATTTTTCCGTCAGCCGCGGGATTAGGCCAAAGATAACGCAGCCATCCGCCCCCCTGCTGGGCAAGCTTGATCAATTCTTTTACAACCTCTACGTTATTCTCATCCTTCGTATCAATCAGGTTTTTGCCGACTAAGTCCGGCTGGCCGCCATCAACAAGTACCGTCCCTTTAAAATCGTATGCGAAAATGTAGAGTTTACCTTTTCCGAATTCCCCGTTGGGATTCATAAACTCTCTAAGGGCAGTTTCTTTTCCGGCGCTCCTGGCATAATTTGCCGCCCTGTTGACAAAAACAGCGACTTCATATTTTGAGACCGGTTTGACGGTGACACTCTTATTCTCTCCGGCAATAGACAAAGAACAGCTCGCGCCGCAGAATAAAACTAGAAACGCCAACTTGAATAACAGTTTTTTCTTCATGGCTTTATCTTACCTCAAAATTTAATAACTTCAAGCGAAATAAAAAACCGCTTATTTCTTTGATTTTAACTTTTCGGCAATCTCGTAAAGCACCCCGCCGGCTATTTCCGGCTTAGGGAGCAGTAACTTTCTGGCAGAAGCGGCTATCTCGGTCTTATTGGCTGATTTTCTATTGATCTTCAACGCTACTCCCGCGGAATTTATCTCCGCCTTGATAATGCCGTTGGATTTATCTTCCGCGGTAATTTTTCCTTTTTTCTGCATAACCGCTAAAGCCGCCGCGTATACATTATCAAAGCCTGAGGCGAATTCCTGCTGTGCGCTGTCTTTTCCCGCGAATGTCGCCGCTATCCCCACAGGCAGGATCGCTGCTCCAGCCAACGCGGCAATCCCGTAAATCTTTACCCCTTGTATTCCGGCTGCCTTCATCGGTTCAGTCATGATAAGCGCCACCAGCTGCTGGGCGCTGGTTATATCTTTATAAGTTTTATGGATATTGATTTCGTAAGCATTGAGGATAGGTTCCTTGCCAGAGCTGTAATCCCTAAGGATGATCTTTCCTATACCGAGTTTAAAAACATCAATCTGCATAGGCATCTGTTCGGACGGCTTTTCCTCTTTTTTTTCCCCCTGCTTGGCAATCTTTAAAGCGTCAACATTCATTTTACCTTCTTTATTTTTCTCAAGGCCCATCTCTTTTATTTCAATCTCAGCGTTTATCAGATGCAATTTTTTCTTAAGCAAAGCGCCCAGGTCGTACTTGGCATTTATTTTGGATAAATCTATAAGGATACTTTTAGAAAACCCTTCAGGATTATACATTTTAAACCCGGATATCCGCACGGATTGATTAAGTACCCCCAAAGATAATCCATCAATACGCACCGGCGCGCCGGTGATATTTGACGCGGCTACCGTAACAATACCCTTGATTATATGATCTTTTATAATACCTATGGCGAAGAGAGCAAGAAGAACTGCTGCTAATATAATCACTATTTTTTTCATTTCCATCCTCCCTTTCTTGCTGTTCAATCCAACCGTATCAATTCGTAATCAAGATTACCCAGGCCGATTTCCTGGGCATACTTCAGGTGTTTGACTCCGTCATATTCCGGATGGGCTTCTTTAAAAACATCCTTGCCGCAGGCGCTATTTACCAAATCAAAACTCGCCTTATCAATACTCACCGGGTCAAGCGAAGCGAATATCCCGACGTCAGGGGCGATACGCGGGTTGTCAAAAGGCCAGCAGTCGCATTCTTTATTTATCCTGACAGCGAAATTTAAAAATCCTGCCCTGTCCTTTTTTCCCTTGAGGGCCGCCAGGGCATATTCAACCATTTTCTCCTGCACCTTATCCCCTGTTCCAAAATCTATGAACATGGCGCCGGTAGGACAAGCCGCCATGCAGCTCGCGCAGCCGATACATTTTGCGGTATCTATGACTGACTTCTTATTTTTAATCTGGATTGCACCTACGGGGCAGACCTTCAGGCACTCGCCGCAGCCGATGCATTTATCGGCGTAAACAACCGGCGAAACATCGCAATGCTGGGCCAGTTTCCCCGCCCTGGTGGCGCAGCCCATGCCGATGTTCTTTAAAGCGCCCCCAAAACTGGTCAATATATGCCCTTTGAAATGGCTTATGGCGACAAGCGCGTCGGCCTTGGTAAAAATTGAGGCGATTTTAGCTGACTTGATGAGTTTCTGATTTATTTGGATAACCGAGGTATCATCTTCCCTGGCTTCATCAGGGATGATGACTTCAACGCCCATTGTTTCTTTGGTAAAACCGTGCTCCGCGGCGACCTTCAAGTGGTCCGCAGAGTTTAAACGCCTGCCTCGGTATAAAGTATTGGCGTCCGATAAGAATGCGCTGGCGCCCTTACTGACAACCTCATCACAAACCAGGCGCGTATACGCTGGCCTGACAAAACTATTGGTACCTTCTTCGCCGAAATGTATCTTTAGCGCAACTTTTTGCTCCCGGCGGATAAAATCTATTACCTTGCTTTCTTTAATCAGGGTTTTAAGCTTGGCGCTTACGCCTGGGACATCATCAGAATCTTTTACGCTGGTGAAATAGACTTTACTTTTCATGGCTCAACTCTTTCTTTAATGAAAAGAGCCCTCCGGCATTAAGCCAAAGGGCTCTTCACTAAACACTCCCCTACTCAGTCATTTCCTTGCTTTTGTTTGCAATTGTGGTGATATTTAATATATTGTCGCCTTTTTCAAAATCTTCATCTATTTCCGCTTCAACATCAACAACCAGATTGCTGTCAGGTTTCTTCAAAAATTCCACAATTTTATCATTACTCTTTTTATTGAATATCATGTAACCATCCTCTACCAGAATGCCGTATCCGCTGGCGATGGCGCTTAGCTGTAAAGCGGCTTCTTTAGTATAAGCAGCAACAGCAGTATTTATGTCATCTTTATGCTGACCGGAAAAATCACGGTCCACTATTGTCCCGTTCAGATGATAGGTATACGGGGCATCCTGGGCAAATACCAAGGTTGATACAAACAAAAGCGGTAACAGCGCGAACAAAAATTTCTTCATTTTCCCTCTCCTTTGTTTTGTTAAAACCATCTAGTGCTTATTTTATCACGGAGAACTAAGAAGTCAAATTCCTTTTAGCCCTTTTTATATCTTCAGCCGTAGCTACTTTTGTATTTTTCAGAGGGTAAGCCAGGCCGAGGTGCTCCCATTTATGTTTTCCCAGAGTGTGATATGGCAGGAATTCCAAATTACGGCAATAGCGCAGGCTAGCCGCCAGCTTCCCCAGCTTCTTTAAATCTTTCTCTGAGTCATTCAAGCCGGGGACTAAAACATAGCGCAGCCAGTATTCTTTTTTGTTATCCTCAAGCAGGCTGATAAACCGCGTCACCTGCTCCAGCTTCTTAGAGGTAATCCGCTGATGCAGTTTTTCTTCGGCAGCTTTTATATCCACGATGAACAAATCGGTCAAAGCCAGAAGTAAAATTAGTTTTGATTTATCTTTCAAGCGATAAAATGCGCTGGTATCTATAGCGGTGTGTACATTCTTCTTTTTGCAGAGCCGGAAGAGTTCACGCAAGAAATCCATCTGCAAAAGCGGCTCACCGCCGGAAACAGTTATTCCCCCTTTTGAAGAAACAATATACGGTAGGCACTTTTCAAGCTTAACCATTATTTCTTCCGGGCTCGCGGTTTTACCGATGCCCTCTTTCCAGGTATCGGGATTCTGGCAATAAAGGCATCTGCCGATACAGCCCTGCAGGAAAACCAGAAACCTGATTCCCGGCCCCTCTTGCGTACCGAATGTCTCAAGGGAATGGATATTCCCGGTAATCTTTTTGGGCTTACATGTTTTCATGAAAGGTCCTTGCTAATACCTCTCTCTGCTGCTCCAGCGATAATTTATTGAAGTGCACCGCGTAGCCGGAAACCCTGATAGTAAGCTGGGGATATTTATGCGGATGCTTAATCGCGTCTTTGAGTGTTTCCCTATCAATTACGTTAATATTCAAATGATGCGCGCCCTTCATAAAGTAACCGTCCAGCAAGCCTTTTAAATTAGAGATTCTATTCTCCGGCGTCCTGCCCAGCGCCTCAGGCAGAGCGGAAAAAGTATTGGATATCCCGTCGCGGCATTCGGTGTAAGGAATACCTGCCACTGAATTAAGCGAAGCGATGATCCCGTTATCATCCCTGCCGTGCATAGGGTTTGCTCCCGGAGCAAAAGGCAGGCCTTTCTGCCTGCCGTCCGGCGTAGCACCGGTCTTCTTGCCGTACATCACATTTGAAGTTATGGTAAGGATGGATATTGCCGGCAGCGAACCGCGGTAAAGTTTGTGTTTCTTGAGTTCCGCCAGAAATACACTCACCAAATCAACTGCCCTTCCGTCCACTCTGTCATCATCGTTGCCGAATTTAGGGAAATCGCCTTCAATTTTAAAAGAAGTAGTCAGGTTCTTTTTATTCCTGACCGCTCTTACCTTGGCGTAACGTATGGCGCTCAAAGAATCAGCGACCACCGAAAGCCCGGCGATGCCAAATGCCATATAACGGGTAAGCTCGGAATCCAAAAGCGCCATCTGGGCTCTCTCATAATAATAGGTATCGTGGGCGCAATGGATGATATTCAGGGCTTCAACATAATTTTTAACTGTCCACCTTAAAACCTGCAAAAACTTTTCTTTTACTTCGCCATGGTCTAAAGGGTTGGATTGTATAGGCGCTATATCCGGCACGACTTTTTCCCCGGTTATCTCATCCCTGCCCTCGTTCAAAGCATAGAGAAGCACTTTAGGCAGATTACAGCGCGCCCCGAAATACTGCATCTCACTGCCATTCTTCAAAAGAGAAACACAGCAGGATATGCTGTAATCATCCCCGCCGATAAGGCGCATCATATCGTCATTTTCATACTGAATAGAGCTGGTCTTGATGGATACCCGGGCGCAAAATTCCTTGAATGCCTCAGGAAGGCGGCTTGACCAAAGCACAGTAAGATTTGGCTCAGGCGCTGCTCCTAAATTATAAAGCGTCTGCAAAAATCTGTATGAGCTCTTTGTAATCTTGTGCCTTCCGTCTATCCCCACTCCGCCGATACTCTCAGTGACCCAAACCGGGTCTCCGGCGAATATCTCCGAATAGGATTTAGTACGCAAGTGCCTGACTAACCGCAGCTTGATGACAAAATCATCTATTAATTCCTGGGCTTCTTCTTCGGTAAGCAAACCCTTGTTCAAATCATTCTCAATATATATGTCCAGGAAATTACTCACGCTGCCCAAACTCATTGCCGCGCCATCCTGCTCTTTTACCGCGGCGAGATAAGCAAGATATATCCACTGCACTGCTTCCCTGGCGTTTTCCGCCGGACGGGAAAGGTCAAAGCCGTACATCTTCCCCAAAGTGATAATATCTTCCAGCGCGGTAATCTGCTCGGCAATCTCTTCTCTTAATTTTATCGCTTCCTGAGTAGAGCCGTCTTCCAGTGTTTTCTTGTCATTATTTTTCGCGGCGATAAGCTTCTTGATACCATAAAGCGCGACCCTTCTAAAATCGCCGATTATCCTGCCGCGGGAATAATTATCCGGCAGGCCGGTAATCAGACCGGTGTGCCTGGCTTTTAATATATCGCTGGTGTAGGCATCAAACACCGCGTCATTGTGGGTCTTGCGGTATTTAGTATAAATCTCTTTTACGCGGGGGCTTAATTTATAACCGTAATCTTCGCAGGC
>Ga0247841_10006129_pt1 | contig 18852 bp, 14 predicted proteins | sample LaCruzMarch2015__2_FD_192410 | JGI IMG/M metagenome (GOLD analysis project Ga0247841, IMG submission 192410) | Freshwater microbial communities from meromictic Lake La Cruz, Castile-La Mancha, Spain - LaCruzMarch2015_18m | ecosystem: Environmental > Aquatic > Freshwater > Lake | place: Spain... | reverse complement strand
CGAGATGGCCGACCCCTTCCGAAAAACTGGCTCCGTCTCCGCCGAACGCGATCACGGGAATCGCGGGATTCGCCAGCGCCGCACCGGCCGCCAGCGGAATCACGCGGCCGTGGAGTCCGTGAAAGCGGTAACCGCCGATCTTGTCGGACATGTTGCCATGGCAGCCCACATCGAAGCAGAGCAGTGTCTGCCAGGGTTGAATCCGGAGTTCCACGAGTGCACGCTTGGCCGCCGACCAGATGCCGTAATCACCGCAGCCGTCACACCACGTACACGGATGCACCGAAGCGAAGTCATGCATGGTCGGGCCGACGGAGGAGATGGGCTTCTTCATGACTTAAAGAACGGAAAGGATGCGGTCACGCAATTCCTCGAAAAAGAACGGCCGCCCGTCGAACTTGAGAATGCGCTGCGTCGTGTCGCGGCCCGCCGCGAGCTCAAGCAGAGAAGCCAGTTGCCCTCCGTAATTGCACTCGACGAAGATCGTGCGCCTGGCCGTGCGCGAGAGCATTTCGAAACTCTCCGTCTTCAGGGGCCAGAGGTACTGATAGTGAAGATATCCGATGGTTTTCTTCTTCATCTCCGGACTCTCCAGCACATCCAGAATGACTCCGCGATTGCTGCCCCAGCTCACGATCAGCGTTTCGGGATTCTTGGGTCCGACGTAGACCGGTTCGGGAAGCGCCTTCTTGAGGGCCTCCATCTTCTTCAGCCTCTTCTCCATCTGCGCCTGCGTATTGGCTGCCTCCTCATTAAAAGAACCATCCGGACTGTGCTCGTAGCCTTGCGCACAGTAGGCGGCTGCTTCGCTCCCCGGGAGCCAGCGCTTCGAAACGCCATCGGTTGCCTGCGGATCGTAGCGGTCCGCGGACTTCAATTGGGCGAGTTCCCTCACATCCGTCACGAGCCTGCCGCGCTTGAGTTTGGCAACGGTTTGGTCGAACGCAGGCTGGGTGAAGAGTGCCTCGCCGAGATGTTTGTCGGTGAGCACAATCACCGGAATCTGATATTCCTCGGCGAAGTTGAACGCCTCGGGCATCAGATCAAAGGCATCCTGCGTATCACCCGCCGCCAGTACGAGCCGCGTGAATTCCCCGTGTCCGGACCCGATCGCGAGTGTCAGATCCCCCTGCGCCGTCCACGTGGGCAGCGCGGTACCGGGACCCGGCCGCTGTGCGAGAATGAAAACGGCGGGCGTCTCGGTGATGCCGGCAAGCGACAGTGTTTCCGTCATGAGGTCGAATCCCCCGCCGCTCGTCGCGGTGACGGCACGTGCGCCCATGTGCATGGCCCCGACAACCATCTGCGCCGCCGTGATCTCATCCTCCGCCTGTTTCACAGCCATGCCGGTTTCGTTCTGCATCTCGGCAATGAAGGTGAGGATGGGTGAGGAAGGCGTCATGGGGTACCCCGCGTACACGCGACATCCCGCATGGATGATCCCCAGCCCCATCGCCTGGCTCCCCGTGAGGAGCAATTGTTCCTTCCACTTGGGATCGGGCTTGGGGAGCGAGAGAGCCATGCCGGGCGCGATCACCGTGCACGCGGCGAATCCCTCGGCGATGCACGCGAGATTGAGATCGAGTAAATCCTTCTTGTGCCCGAACTGCTCGCGCACAAGATCCTGCAACTGTTCCTGCTTCTGCCCGAGGAGCGACCACACCACCGCCGTAATGAGCACGTTGCCCAGAATCGGCTTGGCCTTGAGCTTCTTCAAAATCGCATCGGTGGGGAGCTCGATCACGCGGATCTTCTGCTCGGCAATGAACGCCTGATCTTCGGGATTCTTGAATTTCCATTGCGGTGTCTGGTGGAGCAGGACGCCGCCTTTTTTGAGGTCGCGCAGATTCTTCTCAAGCCCGTGATGGTTGAAAGTCACCACGATATCCACATGCGTCGCGGAGCTGCGCACATCCGTCGCACTGACGTCGAGCTGATAACTCGAGTGCCCGCCCTTGATGAGCGACATGTACTCGCGATAGCCGAACACGCAGAAGCCGCTGCGCTTGAGACCCTTCGCGCACATCTCGCCAACGGAATTCACGCCTTGACCCTGCGCGCCGACGATTTTGATGGCGAGTGCACTCATTGGCTCAGCGTGGGAATTTTGGCGAGGAGTTTTGCGGCCCACTTGGTCACTTTCTCTTCCTGACCGTACGGCTCATTCACGATCACGAGCGATTCCGCCACCTGCCCTCCGTGCTGCGTCACGAATTGCATCAGGTGCTCCATGGCGCGCGCGGTGTAGTAGTAGCGCTCATCGCCCAGTGCGATCACTGCACACGGCTTCTTCTGCAGGTCGCACTCCTTCGCGCGGTCTTTGAGGAGCGCGTACATGCGGGGATGCAATTGCCCTTCGGTCCCGCCGGTATTCCACGTGCCGCACGCGAGGAGCAATGCGTCACCGCGCAGAAGATCCGCCGTCTGTGCGGCCTCGGCACGCTGTTTTTCTATGGTCAGAGTGGGTGCGGACACGCGGAGCGCGGCGATGAGCGTATCGACCACGTATTCCGTATGGCCGGTGGAGGTGGAATAAACAATATGAAGAGAAGCCACGGACAAATGAAGGAAGTAAACCCAGTGTAGCGCGTTTGCCGTTCTTGTTGGAGTGCACACGTAGAAGAAAGGGGTAAATACCACCGACAATGAAATGACGTCTACCCATGGGAGAGAGAAGGTCGTGACAAAATTGAAAGGTGCATTTGGAGTTCGTAATGCGACGCAAAACAGCTAATAGGACTATTTTCTTGTAGGATACGGCAAAGCGCGGGTATCCTGCTTTTACTATGAAACTCAACAAACTCTTCCATTCCGCAGTTCAGCACGGCATTGACGCCGATCCCCGTGGCCGCAAGGCAATAGAAAAAATTCTCAAGAAACAGAAGGATCGTGCTGCGAAACTGGAAGGAGCCGAAAAGGAATACTTCGACGAAGAGCGCTTGTGGAATCCGTATGCGGACAGCCGCATCATTGCGGGTACCGGCGAAGAAGACATCAAGACCGTCATGGTCGGCATCGACATCGAGACCGATGAAGTGCTATTGGCCGACCGGCTGCGCGAGCGCGGAATGAAGATCGACGCCCTCATGCTTCACCACCCCGAAGGCCGCGCACTGGGCGATTTGGGGAAAGTAATGGCCCTGCAGACCGACATGCTGGCGCTGGTGGGCGTACCGGTGAACCAGAGTGACGGGTTTCTGCTCCCCCGCATGGAGCGCGTGACGCGCGCCGTGCACGCCGACAACCTCTTCTCGACGGAACGCGTGGCCGAGCTCTTGGACTTTCCCGCTTTCAACACGCACACACCCGCCGACAACCAGGTGTGGCGCTTTATGGAGAAGGTGATCTGTCAGCACGAATATGATGATCTGGGTGAGATCCTCAACGCGCTGCTCGAGATTCCGGAGTACAAGGCGTACGCCAAAAAGGGCGTGCCGCCGCTCATCGTGAACGGCAGCAAGGGCGGACGTCCCGGCAAAGTCGCGGCGACGGAATTCACCGGCGGCACCAATGGCCCCGAGGAATTGCTCGAAGCGCAGGCAGCCGCAGGCGTCGGCACCATCCTCTCGATGCACGTGACGGAAAAGACGCTGGAGAAAGCCAAAGAGAAGCATGTGAACATGATCCAGTGCAGTCACATCGCCTCAGACACGATCGGCATGAACCTGCTCTTGGACCTGCTCTGCAAAGAAGAGAAGAACCTCAAGACCATCGACGTCGCGGGGTTCATGCGGGTGAAGCGGAAATAGGGGTTAGGGATTGGTATATTGGGGATTGGGAAAACGCCACACAACTCTTTCCTCCCTCTTTTTGTACAAACCTCCATCCCCCAACCCCTTCCTCCCCCACCTTCGCCAAGGCTTCGGTGGGCAGGCGTGGAGGAAGGGGAGAACTCCTTTTGGAAGCCAAACAACTACAAAAAATAAACATCCCCCCTCTCCTCGGGAGAGGGGGCTAGGGGGAGAGGTTTGTGTAATGAAAAAGAGTCTCAAGAAGACCATCGACGTCGCGGGATTTTTCCGAGTGAAGAGGATAGAGTAGTCAGTAGAACAGTCTTGAGAAGGGATTGATCCTTCTATACTGTATTTTCATGAAAGCTTGGTTAAAGGGTGGACTGATTGCCCTCGGCATTACGCTGGTATTTGCTGTTACAGTGGTATCACTTGATGTGTTTGTCGGTACTTATTGCCCGGAAAACAGAAATTGTGAGAGGACACAAACGGGAAAAGTTTTGTACCAAATGAGTCTCTATTATGAGCCGATTTATTTCCTTCCTCATCTAGTACTTCATCAAGTACTTCCAAAAACTGGATCGTACGAAGGTGGATTTCATTGGGATTCTGTACTGTTGCCGGTATTGATTGCTTTACAGGCATTCATTGTCGGAACTTTGATCGGATGGATGTATGAGAAAATACGATCGACGTCGCGGGGTTCGTGCGGATCAAGCGGAAGTAAGGATTTGTAGCACGTATTCCGTATTACGAATCGCGTATGCCTTCAAAATTGCATACGTCATACGAAATACGCGATACCTTATACACCCCCAAGAGATGGGACTCCTTACTGTTGACCTACCCCTGCAGCTTTCAGCACCGCATCAAAAGCTTTGGGCTCATGAATCGCCAGCTCCGAAAGCATCTGACGATCAATGGCGATTTTCTTCTTGAGGAGGATCCCCATCACCGTGGAGTACTTGAGCCCGCGCTCGCGGAATGCGGCATTCAGACGCACGATCCAGAGGGAGCGGAAATCACGCTTCTTGCGGCGGCGATCTTTGTACGCATGCTGCCCGGCCTTCATCACGGCCTGCTGCGCCATGACGAACGTCTTGGAGCGCATGCCGCGGTAGCCCTTGGCAAGCTTGCGGATCTTTGCATGACGCCGATGACGGACGATACCTCGTTTTACACGCATGGGAGTTTAAGCGTAGGGAGCAATAGAAGAGAGCATTTTATTGTGTACCGAACTCACCACGAACGTGCGCTGCAGATTCTTCTGGCGCCTGCTCTTCTGTTGAAGCAGGTGACCGCGGCCACGGCGCTTGAAGGCGATTTTGCCTGTGCCGGTGCGGAAAACGCGCTTCTTGGCACCGCTGTGAGATTTGAGCTTGGGCATTGGTACGAAGGGATTCGAAGTACGTGAAAACAGGAAAGACGGCGAAGTGTAGCAGGGTAAGGGGCTCGCTTTCAAAGAGAAATAGACTATTTTCAGAGGAATCTCTTCTGACAAACCCCGAGTCCTAACCCTAACCCTAACCCTAATCCTAATCCTAATCCTCTCCTCACCCAGAGTGCTTGGCCCTGAGGATGACATGGAACATCGGCCCCTGCTGCTTCAGATCCTGCTCCACCTCGGAACAATCTTTGAGCCCCTCCACGATGGCCAGCAGTTTGGCCTTGGCATAATCTTTGTTCCCCAGTTCCCGACCCCGCAGCCGCACCACGAACTTCACCAGATGCCGGTCTAAAAAGAACTCCTTCGCACGTTCCATCAGACGCTCGATATCGTGTTTGTCGGTACGGAAGCCAAACCGGAGCATCTTCACCTCCGTCTGCTTCGAGTGCACGCGCTGTTTGCGTTCCTTCTTGCGCAGCTGGTAGAGGTACTGCCCGAAATCCCCGATCTTCACCACGGGAGGATCGGCCTTGGGCGAAACCTCGATCACGTCGTACTCCTGTGCTTTGGCCTCTTGCAACACTTCGGCAAACGGCCGCACCTGCGCCCCATCGGGCCCGACCAGAAGCACATTCGTTGCGCGAATCTCTTCGTTGATACGCGGACGCTTCTCCTGATGAGAGGGAACGTACGGTCCGTGGCGTCGTTTCTGCAAAGTGAAAAGGAGGGAAGAAAACGAGAGAAGCCTAGGTCAAGGCCCGAGAAGCGGCAAGTGTATTACCCTTGAGACTGAAGAACTGCCTTCAGCTCGTACGGCGCATCAGCGAAAGCTGAAGCGTCAAGCGGTACCAGTCCGTGGCGGACCCGGGCGCGATTTCCATCCGGTCAATCGCCAGAAATTCCATCGGCCAGAGGTGCGTGCGTGTCATGGCCGGACCCATCGGCCCCTGAAAGAAATCTTTGGCATCTTTGAGGAGCGACGTTTCGGTGGCCTGTTGAAACGCCGTCAAAAACCCCTCGCTCTGCAGGGAGCGCTTGAGTTGCTCCTCAACCGGTCGCGGCTCCGCGGCATAGCTGAACAGATCGGTCGAGAAGAATTGCTCCAGCATCACGATGCCCGAAGGATTCTCTTCTTCCGTTGCGCGGATGAGTGCGTTCTTTTCGGATGCCGTGAGAGCATCGCCCACCGTCACCAGTCCCGCCAACCGCACGAAGGCCAGCACACGACGCAGACCGGCACTGCGGGCGGAGAGCTGGAAGGTGAGAGGAACAGCAGCCAGCCCGTCGCCACGCGGCTTCTCTTTGCCGACTTCGATCGGCGAGAGGGACCCGACCGCCCCCTCGCTCTCCAGAGTGCTTCGGAGCAGTTCGAGCGTCGCGAGCGCCTTGGGCACATCCGCCTCTGTCGGAAGAACCGAGACGCGTACACGTTCGAGTTGCGAACCCGTTTTGAGCGCGGCATCCAGTTCGGTCACCTCCACTTGTTCCTTGATCAGAGCGAGCCGCCGCTCGAGAGAGGGCAGCGAAGCCAGGAGCGGCAAAGCCGTTTCGCGCACCGTCCGGACCTCTTCGATGTGCGCCGCGAGCAGCGGCACCGCGACGGAGAGAGAGAACATGCTCACAAATCCCAGAACGAGCGGCGAGCCGATGAATGATCGGAAGAATCTCATCTAAGAAAAATGAATCTGGATGACGAACGGGGAATGGAAACCGATGTTCTCATCCCGCTCGCGGGTGAAGGACGGAAAATCCACGCGCTTGACCCCGGGCATCGCCCGCACGGCCTCCACAAACTGCGCAACCACCGCCATGCTCTGCAGCCCCACGTTCCGCACATCGCCCTTGAGTTGCACGACATCATTCTCGTAGCTGATGGATTGAACGAAAACGGCCTGCGATTGTTCCGGCAGAAACGTCGTCGCCACGTTCTTCAGTTGTTCATAGAATGCGAGGAGGGACGGCTGCGACATTTTTTCCTGCACAAGATCACCAAAAGAGGAATGATCGAGAGGAAAAATGAGTGCGAGGCGTTTGTCTTCCATCTTTTTCGTCTCGGCCTGCACTCCCTCCACGTACGTCTGCAGATGAGAAGGATCCTGCGGAACGCCATGCAGCGCAACACGGGTGAAGCGGGGCAGCAGCAGGTACCACGACAGCACGAGCAGCGAGAGGAGTACGACCGAAAAGAGCGCGAACGGAAACAGCACCCGCTTGAGCACTTCCCGCGGACCCACGGAAACCGGCGTCGGAAGGTTCAATTTCCCGGTCATGGCTGTGGGGATATCGGTCATATGTTTTCCTGATATTATAGCCTAAATACGGTGATTTGAACATGGAGGGAAGTTTGCAGTATTTCTAATCTATGTTATGAAAGCTTTAAGCTTTAGGACGTAAGCGGCAAGCATGTTTTGAATACTCATGCAGATCTTAAAGTAGGGTCACGGCATGCCGTGACCCTACTGACGGGAACTTACTAACCAACCCCCTCCTTCATGCGCTATGCTATAAACCTACCTCCTCCCCCCTTCCTCCGTGGAAGACCTGCTTCAGAAGCTAAAGAATCTCTCATCGGCAATCGCCACGGGAAAGGACTCTCTTTGAGGCGAAAAAAATTCCGCAACGCATTCAGGAACTGACGCTTGAGACAAGTGCCGCAGATATCTGGAATGACCAGAAGCGGGCGCAGGCCATGTTCACGGAACTGAAGGCACTCAAGAAACAGTGGGAACCGCTGCAGAACATCGCCAACGAAGCTCAGGCTCTGCTCGAGATGGTGGAGGCCGCCTCACCCGAAGAACAGCTCGCGCTCACACCAGATATCGAACGACTGCAGCAGGAGTGGACCGGACTCGAGACCAAGCTCTACTTGAGCGGCGAATTCGATGTGCTCAACTGCTACCTCACGGTGAGCGGCGGAGCGGGCGGCACCGAGGCGCAGGACTGGGCGTCGATGCTCATGCGCATGTACCTGCGCTACTGCGAGCGCCTGAACTGGAAGACGACGATCGTCGACAAAACGGACGGACAGGAAGCGGGCATCAAAACCGCCACCATCCACGTGGAGGGCGAATTCGCGTACGGCAATCTGAAGTGCGAAAAGGGAACGCACCGCCTCGTGCGTCTCTCACCCTTCAACGCCAAGAGCCTGCGGCAAACCAGCTTCGCGCTCGTGGAGGTCCTGCCGGAGCTGCCGGAATCGACGGGCATCGAGATCAATCCCTCGGACCTGCGCATCGACACCTACCGCAGCGGAGGGGCGGGCGGCCAGAACGTCAACAAGGTCGAGAGCGCCATCCGCATCACACACCTGCCCAGTGGCATCGTCGTGGCGTGTCAGAACGAGCGCAGCCAATTGCAGAACCGCGCGCAGGCCATGAGTATTCTTCGCGCCAAACTCCTCGAGAGGGAAAGACTCGAGCAACTGGAAACAAAATCGGAACTGAAGGGTGCGAAGCAGAGCGCGGACTTCGGGCAGCAGATCAGGAGCTATGTGTTGCATCCCTATCAGATGGTGAAGGATCTGCGGACCGACGTGGAAACCAGTAACACAACCGGCGTACTCGATGGAGATATCCAACAGTTCATCGACGCAGAGTTGAAGCGCGAGGCACGGGAAGAAGAATAATTCTGAAAATAGGGAAAGGCCCTGTCGTGTAGGGTCACGGCATGCCGTGACCCTCCGAAGCGAGGACGAAAAAAGTGCCCCTTTCGGGGCACCTCTTGTTCCTAGTTAGGAAACAGGATTTACAAGTCGCAGGCGCGGACCGTCTTGCGGCCGTTCTCCTGGGCGCGCTTGGCGGCCTTCTTGAGAGCGTCCTCGAGGTACTTGCTGGCGGCATCGGCGAGATCACCGGCCGTCATCATGTCGGCAGCCTTGAGAAGCTCCTTGACCTTGGAAGCAACGACGTAGCTCATGAAATAGGGGGGAAAAAATAAGGAACGGGGTGATTCTACGCATGCCCGTTTGCCTCCTGCAAGTGGAAAAACACGTCTTTCGGGCAAATTCTCTTAAAATATTCAATTGACCGGTCAGTCATTCGAAGGCAAAACGCGCCCTTGCCTAAAGCAATATACTTGCTTAAATCGAGAAATCTCTGAGAAAGACGATGATTGGAGACGAGTGGCCGGTGAGGGCCGCTCACAGGAACGCTGGTGACACACAAATGGAAGCAAAATTGACGGCAATCGTGATACATGAGGCGAAAGCTCGGCAGCAATCACGACACCAATCTCTGCAGAACTCTGAAGCTTTAAAGCGCTTGCTACAGCGAAAAGCTCGTGGGGATACCCGACAATCCGTGCCGCACTGTTCCACAAAAGACGAAAGAAGAATGAAGGATGATGCAGAAGCAGCACCTATCTTTTGGATGAGCCAAAAGTTCACCGGCATGGCCTGCAGACGAGGCATGAAAACCGGAATCATTCCTCTGCGCATCCTTGAGCCCAAGTTCAGCAGGACCGTGGACACGAAAGCTGGTTTTGCGCTATAATAGCCAGAAACCAAAACACAAACTCCGCAGTGGAATCCTACTCATACCAACGCGCTGACGTCGAGAAATTGCTCAAAGAAGCAGATGTTTTCGAACTCAGTACGGAAGCCAGAGTGCGTTTGGAATGTCTGTTGCACTATGCCACACACGGCAGAAACGCCAGCGTCACCTCACGGCGCTTCGGCATCTCACGCACGACATTTTACAGCTGGCTCACGAAGGCCGATCTTCAGGATCCCTCTTCGCTCGAAGACCGTTCAAAAGCACCCAAACATGTGCCGCAACCGGAAACAAATGAACAAACCATCGCTCTCATCCGCGCGTATCGCAAAGAGCGGACGCAACTGAGCAAAGAGAAAATCAGCGCCCTTCTGCGCGAGGAACACGGCATCGAAATTTCGGCATCGACCGTCGGGCGCGTCATTCACCGGTTTGGATTCTATTTCGCCGATACACCGTCGCATCAGGCCAAGCGCTCTGCAGGCGAAACACAGACCGAAGATGAGAATCCGCAAAAGGGCGGATGGCAGAAAGCAGCGGTGATGGTCATCGCCACGGCGGGGACTTCGCTCTTCGCCGATGTAAAGCCTGCTCACGCACTGCAGGGCTCCGTGTATCAACTCAATCCAGCCCCTCCCGATCAAACGGTCGGTGGTGAGCTCGAAGGCACATCGTTCATCCTTCAGGACGCGGGAACCACCGATACCGCGCAGCTGCTTCAGGGATCGGACTATCAGATGACGGCAGCCGACACCGCATCTTCGTCCGCACAATCTTCGCTGTCTTCAGCCACTCAATCCTCTGCGTCTTCATCCGACACAACGGGTGGAGGCAACACGACAGGCGGAGGACGCCGGACGATCCCTGCCGTGCAATCGACGTCATCTTCTTCCTCAGAAAAAACATCTGTTTCTCCGACCCCTTCCATTCGTGTTCTCTCCCCCACCCCTTTCCCCTCCCCCGGTGGGGGAGAGGAAACCTTTGAAGTACCCCCTTCCCCCTCCGGGGGAAGGGCCGGGGATGGGGGAAAACAAACCACAAAAAACATACATTCCCCCTCTCTCATGGAGAGGGGGGTAGGGGGAGAGGTAAATTCCGGGCATGGAGCAGCGCAAACCTCACACTCAGATCAGATTCATGCGGATCAGAAATCCGGCTCACTCCACGAGGCGGCGCCTCGGTTTGCGACTATCCCAGCACAGCAACCAACCGGATTTGCAGGCGTGCTGGGTACAACCATCCTCGTCACGATTCTCGCGGGTCTCGTCGGCCGTTCGTGGCTGCTTCAACGATTCACTCCACACGCAAAGCGGTCTGTCAAAACCTTCTTCGTGCTCTTTGCAGCACTGCTCTTGGCCCTCCTCTGGAACATCACATCCGCCGGTGCCGCCACAACGGTGCCGCTCACGCGATGGTATCAGGGGCATTTGCTGAATAGTGACGGAGATGCCGTGACCACCGCCATAACCATCCGCTTCAGCGAGTGGAAGAGCGCGGACGCGGAAGCAGGCGATCTCACTGCGACCGGATCGATCAATACATCTGCGGCGAACTACGTAAGCTGGCAGGAGGAACACACGCTGACACCAAAGAGCGACGGCTCCTTCGCGGTCGAGCTTGGTTCTATCCACGCTCTGCCCGATTTGAGCACTCTGCCACCGGCTGTGCTCCAAAGCCTCTATTTGCAGGTGGATGTGAAAACATCGGGCGCGGCGGACAGTACGTATGACCTGCTGGATGCCGACACGGGCAGTGCCACGATTGACCGCACATCCATTCTCTCTCTGCCATTCGCACGCAATGCCGACCTTCTGGATCAGCGCGACGTCGGAAGCGGCAGTGGCGCGATCCCCGTTCTCTCTTCGGGATCATCGCTCTCGCTCAACGGCGACCTGACCATCAATGCCGATGCCGAGGCGCGCGACGCCAAGCTGACCTTCGGTAACAGCATTCTCAATGAGACACTGAAGTTCTCCGCAACGAACAGCCGCTTCGAATTCAGTCATCCGCTCTGGGTGGGTGGAAATATCACGGCAACAGGATCGTTGAATGTGCTCGGCACCATGTCCGGCGCGGGGCTGCAGGTCAACGGAGCTGCTGTCATCCGCGATTCCCTCGAGCTAAAGGGCAACGTCCTTCTGCATTGGAACGACGGAAAGGCAGGCATCAACAATCCGCCGGCCGCGGGCAGGGGCAGCGCCAACGAATTATCCTTCCTGACAAATGACGGAGCCGCACTCACGGAGAAAATGACGATCACGAGTGACGGCAAGGTGGGAATCGGAACAACAAGCCCAACGAAAAAATTAACCGTGGAAGGAGGAGACATTGCCGTAGATGGCAATGCTTACTTTGTATCTAACGGTCAGCAAATTCTGACAAATTCTCCGACACAGAGCAATAATACGTTGCTCGACTCTCCTGCAGGCATTGGGTTTAGGCCAGGTTCGTCTGGTTCTCCCTTGGTCTTTTTCAATAGCTCCGGCAACGTCGGCATCGGCGTAACCGCACCCGAAACCAAGCTTGAAGTCACCGGCACCATGTCGGGTAAGTCCTTGCAGGTGACGGGAACGGGAGCATCCCCGTTGATCTACACGGATCAGACGACGGGAAACGTAGGAATTGGCACAGCGACACCCGGGACGGCGGGATTGGCTGTCATGAACGGCAACGTCGGCATCGGGACAACTGCGCCGGCAAATCAGCTTGAAGTACGTAGTGATAGTTCTACTCCTGAAATAACAATACCCTTACGATTAACCAATTATGGTAGCGAAGGCGCTAATTATGGAGTTGGCATAGCATTCTCGCCTTATCCAGGTGATTCTCGATATAACATTACGGGTCTGATATCAGTAGTTAATGATGGAGGTGCTTATAATCCGACTAGTATGAGATTTTCGACTCTGGCTCCAAACAGTTACCCAGCTGAGAGAATGAGAATCGGCGGAGGCACATTGGCAACGGAGGGCAACGTCGGCATCGGCACGACCGCTCCCGAAACCAAGCTCGAAGTCGTGGGCACCATGTCCGGCAAGTCTCTGCAGGTGACGGGAACGGGAGCAGCGCCGTTGATCTACACAGATACGACAACGGGCAAAGTTGGTATCGGAACAACAAGCCCAGGAGCTGCATTCCAGGTTGGGACAAATATTAATACCTTGCCTGCTAATACTGGAATATTTGTTAATGGTGCAAACACTATTCGTATGGGAGCTGAAGATGGCGATGCAGATTATGGTAGTTATCTTAAGTCTAAATATGACACTTCAACCTATAGGGGTTATTTAATATTAGGAACCCGTGCACACGCTAGTGATGAAGACGGCTTAACTATAAGAAACGGCAACGTCGGCATCGGAACGACGAGCCCACAAAGCAAGTTACATGTTAATGTCGGTGACATTGCGGGTTCCGATGTTGACGCTATGGTAATTGGTAGCACTCATGCTGGTACTGGCGATGAGAGGAGAATTAATTTTACGGGTTACGACGGTGATGGTGGGACTGCATACCCAATAGGAGATATCGCAGGAGCTTTTGATTCAGCAGCCACTAATGGCTATCTTTCATTTGCTACCTATAATGCTGGGCGGAATGAACGAATAAGAATAGACAAAGATGGAAACGTCGGCATCGGCACCACTGCTCCCGAAACCAAACTTGAAGTCACCGGCACCGCTTCGGGCAACTTCATCTTCGGCCAGAATGGCCTCGCGACCTCCGGCGCACTCGTGATTGCACCAAAGCCGGGGACCGCAACGGGCAACACGCTCATCGTGGATACCAAGGGCCTCGTCTATGACGCGACGAACAAGAGAGTGGGAATCGGGACGGAGAGCCCAAATACTCAATTAGAGCTGAAACAGACGACTCCACTCCTCAGACTCAGTGATGATCGGGTAGGAAATTGGAGTACTGGCGATGATTTCGGCGGCATCCAGTGGTACAGCACCGATACGTCTGATGAAATTGCTTCTCTGAAAGTCGTTGAACTCGATAACGCGGGCACCCCATATCCGGAGTTTGTATTCTCTACGCTTGGGACTGAAAAGTTCAGGATCGGAAGTCTGGGGGATATTTCAATTCCAACGAATGCGAGTACTACAACGCACTTGGATATTCAACGAACCAGTATATTATCAGGAAATACCTTCAAGGAGCTCAATATCAATTTGAATCCCCTCAATACCAATCACGGATACACCGGGTACGGTGCCTATATTAAATCTGCAGGAAACTTATACACCGATGACCATTCTTACGGCCTCTATAGTGAGGCATCGGGATATGGCATCAATACGGCAGGATATTTTTCCGCCACTGGCGGAGCCGCCAATTACGGGTTGATTGTGGGTGCTGGCAACGTTGGCATCGGCACCACGACACCCGAAACCAAGCTGGAGGTCAGCGGCACCGCCTCGGGCCAGTACTTCTTCGGGCAACAGGGCCTCGCGACCTCCGGCGCACTCGTGATCGCACCAAAGCCGGGGACCGGAACGGGTAACATCTTCATCGTCGATACCAAGGGTCTCGTCTACGATGCGACGAATAAGAGGGTGGGCATCGGGACGGCGAGTCCGGGAGCGAAGTTGGATGTGGTTGGAAATTCAACAACTGGAGATGTGGGTATTAATGTAACTTCTCCTACGGGCGAAGATGCGTCGGCTAGAAAAGGAATTAATGTTACATCTACCGCAGGGGCCTCAAACGGTACATATTATGCCTATTACGCAGATGTGCTCAATTCAAGCCAAATGTATGGTTTATATATTGCACACGGACAAGCATACATAAACGGAGCATTAAATATGAACAGTAACCCAGTTAATAATGTGGGTAATATGTCGTTAGGAGCAGTACCGTCTTCGGTATATGGAAATCTTGGTATCACCGATGGAATAGGCGCAAATGGCTGGGGAGCAGGACAAGGAGGATTTTTAACTTTCAGTGCTTTTCCAAGCGATACAGCTAACTCTGGTATGTATGCAGGTATTAGGGGTATAAAAGAAAACTCAACATATTTAAACAATCAAGGAGCACTGGCATTTTACACGCATAAAACCGACACTGGAAATGTTGTTCCTACGACTTCAGACTTGGTCGAGCAAATGAGAATAACGAGTGGTGGCAACGTCGGCATCGGCACCACCACACCCAATGTCAAACTCTCCGTCGCAGGTACGGCATCCGGCAAGATCTTGAGCTTCGGCGACCGGCTCACCGGCTCCGGCGCAGTGAGTATCCGCACGCTCACCGATTCCACAACGGCCTTCCAGGTCTTCAAGTCCACAGGAACAAGTCCCGTCTTCAATATCGATACCAGTAACGAGCGCGTGGGTATCGGGACGGCAAGCCCGGTATCAGCACTCCATGTATACAAGAGCAGCGGGCTCATTGAGTCCACGATTGAATCCGATGACAATGAAGTGTATTTCATTCTAGATTCAGGAAATAGCACCCATGCGAAGATGTACTTCCGTGAGGCCGGAACGAATATATTTTCGATCGATGGAGAAGGCTTCAACGACACCTTGCAGTTTAAGGATACTAATAACGGAGTTGCTCTGCAGCTTGATCAAAATTTAAACGCATACGTCCCCACTGGCCTTCTGGGTGTCGGAACCACTGCGCCCGAAACCAAACTTGAAGTGATCGGAACGATGTCGGGCAGCAACCTGACCTTGAGCGGCAAGGCTGCCACCAACAAGGTTCTCTGCATCAAGACAACGGGAGAAGTGGGCATCTGTTCCTCTGTTGTGGATGCCGATGGAGGATGTACGTGTAATTAAGCGGCGCCTACTACCTCCCACACCCGAAACAGAAGAAAACTGACAATGATGATGAACCCGAAAAGCGGAAAAATGATCGGGAATGTCCGGACCCCTTTCGGATGCGGCTCACGCAGTTTCACCCGCATGCAGGCGGCATTCACGAATGCATAGACGACGAGCACCGTGAAGCTCGTGATCTCGGCGAGCGAAACGAGCGGGAGCCAGAGAGCGAAGACAAGCCCGACGGTCGCGACGAAAATCGTCGCATGCAAAGGAGTGTGCAGTACAGGATGCACCCGACTCAAATTTTTCGGCAGCCAGCCTTGTTTGCTCAGGCCATACAAAATTCTCGATCCCAGAATGATCTGCACGAGAATGCCATTCGCGATGGCGAAGAGCCCGATGAACGTGATGACGATGGGCGAAGATCCTGTCGTGCGTTCGTAGATGAGCGCGAGCGGCGCATCGGTTGCCTGCAGCTCCTGTATGGGAAGACTCGAGACGGCAACCGTCGCGATGACGCAGTACAGAACAGTGGAGATGAAAATGGCCAGCAGAATCCCCAACGGCAGATTGCGATGCGGTTGCTTCACCTCCTCCGCGATGTTCGCCATGTCTTCAAAACCGATGAAGGCATAGAACGCGAGAAAAGCCCCCGCGAGAATTCCGGACCAGACGGCGCCATCGGTCGGCGGAACGAACGCGGAAATGTGTGTCGGCAAGGTAAAGAGCCCCTCCCTGCCAACCCAGATGATCAGCAGAAGTCCGCCGATCTCGATGAGTGTGAAAAGCGACGCAATGAACGCGGATTCTCTGATGCCATAGATGGAAATGCCCGTGGCAATCAGCACCGCCAGCGTGATCACCATCCCGCGCGACACGGGAAGGAAAACCTGCAAATACCCGACGAACGCATTGGTGAGAACGCCGATGGAAATAATGGCGGAAAATGTGACGAGCAGACCGATGATCGTGGAGAGCTGACGAATGCCGAACGCATGAGCGGTATAGATCGCCTCACCGCCGCTCTTGGGGTAGCGCGACGCCATTTCCGCATACGAAAAACCCGTGAGCACAGCGACGATCGCCGCCACGGCGAACGCGACGGGCGAATAGAGCCCGGCATCTCCGGCCACTTTGCCGACGAGCGCGTAAATCCCCGCTCCTAAAATGGAACCGAGCCCGTAGAAGGTGAAGAGCGGGAGTGAGAGCCGGCGCTGAAGCCGAGCGGCTGAATAATTTTTGTCTTTGGTGATTCTGTGACGGTTTTTCTTTCGTGCTGCGCTCCCGCTGTGTGCCTTGGACGATAGGATGCCTTTCTCCCGCATGATGGCGGTAAGGATACACCGTCCATGACGATATCCGCGAAAAAACGCCATCTCGTGCGCATATTCTTCACCTTTTCAAATTGAGACAAATCCACTATAATAGTAGAAACACATGACACAAACATCCTCAACGATTGGCTTGCCGACTGTCCCTTCGGGCGTCGATATCTACGATGCCCTGATGGGGAAGATCGATAGCGAGCTTCTGAGCATCAACCTGCCGCACCTCGATGAAAAGTACAAAAACGAAACGCCGGATCAAAGGGCAATCCGCTACAAGCGCTACGAGCAGGCCTATACAAAGTATGACAAGGTCTATGCGCAATGGCTTGCGGATTTTGGAGTACTCGTCTCTTCCTTAAAGCGCACGGCCCTTCGTTCGGCCGAAGTGGAAGATCGAAAAGCGGAAGAGGCACAACTCAAAAATATGGAATCAAAAATGTCCTAATTCCCCCTCTCTGTATGAAACACCTGTTCACCGTTACACAGGAAAAGGAGCACCGTCTTATCTTCCTTGGAGGTGAAGCTATTTCACCGGAACCTCCTGATGCTGAGGTTGCTGCCGAAAATGGAGCAGAAGCAAAAGCCCCTGATCTCAAAGAATCACCAGAGGCGGCAGCTAAAGCGACTGAAGACCGAACGGAGCAGGCTGATAAAGAAATGCAGAAAGTGTACGACGACAAAAATACCAGCGCATTTCTGGCGAAGGGAGGAGAGATCACGGCAAACGTTTTTGGAAAGGTGAAAGATTTTCTTGGAAACACGGCCGCCAATGCCCAGAAATTGCGTGCGGAGTATGCAAAAGACTCTCCGGAGGACAAAACATTGGGCAGCATCAGTACCATGACGGTGGAAGGTGCGAGAGTAACGGGCGGAATCAGCAAAGGTGCCGGCGAATTTGCTGAGAACCAAAAAATCGAAGCGGGAAATGCGGAAAATAAAATTAATGCCGTGAAGAAAGTAATACAAGCGAATGAAAAGCCTGCTGCGGGCACCACAGAAAAAGCACCATCTGATGAAAAACCACGTGCCGAAAGAAATGAGAAACTCACTCGTGAGAAGGTGGCGCAAGCAGTCGCGGATGACCCGGAACTTCGTGCTCTCGTGCAACAGCTGAGTGCAGAAAAGTCCACTAAAGGAAAATTGCCTCAGCAGGAAACCGCGAAAGCGCATCAGCGGATAACCGAAAAATTAATCGCAATTGGTCTGCCAGCCGATCAGCTGGAGAGTGTCCGACCGAAGAACACAAGAGATACCGGAAAATTTATAGATATGGCCGCCAGCTTGGAGCCGAATAAACAGGCAGAAAAACTGGCTCAAGAGGCAGGCAAGGAAACCGATGAAAAAGGGCAGACAACCGGCGAGACACTGAAAGAAGAAATGAATGGCGCACTCAGAGAGGTAAAAGAATCGAAAGAGGCCAACGCGACCATTGCGGCCATCATCAAACTCATAGGAAAAATGATGGAATATCTGGCTGCGGCGTTCAACGGAACATTGAACAAAGGGCCGGAAAATACAGAGACCAAGACAGAAAAAGCCGAAGAGCAAAAACAGAAAGAGAATCCGGATGCGCGCGCACGGATCAGAAAAGAGCTTATGGACCGGGAGAAGAAGAACCCCTCTCTGCAACCGACAGAAGATATGGACAAATTGAGAGCGGAGAAGACGGATGAACTCAAGAAAAATTCGGATGTGATCAAAAAGAGCAACGAAGATATCGACAATCTCAAAAAGCAGAATACCGACCTGATCGGAAACCGGGCGAAGATCGAAACACAAATTGAATCCCTGAGAGGAGATTCCAAAAATGAGGCAGAGATCAACCGTCTGCAAATAGACGTGGACAGAATGAATAGTCAGCTTGAGACGAATCGGACAGCGATCGACCGTTTCGCGAAGTCACGCGACAATCTCATTGCCCGCAACAAGATTCTGGAAGAAGACATCAAGGCAATTAATGCAGCCAAAAATGATCTCGATGAAGCCCTCAAGGAACTGAAGCCGATTCTGGAAGAATTGGTGAGAATTCTGAAAGAGAAACTCCCGAAGGTTACTGCCGAAACCAAAATGGATCCGGATGGAGTCGAAGTATCTCTGACGGGCCTTTCTCCGCAGGAAGTGGAGAAAATTCAGCCGGAA
>Ga0247841_10006126_pt1 | contig 18856 bp, 22 predicted proteins | sample LaCruzMarch2015__2_FD_192410 | JGI IMG/M metagenome (GOLD analysis project Ga0247841, IMG submission 192410) | Freshwater microbial communities from meromictic Lake La Cruz, Castile-La Mancha, Spain - LaCruzMarch2015_18m | ecosystem: Environmental > Aquatic > Freshwater > Lake | place: Spain... | reverse complement strand
GCAGATTTAAATGACGCAAATTGTTGGTATTCGCTTAATGGTGGAACAACTTGGAATTTATCAATAGTAGATATGAATACAGATACTAATATAATGACATTTAATTTAGTTGCCTCGGGGGATAATAATAAAACATTTGGAATGAAATGTACTAATATATCTGGTGAAGAAGCAACACCCGTATATGCAACATACTGGTTAGATGCAAACGCACCAACAGTTACAGAACTTGTAATTGAATTTGATTCACAGACAAATATAAATTTATCAGCAACAGACCATGCAACAGACACTGGAGACGGTGTTGGTATAGCAGGATTTTATTATAAAATAGATAATGGTTCTATGTATTATCATGCTGGTTCTACAAATAATTTACAATATTCAAGTCCAACACAAGCACTTGGCTCTCACACTCTTAAATATTATGTGTTAGATAATTTTGATAACAATACAGGTTGGCAAACAATTACTTTTAATATACGCGGATCATCTCCAGTTTTCACTGGCGATATAACAGCTACAAGAGAATACACAGTTGGAGATGACAGAACTTATTATGATTTTAATGTTAGATGGCTGTCAGGAACAATCACAGATGTAGATCTTGATGTAAACGAACTATCATGTCAAGCAAGCTATAATGATGGTTTTACTTGGAGTAATACAGTTCCAACAGTAGATTTTAATACTGATGTTAATAAATGTCAAGCAAATCTTAATTACGAATGGGGTAATACAGGATGGACACAAATTAAATTTAGAGTTTCAGACGATAATGGAAATTTAACAACTTCTGACGATAAGAATTGGTATCTTGATAATACAGCGCCAGTTACAGTTGGAACTTTTGATGGCCTTAACACAATAACACTTACAGCAGTAGATTCTGGTACACCAGGAGCTGACGGTGTTGGAGTAAAAAGAATTTGGTATAGTTATGATGGTAGTGCGTGGACAAGTGTTGCAACAGCAAATTCAACTACAGTTACATTCACAACACCAGGCAATCACACAATATACTTCTATTCAATGGACAACTTTGATAATAATGAAATGACAGGTCTTGGAGATGCATGGGATAAACCTTTTGTAGTTCCAGGAATCGCTTCAAATAGTCCAACATGTAATTTAACAATGTTGATGATGTTAGTTTTAGTAGCAGCAGCAATTGTTTCAGTTTTAGGATTAGCATACACAGGTAATTTGAACATTACAACTGCTAGTACAGTTGCAGTTGGATTAATTACATTCATTATAATACTTGCAATAACAGGTCAAGTCAACGCAGTAATGTGTGCTTGATTAAACTAATTTTGTGTCATGTAGAAACGTTTATAAATGTTTCTATACATATATAATTATATATGGAGATGACGTTATGACTGATTATCAAAAAACGATCTTCTCATTAACAAAGAAACAGCACGAGTTCTTAAAACAATATTCAGTTGATCAGAGAAAGTCAATGTCTGGTATCGTACGCGACTATATTGACACCTTAGCAAAGAAGGAAGGCGCATAAAGTGGATGAGGAATTGAATAGTGCACAAGTGCATGTTAACGAGATGATAAGAAGAAATGAGCCGAAATTGCGAGAGTTAGAATTTATGGCAGAAAAGTATCCAGAAGACACACAACGTTGTGTTGAGTTAAAAACTTTACTTGAAGAATTGCGGATTCTTAGAGTAAAAATCAATAGAATTTCTAAATGAGGGGGAATAGGTATGATGGAATATAAAGGGTATTCAAGAATAATAAGGAAAGAAACACTTCCAAACGGAGAAGTCGAAGTGAAAGAAAGTATAACATATGAACCAAATATAAACACGAAGATAACAATTAACAACGAAGGCGAACGCTATCTTACTGATGAAGAAATTATTGAGATTCTCAATGAAGATGAACTCATAGAGAACGATAATTATCCATTAAAGAATATAAGACGCAAAGCTTTATTAGGATAAAGATAAGTTTATAAACGTTTCCATACTATATATTATTATCGCAATGACAATATAGTATGTCCCGTCTCGCAAAGAGGGAATCAACGTGCTATGTAGAGCGGTGTTGTACAGAGGTGTATATAATATGGCATTCGGTCAAAAAGCAAAAGTAGAAACAGTAACAGAAGCAAAGAAAGGTGGAAGTCCGCCAGTTCACACAGAACGAGCAGGTCTAGTTAAAGCAGATGTGTGGGGAAACAAATCTCATGATGGAAAAGATTTTTTCACTGTGAGCGTTCAGCGATCATACAAAGAAAAGGATTCAGATAAGTGGGAAAATACTACTTCGTTTAGAATCAATGACTTGCCAAGACTCATTCTAGTTTTGCAGAAGGTATACGAAAAGCAAATTTTGTCTGAACAAGACGAATAAATAACATATCCACTAGCGTCTTCGTGACGCTAGTATTTTTCTTATAAGATGATATTATGCCAAAAAAAGGATATAAACAAACTGCAGCGCACAGAAAAAAGTTCTGTAGACCTTGTGCAGAAACAACAAAACAAAAACTATCTAATGCATTAAAAGGCATCACTCAAAAGTCACGATCAGAAGAAACAAAAACAAAAATGAGAAAACCCAAATCTGCATTACATATACAACACATAAAAGAAGCTAGAGCAAAACAAGTTGGGTTTATGCATAATAAACCGCATACTAAAGAAGCAAAATTAAAAATGAGATTAGCAATATTAAAAGAAGTATCAATAAAAAGAAATCACGGTTTACCTGCAACACCAAGAATTGGAAAAAATGAATCTAAAATATTAGATTATATTGAATTAAATGATTGCGTAACATTGACTAGACAGCACTTTATAGACGGTTATTTTTTAGATGGTTACTGCAAAGAAACAAACACTGCTTATGAAGTAGATGAGAAGCATCATCATACAAAAGCACAAAGATTAAAAGATATCGAACGCGAAGAATATATTAAAAATAAATTAAATTGTAACTTTATAAGGTTAGACGAAATAAAATACATGCAAAGAGTAAAAGATTTATAAACCTTTCCTTATATATAATTAATACGGTGGGACGCATGAACGAAAATGAAAACGAATTATTTGAACTAATGTTTGAATTACATAAATTAAAACACGGCGAAGAAGACATATTACTTCCAAAACCATTGCTAAAATTTACAGGCTTTATAGAATGTTTTGATCCAGCTAATTGGAAATACAAAAAAGTTTTTAGAAAAGACTTGACAAAAAGGAAGGTGACTAAATGACTGCAGAAAATTTAGATAATTTAGAAGACTTTGAAAAGACGTTAAATTTTCAAGCTATCGTAGATTGCATAGCAACAAAAAAGGAAGATCGATTCCATCCAAAAATGGCGCACAAATATAGTCCCACAGAGTTGAGTGGGTGCATACGTAATACTTATTATTCTAGATTATTTCCTGAAGCTTTTGACGAAGGAAGTTATAGAAACTTTTTGTTAGGAAATGTTTTACACGAATTAATACAAGATAACTTAGAAAATGGAGCAAGAGATATACACATGAAAGGACTTTTAAGCGATAAAATAGAACATGCAGAAAATGAAAAAAGTTTTCAATATCTCGTGCCGTTAGAAAAAACTAATGGCAGACGCGTAATAATAAGTGGAAGACTAGACACAATATTTTATTTAAAAGGATACGAAAAGCCAATAATTTGTGACTACAAAACTACTCAGAATGCGTACTATAACATGAAAGCTCCAAAAGAAGGTCATGTAGAACAAGTCAATTTTTATTTAGGTCCATCACTAGCAGATTATGGAATGGTTGTTTATATTGATAAGAGAAACTTGTCTGTCGTTCAACACACAATAAAGTATTCACAAGACATGTTTAATCGGACTATTGACTTTTGTGTTAATGTAGACAACGCATTAGAGACTAAGACTGTGCCAATAGTAGATAAAGCGAAGCAAGATGAAGAAGGTAACTGTAAGTACTGCAGACATAAAGAGAGATGTTCGACGTATGAAAGGGAACTGAAAAAATGAACTTCATTGAAAAATTATATTGCAATAAATGTAAAGAAGACTTCGAACGAATGGACTTGGGTTATGGTCCGCAGAATAATTGTAATGCGTGGAGATGCAAAGTATTATCAGGAATTGAATTTATAATATTTTTACCAATAGCATTGGTGTTTTCAATTTTGATGGCACCATTATTACTTGGTATGATAATATATAATAAAGTAATAAAAGATGAATAAGTAATTGAGGAGATGAGGTTAAATGAAGTTGAATTGCAAAGAGTTCAAAGTAAAGGACTATCTAACAGTTGTACCATTTGGGGACACACATTATGGCTCAAAAGAGTGCGACGAAAAACTAATTCAAGAATGGATTGACTGGATTAAAGGTCAAAAGAATATCGCTGTTATTGGGATGGGTGACTTCATAAACTGCGGCACAAAAGTTAGTGTTGGTGCAGGTAGTTATGATGATAAAAAAGTTCCTGAAGAACAATACAATGATATGATTGATATGTTGAAGCCGATTAAAGATAAAATAATTGGTATGCACATAGGTAATCACGAAGAACGTATTAGACAATTGTCGTCGTTCGATATAGTAAAAGAAATGAGTAAGAGACTTGACGTGCCTTATTTAGGGTATAGTGCGTTACACAAGTTAAGAGTAAACGAGTTTAACTACATTGCGTTCTCTACACACGGAAGTAGTGGCGGAACAACAACAAGTGGAAGAATATCAGCTTGTCAAAAGTTACAAGAAGTTGCTAACGCAGACTTGTATTTGATGGGGCATACACACGGACTATCTAACTTTACAACAAGTTACTTAGACGTAAACTTACAAAATAAAACAATAGAAGAACATAAAAAGCATTTTGTGTTGACTGGTCACTTTGTTGATTGGGATGGAAGTTATGGCGAACAAAAGAACTATCCGCTTCTAAAGAAAGGAGCAGCTAAGGTGAAGTTGTATGGAGATCGCTGGGACGTCCACGTGTCATTGTAATGATCCGAAAGTAAAACGACTGCGAAAAGTAACTAGAATAACGTTGTTTGCTCTTATAGCAATAATGTTATTTCTAATACTTAATTTGTATTTTAATACTGCGGGCGCGTATAGTAGAGAGTTAAATACAATTTTTGTATTTACTAAAGATTATGATGCTACAAATACAATGTATGCATCAAACCACGAAATAGGACATTACTTATATTTCAATAAGTTAAGTCAATCACAAAGAGACGAGTACGATAGGTTATTTAAAGATTCTAACGTGTACATGTCAACATATGCAATGACAAACTCGACAGAAGATTTCGCAGAAATGTATACAAACGCGACTCTTTGTCAAGTCATACCACAACTGTTAGATGGACAAGATGAAAATAAGATAAAGTTTTTTTATAATAATTTAGAGGTGTTATCAAAATGAAAAGAGGAGTGTTAAAACAAAAAAGCGGATTAGAACTAAAGTCAGAACATGATGAGTTAAAGAAGCTTGGATTGACTAAAGAAAAAGCAATATTGTTTTTGTTTGGAGAAATGAGCAACGACAAGTCAACAGAAATCGGAATGGATTTTGATACGAATGTGGGACAATCATTTAATATTACTGTAGCAATACGTGACGGAAAGATACAAGATAAAAAGGAAAGTCCGCAGCCATTAGCACGACCACCATCATACGTAAGATAGTTGATTTTATGCGAAAAGGACAAAAACATAAAACTACGAGCCTAGTAAAAATGGTCGCAGCACATATGCACAAAAAGACTAACTCATTAACAAAGAAAAAACTGTCTATATTACAAAAGGGAGAAAACAATAGTATGTTTGGACGCAAGCATTCTAGTATAGCAAGAAAAAAAATGATATTACATCATAAAGGTATGATTGGGCTAAAACATACAAAAGAAACAAGAAAACAACAAAGATTAGCACGATTAAAAAATATCGCAATATATAAAAATTGTGGACAACAAACAACACCAAGCATTGGAACACACGAAATAAAAATACTAAATTATATAGAAACAATAAACAACGTTAAATTAAAAAGACAACACAAAATAGACGGTTATTTTTTAGATGGCTATTGCATAGAAACTAATACTGTATATGAAGTAGACGAAGCGCATCATCATTCAGAAAAAAATAAACTAAGAGATAAAGAAAGAGAAGAATATATTAAAGACAAATTGAATTGCAAGTTTATTAGATTAAACGAGAAAGAATACTTAGAAAAATTGAAAGCTTTATAAACCTTTCCTTGTATATAATTAATATGTACGCTCAAAATCCAACAGTTCCAACTTTTATAGAACGTAAAGAAAAGCAAGCTGGAAAGTCAAAAATGATTAGAGTACACAAACTTACTCCGACAGAAGAAATTGAAGCTCATAAAGAGCGCTTCTATCAAGAAGTTTTAATACTAGCACAAAAATTGAGGGTAGAGAAAAAATACCTTGGATTATATTTATATAGAGCAGCATACAGATTAAAACAAGATAGTGAGAAAAATGGCGACAAAGGAACTGAGAGTAATCCTTGAAGAACTTGAGAATTCAATTTCTTTTATGAAAAGCCACTTGGACGCGGCTAAGAAGACTAGTAGAGCTTCAAATGAGTTTAGATTGGGGCAAGTAAAAACTGGCAAGTTAGCGATGTCTCTTCTAACCAATCTTAAAGAGACAGTAGACAAAATGAATAAAAAAGATGATGAGACACCATTAAAAAATGAACAATTTGATGAAATTGTTAAAAATAATGATGGTGACGTCAATAAATATAGCATCGATATAGTTTAGGGTGGTAAAAATGGCGCACGGTATATACAAATTTAACTCCGCAGATCAAGCTTGTGAAGTTATAATGAATAAATTACATGAAGAAGGGAAGGTAATTGAAGCAGCAAATGAAAAACAATCAAACGAAGCGTACAAGAGTGAAATTGTAGAGCTACGAGATGTTTGTTATGAATTCGAGAATACTTCTAATATGTTAATGTCTTATAAAAACTTACATCCAACGCCTTGGTGGATTATCGCAGAAACTCTTAGTGAGATTCTTGCAATCCACCCACATTTAACACAAAAATATGCACCCAAAACATTTGAATGGGCGTACAAATTACCAGAAAACAAGATACCAAATTATTCTTATGGTGGAAGATGGTCAGAAGGAAACGCATTACTAAATACTTATAGAAATTTAAAAAATAATCCAACGTCAAAGAGAGCAGTTGTGCCAATATTCAATGTTTATGACACAAATCCTGCAACGCCAGATGTGCCTTGTACTTTATTACATAGATATTGCATAAGAGATAATCAACTATCAGTCAATGTTTTGTGGAGATCTCACGATGTTTATAGTGGACTATTCAAAGTTGACTTACATTTAGCATACTTTTTGCAAAACATGATGGTGTCTTGGTTAAATGCTGAAGGTAACAATTACGAACCCGGCAAAATCTTTTGCACAGATTATTCATTACACTACTATCCAAAGAAAAATGGAGAAGAAATGACTAAACTTAGATCTGAATTTGGTAAAACGCCAAACATTTACGGTAAAGATAAGATCGACTTCCCAGTTTTGAAGATAGATGAGTTTTATAAAGAATTAAATAGAGTAAGATATTGCGAAGAAGTATCTTATGGAGCAGGTTATGATTGGGTATTTAATAAAATAAAAGACATTCAGTCACCCTACTTCAGAGATTGGGCTAGAATAATAACTTTAAAAAATGCATTGACTCATAAGAATGATGTTGCAATAAAGAAAGCATATAATGAGTTAGAATTTGATGTTAATAAAAGATGGTTAGAGTTGCAAGAAGGAGAGAAACTTCTTGCTTACAAAAACTAAGCGGTGTTGGTAAAACGGTAATACGTGAGCTTTCCAAGCTCGAATCATGGGTTCAACTCCCATACGCCGCATATGGACACAACGAAGTTTTTTATAAGTTTTGTAGGCGCGTGGGTAGGAAGTATGGCAGTGCTGCAATATACAAATGTCGATCCGATGTTTGTAATATTCTGTCTAGCGTTAATTATTGCATACTTAGCAAATGAAAAAAAGTAAAGTTTATATATTGATTATACTATAATCTATATAACTACTTTTGGTGGAACTATGATTAAATTTGTTGAGAAAAAAGATTGTCGACTTGAAGCATTCGACGCGCAGAAGATTAAAAACGGGATATTTAAAGCAGTACAAGATGCAGGCGGAACAGACAGACAAAAGTCTGACAAGATAGGAGATTTAGTATTAGCAAAGCTAAACACTAAATTCCCCGTTCAAGAAACAATAAAATACATAGACGTCTTAGATGCAATCGAAGAAACATTAATAAAAGGTGGACACGACAAAGTTGCAAGATCATTTATTTTATATAGATATAGAGACAGCATGTTAAGAAAACCCGGTGACACTGACAAAGATAACTCGCTAATAAAAGAATATATCGACAAATCTGACTGGGCTGTAAAAGAAAACTCTAACATGGGTTACTCGTTACAAGGATTAAATTTTAACATGTCAAGTAAAGTGACACAAAATTACTGGCTAACAGAAATATATCCAGCAGAGATTTCTAAACTCCACGTAGACGGAGATATACATATACATGACTTGGGAATATTAGGTCCGTATTGTTTTAGTGGTGATACAAAAGTACCTCTAGCAGATGGCACTATAAAAACGATGAAACAACTAACAGATGAATACAAAGACAAAAATTTTGAAGTGTTTTCAATAGATGAAAAAAATAATATTGTAGTAGGTACTGCATATAATCCGAGATTAACTAGAAAAAATACAGAAGTAATAGAAGTGACACTAGATAATAACAAAAAAATTATTTGCACGCCAGATCATCCTTTTATGCTGCGTAATGGAACGTACAAAAACGCAGAACTGTTGACAAAAAATGAATCGTTGATGCCTGCGTATATTTACAACAATTTTAGACAAACAAAATATAAAGGATGCTATAACCCTGGAACAAATAAAGATGATTACTTGCATAGAATATTAAAAAAAGCAACTAAAGAAGATACATGTCATCATATAAATGGGATAAAGACAGACAATAGACTAAGCAACATAGAAGTTATGAAAGACAGAGAACATAAATCTTTAGAAATGAGTAAAATAATGAATAGACCCGAAATGATAGAAAAATCAAGACAAAGTATAACATTAGCAAACAAGTCAGAAAAGTTTAGAAATCTTAGTTCTAAAAGAGCGTTAGCAAGAAATAAAACTGATACACAAAAAGCAAACACAAGTTACTACTTTTTTAGCAAAGAAAATATAATTGACAAAGATAAATATTTTAACTTTGTTAAAGAAAATGGATTTATTCCAGCTAAAGAATTTGTAGAGCTAAAAAACCATAAAGTTAAATCAATCCGCAAGTTAAAACACAAAATAGATGTGTATGATTTGTCAGTAGAAAAATATCATAACTTTGCTTTAGATGTTGGAGTTTTTGTGCATAATTGCGTAGGGTGGGATTTACAAGCGCTACTACTACAAGGATTCAATGGAGTACCTGGAAAAATAAGTTCAGGACCAGCGAAACACTTACGAACTGCGTTAGGACAAGCAGTCAATTTTATTTTTACAATGCAAGGTGAAGCTGCAGGCGCTCAAGCCTTTTCAAATTTCGATACTTTGCTAGCACCATTTATAAAGAAGGACAATCTTGATAGAGAACAAGTTAAACAAGCGCTACAAGAATTTTTGTATGGTATGAATGTCTCAACTAGAGTAGGCTTTCAATGTCCGTTTAGTAATATAACGCTTGATGTTATATGTCCAGAAAAACTAAGAGATAAAAAAGTAGTAATTGGAAATAAAGAACTTCCTTTCACTTTTGGAGCATGTCAAGAAGAAATGGATTTATTCAATGATGTGTTCTGTGAATTAATGATTGCAGGAGATTATCAAAGTAGATTATTCTCGTTCCCAATACCAACTTATAACATTCATAAGAACTTTGAATGGGACAACCCTCGTTATAGTAAAATATGGGAGATGACTGCAAAGTATGGAATACCTTATTTCGCAAATTATGTTAATTCAGATATGGATCCCGATCAAGCAACTAGTATGTGTTGCAGATTAAGAATAGATAGAACGCAATTAGAATACAGAGGAGGAGGACTGTTCGGATCAAGTCCAAACACTGGGAGTATCGGAGTAGTTACAATAAATCTTCCAAGAATCGGTTATACTGTTAAGACAGAAGAAGAATTCTTTAAGCAATTAGATAAACTAATAGATGCATCAAAAGAATCGTTGCTAATAAAAACAAAGCTAATAGAAAGATTGACTGACGATGGATTATATCCTTACAGTAGAGTATACTTAGCAGGAATCAAAGACAATACAAAAAGATACTGGTCAAATCACTTCTTAACAATTGGCTTACTTGGTATGAACGAGGCATTAATAAACTTCATTAAAAAAGACCTTACAACAAAAGAAGGCAATTCATTTGCAGAGAAAGTATTACTTCATATGAGAGAAAAGATAACACAATACCAAAAAGACACTGGATATTTATTCAATCTTGAAGCTACTCCGGGAGAAGGAACTACAAGAAGGTTCGCAAATATAGATAAAAAGAAATTCCCAAGCATTATAGTAGCTAATGAAGTCAATTTCCAAACAAAGGGTAGCGCCCCATATTACACTAATTCGACACAGATGCCAGTCAATTCTCATTTGTCGTTATTTAAGACATTAGAACTAGAGAATAACTTACAACCGCTTTATACAGGTGGAACTGTGTTGCATATATTTGCTGGAGAGAAAGCCCCAGACCCAAATGCTGTGAAGATTTTAATAAAGAAGTGTTGCGAAAACTACAAGATACCGTATTTTTCATTCACTCCTACTTTCAGCATCTGCAAAATTCACGGATATCTTTCTGGAGAACATCATTATTGTAATATTTGCGCAACACCCGCTGAATTAGAAACTGTTATACGAGAATAGTTATGAAAAAAGGAACAATAAGTCCAAACAAAAACAAAACATACGAAGAACGCTATGGCACAGAGAAAGCTGTGTTAATAAAAAAGAAAATAAAACAAAAGCGAGCTACACAAATCATAACAGAAGAATCTAATTTAAAAAGAAGTTCGACACAAAAAGGACAATCTAATTATTGGCTAAAAGGAAAAAAACTAACTACAGCACACAGAAAAAATATTGCATTATCTCAAATGGGAAGAAAAATGCCTGAATCACATAAACAGAAGTGCAGAGAAAGAATGATTAACGATAATCCTTGCAAACAACCAGAAGTAAAAGCTAAATTAAGAATAGCACAACTAAAATATATTGCAAACTTGTATAACAACGGAGAGTCTGTTACGCCTAACATTGGAAGAAACGAGACTGAAATATTAAATTATGTCGAAACTAGTATGAATATAAAACTACAACGACAATACTACATAGATGGTTATCATATAGATGGATACGACAAAACAAACAATGTCGCATACGAGGTAGATGAAGCGCGACATCATTCAGAAAAACAAAAACTAAAAGATAAAGAACGAGAAGATTACATTAAAAACAAGTTAAATTGCGAATTTGTTAGATTAGATGAAAAAGAATATTTACTAGAAAGAATGAAATAAAACTAATTTTTTAACATGCGTCAAAGAGTGCATGATATACATGTTTTCTACGTTGAATTTTGACCCGATTCAATTGTAACTTTATGTGGTTCGGTATATAACGGTATATCATTATATACATGAATCTACGTCGAAAAGGTATATAATTATATACTTTATCCAAATTATCCAAATCTAGAGGCGCTGACTATATAGACAATTATGTATATAATTATATATGTATATATGTATATACTTTGTATTACACACTTCATTCTAAGTCAATCTCGTGTTAGATCTGTATGGTTATAAGCGTAAGTGTGTATATAAATTTATAACTAGTAGAGTTAGATAGATAGATAGATAGATAGAAGTATAGGTATATAATTATATATGTAAAACTCTATATAGACTGCGTCCCAAATCTTGGATAATTTGGATAAGGGTATATAATTATATACATATATAACATCATGCGTCAAAGAGCGCATGTAAAGTCAAAAAGAACGTCGAAAAACAGCCGTAATTTTGAGTTATATATAAGTCTCCCGCGCCCCCAAAAATATTGACTTCAAGTATATCTGTGATGTTACGTTTATAAACATTTCCATCCATTTATTAACTATACAAGGAGATGAGACGAATGTCTACGAAATTTTTAATTAGATTGAAGAATGGCCTAATTTTCACAAGTATGGAAAAGCCAGAAGAAACAGCTCATTCAATATCTTTCAACGATAAATATGGGCTCTACAAAAGTTTTCCCATAGAGCAAAAAGAGAGTGTTGAAGAGGTTGAGGATGATGATGGAAAACATAACAAAAGAAGTTAGTAAAGATGCTATTGAAAAGTTTTACGATTTGCTAGGCCATACGCAGCAGACTGAAATTAGAGTGTTTAAACCTTCGATGTCGTTCTTTGTAACTACTAAAGCAGAGTTCACTAATAAAGTAATTGAATTAAACTCGTTACATAAAGATGTTTATGCAGGTATTAACGAAAGAAGCATTGGTGGAACAACGGATATTGACGTTACACATCTGGGATTGATGATGATTGACTTTGATGCTCACGAGGAAACGGGCTCAATTGACAACTTAAAACAACAAGTATTGGATTTACAACAACTTTTTAAGAATACGAATGTTAAGACGTCAATTGATTCAAGTGGTAGAGGTTTCCATTTATTATTACCTTTTAAGAGAGTTGAATTACAAGATGACAATAGAGTTGAGATTAAACAAAAGATTGACGCGCTTAAAGACTTTTTAGTAGATAAGTTTGGTGTGGATAGTAAAACTTTTAACTTTTCTCGTGTGTGTAGAGTTACAGGCACAATGAATATGAATAATAATAAGATGTCTGAATGGATTGAATTTAATGGTCGTGATGATAATCCAGAATTTTTTACTTTGCTAGATTCTATTTATGTAAAGTCTTTAGAAGCAAAAGATGAAAAAGGCGTCTCTCAACAGAACATTGACTCTGTAGAGTCTGCGCGAGCTTGTAAGTTCTTTGATGATATCGCTACTACAACAAAGTTTCCTTCTGGAGAGCGTCACGCAGTTTTGGTTAAGAACTTGTCGGTGTACACGAACTATAAACCGAACATTGACTTAAGAAAGAAGTTTTGCGCTACTCAGCAAATGGATTTGCATGAGTTTGATGGTTGGGATAAGAAGTTTACTAGTGGGGAGTTCAAGATTTTTAATTGTGGGGAGGTCATGAATTATTGTAAGGCGAATAGTATTCCTGATGTTTGTTCGTTGTGTCCTTTTAATAATTTTAGGTTTAATGATAAGAAGTTTAAGTTTATTGACGATGTTGGTTCTAAAGCAAATTTTGTTGTTGATAAACTTGTTTACCAGAGGGGTAAGGCTGTTTATGGTTCGTTTAAGACTAGAAGTAATGAAGTTTTGTATAATGTTTTTAAGACTACTTTCTTTGTTGGTGAGAAGAAGAAGTTTTGTTTGACTATTAACCAGAGTGATTTGAGAGAGGGGGATGTTGAGCACTACTTGATGCCGTTAAAGAATAGTAAGCATTTGTATGAGTTGTTTTTGAATAATCCTCCTGAAAACGAATTTTTGATGGATATCGCTATGAAGGATTTGAAGTTTACTAAGAAGCAGATTGATGCTGCAGCAGCTAGTGGAACCTTGTTTGATTTTTTGGTAGCTGAAGACCAGAAGAGTTTGGATGCGATTTTTTATTGTTTGAGTTATGGTGTTGACGAGAATGCGATGTTAGGTATTAGTAATGAAGATGCGAAGAAGATTGTCGATGATTATATTACTTTAGGTTTGGAGATTGATAAGAAAGTTGTGTTAGCATTTGAGCAAGACTTTTTTGTTCCTGATCCGACTGAAACAGACTTTAGAACATATCAATATTATAATCCACATAAGTTTGTTTTTACAGCAACTAAAGCGGGTAAGACTTCTATTAGTAGTCGTGTTGGGCATAACGCAATTAGAACGACTGCAAAGAATCTACTCGGGTTTTCTACTGGAGATGATATTAATAGAGGAACTTTACATAATAACATTTATCCGTATTATTTGGACGAATTACAAGAAGATGAGTCTAAGGTTTTGTATGGTAAGCTTTTGAGTTTCATGGAATTAGGTAATGTTAATGTTGATGTTGGTAAGAAGAGTATTAGCTGCCGCGGTTTGTCTACATTAACCTTTTTAGGTAACCCTAAAGATGATTCAGCAGCAACTAACGGCTCACAACAGTTTATTGACACTTCTAAATTGTCTGACATTGAAATTGTTAATCAATTTAATACTACATTGAACTTGATTACTAATAACTATTCTGCGTTAGGTAGTAGAATTGCAGTAGTAATTTTTGATTCTAACACTAAGAGAGTTTCGGGCTCTGCAAAGTATTTAGGAAAGAAGTATGATGACTTGTTAGCTAAGTTTGAATTTTTGCGGTATATATCGTCAAAGAAGTTTTCAAAGTTGTTTAGACAGGAAAACATCTTAAAGTTTTTGAATACTCGCTACGACGATAATTACATTCATATGCTTCAAGAGTTAGGCGCTAAAGCAGAAATTAAAAGTTTGAAAGACTTTTTAGGTGGTCATGTAGATAGTTATAGACACTTAAACGGTTTTGCGCTTAGAATGGCCGCTTTAGAAATGATTGGAGATTTAATTAATGATACTTATAAAGAAGAATATTTATTAGAGAGAGCAAAGTATTATTTAACAGTTGGTAAGAATATTAACTTAGATAGTTTTAGAACTTTATCACAAGGAGAAAATGTAAAGACATTCTTTGTTAAACATTACCAAGATGCATTTGAAGACCAGTCACAAGAAACTAAAGTTATTATTTCAGCATTATATAACTTTATGAAAGATAAAGGTAGTCAAAAACAAGTGTTAGCATCTTCATTGCACGACTATATTGAAAACAATTCTTACAAGAATCCAACTAGAAGTGTTTCAGATGTTATGACAAGATTGAATAAGGACGCGTTATCACAACTCTTTAATATTGAAGCTTGCAATATAGACAATGCGAAGTTCTTCATTGTTAGAGATCAGTCAGTATTGGATTATATTTTTGGAAAGCCTGCAGTTGTTGGGCAACAGCAGTTATTTGACAGCGCAGAGTAGGAATGATTTATAAACATTTCTACGTAGAAATATATTAACGGAGATGATTTAATGGCTAGTATGATTGAAGATGAATTAAACGAAAAGACAGCAATGGATTATTATCAAGAATGCTTTGATGATATCTTAAGACTAAGAAAACAAAGAGCATCAATTTACGGTGATGACTGGATTAATGATGCTATAGAAGCTAAGGTTTGGTTAATTTGGGAGAAGGCACAAAGAGCAACTCACATAGTTAAATACAATCCAGATTCATTAATGAACGAATATGAAAAATTAGAAGACACTTTAAAAGACGCAGTAAACTATTCAATTTTTGCGTTATGTATTTTAAGAAAAAAGAAAGCAGAACTTGATGAATTGAATAAGTTGAGAAGTAAAAAGGTGAATTAATATGAATGTTGGTATTATTAAATTGTGGTTCTCCCTTCCCGGAAAAAATAGTAAGCTTCAACAAACAACAGGTTGGACTAGAGAGATATACGATTTTTGTGATGCATTAAAAAGAACTGGACATTCTCCGTTTATTATGAGTAATGTCGATGGAGCTAGTAAATATACCGAATGGGAGAAGCAACCATTAGATACAGTATTTGTTTTCTGCTCTAAGAACGTATTGACTAAAGATGACACAGTTGAAAAGTTTGCTAAGTTTGCACAGCACGTTAATTCATACTTGAATGTATGTAAAGTTTTAAAAGCTGGTGGAACTAAAATCATTTATGTTGTAGTAGACTTACAATTGATTGACCCAAGGTTTGTAGCATTAGCCGACAAAGTTGTTTCACAAGGAGATCTTGGAGAATATTTACCAATTGAACAAATGCCATTGACTTGGAAAAAAGTTTCATCTAAAGCAAAGCAGTATAAGGTAATATATTTAGGAAATCAAAGAGATGAGAATAGAACTAAGAAACTACTATACTATTATAATAAGTATGGCGGGAAATTAGATATAGTTGGTAAATGGACTGACGAAAGAATAACTAAGTTGCCAACGTTCAAAGGTCCTGTAGATTTTAAAGATTCACAAAAGACATTGAGTAAATACCAGTATTCTTTGATGATAACAGATGAGGTATATGAAAAGATGAATTTTGTTACTCCGAGATACTACGAAGCAATTAACGCGGGTTCATTACCTTTGTGTGATGAAGCATTTGATGGAGAAGCGAGAATTGCTAGAAAGATTAGTGCTGCGATTTTGCCGCCAAGAGACTTTTATAAAGATACCTTTAAAAAGTTTTCTAAGGATATATACAGTAGCTATTCTTTTGATAAAAAGTTAAAATTGTTTTTGGAGGAGATGAAATGGGCAAAGAGGATTTAGAAAAGTTTGAAAAAGAAATCTTTGGAGATTACGAGAAGAAAATAAAATCTAAAGAAATGATTACAGTTAGCATAACAGGTAACACTGTTGGGGGTGAAAAGATGGGTAAGATTGGAGAAGCAAGAGACGCAAATGCTGCAAAAGTTATTGCGCTTTTAAAAGAACTCGGAATTGAAGAAAAAGAATATACAAAAGTTCTAAGTAGAGCATATAGATTAGCTGCAAAGAAGGAATAATTAATGGATTACGGCGCATGGGATTCACTCAATACTGAGTATGGTTCAAAATATAAGAGAACTATGCATAGCGTGGGTCCCATCCAGCCGGGTTTTTATAAGGGTAATGTTGTTTTATTTATTGCTCAAAATCCAGGCAACGCAGAAAATTGGGTTGAGCCAATTGATAAGTTAGCATCTGATAAAGAATATTTCGATATGTTTAAAAATAGTAGTCATGATATGTCAAAATTTTTGAAGTCTATCTATCCTGAAAAATATTGGAATGATATATCTTGGTTGAATGTTTATAAGACTGCATTTAAAGACCACAAAGTAGATGTACAAGATAATTCTTTTTATTACGAATATCTCCGAAAACAGATTGACTTAATAAAACCTAAGCATATTGTTGTTATTGGTAATGTTGCTAAAGAAGCTCTAGAAGCTTTGCATATTAGATGTGATTTGAGTTTTTATCATTGGAGTTATTTGAATAGAGAAGGTACTTACGAAGCTAGCGTTAAGAAATATAAAGACCAAATTGAAAACTTAGTATTCAATTATTATGTTACGCATTGTACTAATATGTCTGATTGGGAGATTAGAGTTAAATATAATTTTTGGAAGAGAGATGTTAGGACTATTAGCTTTAAGCAATACTTTTATTTACCAGATCCAGCAGGTCAATATACTTCGTATGATGGTAAGAAAGTTAGAAAGGTTTTTCGTGGCCCCGGAAATGATCCGCGAACTCACCCAGAAACTTATGAAGCAGATGTGTATGGTAATATTAGATATTTGATTGACAATAAATGTCGTTTTACTAAAGACCAGAAGATTGGTTATTTTGATATTGAAACTAATCGCGGGCTCGATGTGTTCAAAGTTGATAAAGAAATAATAAGTATTTCTCTTATTAGTAATTCTAATGAAAAATATTGTTGGGGTTGGAGAGGAGATTTAGAGAAACTTGAATACAACGATGAAGACACTAAGATTATGTTGTTTAAGACTGAGAAGGAAATGATGCTAGAGTTCTTTGCGTTTTTAAAGAAAGAATCATTTGATGTTTTGGTTGGATGGAATAGCGATAAGTTTGATTGGCCGTATCTTTTTAATAGAGCACAAATATCGTTAGGTATGAATGTTAATACATTATCACCATTTGATAGAACATCTTTTAAGCCAGGTAAAACAAAAGATGATTTTAGATTTAGAGTGTATGGTACGGACATCATTGACTTACTTAAAGTTTATAAGAAGATTACGTATGATAAGAAACCTGAAAGGTATTCGTTAGACTTTGTTGCGAAGTTTGTTGTTAATGATGGTAAGTTAGATGTCGGTGACTTTGCAGATGCATGGAAGAATGATTTACCAAAGTTAATGAAATATAATTTACACGATTGTTTGTTAGTTAAGAAGATTGATGAAAAAGCAAGGTTGCTTGATTTTATGATGACTTTACAAGAGATTAGTAGTTGTCCGTTAGATTGTTGTTTGTGGAATAAGAATGTTGTTGATACTTACATGTTGAAAGAGTATCATGATACTAAAGTCTTTCCGAGTATTAAGAACAACGCGCGTGTGGACATAGAGGGGGCTATTACTGGTAAAATAGTTTTTGACAAAGATGGTAACTTTCATAGTGAAAATCCAGATGCAGGTATTTTTAAGAATGTAGCGATACTCGACTTTTCTAGTATGTATCCTGCAATTTATAGAACTTTTAATATTAGTCCAGATACTTTTGATGATGAAGGTGATATTAATATTAATGGTATTAGATTTTCTTCAAAGAAAGAAGGTTTAATTCCTGCCGTTTTTGAAGAACTGTTGAAGAAGCGTCGTTATTATGAAAAGCTTCGTGATAGTTTTCCAAGAGATTCTAAAGAATGGTATGTTTACCAAAATTATCAAGGTGGAGTAAAGCAGATTGCTAACTCATTCTTTGGTATTACTGGGTATCCTAAATTTAGACTATACGATCCGCGTATTACTACAGCAATAACTTGGTTAGGCCAGCAGCAA
>Ga0247841_10006124_pt1 | contig 18871 bp, 14 predicted proteins | sample LaCruzMarch2015__2_FD_192410 | JGI IMG/M metagenome (GOLD analysis project Ga0247841, IMG submission 192410) | Freshwater microbial communities from meromictic Lake La Cruz, Castile-La Mancha, Spain - LaCruzMarch2015_18m | ecosystem: Environmental > Aquatic > Freshwater > Lake | place: Spain... | reverse complement strand
AACTCAAGATTCGGCAGTTACGGCGAGTAGTTCTATTTTTTTTACTATTCTTATGCTTTCGATTTATGGTGTTGGAAAGGTTCTTTTTGACAAGAGGGTAGGTCTTCTGGCTGCATTCTTGGTATCGATGTATCCTTTAGTATTTAATCATATGCGAACATACATGTTAGACCTTCCTTTGACTTCTATGGTTGTTCTCAGCGTTTTGCTACTTCTAAAAACCGAAGGTTTTACTAATAAAAAATACTCTTGTCTTTTTGCCATTACTTCGGGCCTTGGCTTACTGATAAAATTCAATTTTGCTCTTTTTATTTTAGGTCCACTGGTCATAATTTCTTACAAACTCTTGGGTAAAAACGGCTTTAAACAGGTATGGCGAAATATAGCTGTGGTAATTTTTATTGTAGTTTTGATTTCATTTAGATTCTATGGACTGAAATTTTGGGAGGTAGCTAACCGTATCTATACCTGTTCCTGGTTTTACGCTGTTAGTTTCTATCCTGCAGATTCACTTGTTTCTATTTTGCAGCGTTGTTTAGTGATGGGTAAGGATTATTTACTTTTCTTTTTGCGGGATTGCTTTAATAATTCTGTTTCGCCAGTGCTGTTTGTTTTATTTATTTTTGGAGCTGTTATCAAGAAAAGACAAAGGGGGATTTTATTCGCCTGGTTGACTTTGCCGCTATTTTTTTTGGCCTTTTTGTTTCATTACCCTGATCAGAGCAGGTATTTTATGCCGGTTTTACCGGCCTTGGCCCTGATTTCTAGCGCCGGCATTATGACGTTAAAAAGTGTAAAATTAAGGCGAATGTTTGTAATCTTGGTTGTTGCCATAGGCTGCCTGCAGTATTTTGCCGTATCTTACAGAATTGATTTCCTGCCTAAGCAAATTCAAATAAAAATACCACTGCTTAACAATAGATTCTTGCCGATTACGGTGTTAAAAAGAGATTTAAGTTTAGAGTTTAGGAGTGGGCTGGATGCCTTTTCCTATCCTGCAAAGATAGAGAATAAAAATGAAGAAATACTTAATGAGATATTAAAAAAATCAAATAATTTACAGGGTAAAATTAAAGTATTTTTTATGGGCAATAACGTAAGATTTTACCAACCAATTATGTATGAAGTTCTTACCAAAAAACTGCCTATTGATATTAGTCATTTATCTCTTAGTGAAGAAGAGAAATACAAAGATCAAACTTTAGAAGTATGTAGTATATTAAGGGCGGATTATATAGTTGTTGCAAAGGAGCAGCGTAATTATTGCGCCTCTTTTTTTATCAAAAGGAGATTGGAGGAATTAAACTTATTTTTTGAAGGAAATATTGGTAAATTTGAATTGCTTAAAGAATTCAATTTTAATAATGGCGATTCGCTTCTATTGTATAAAAAAATAAGCCAAAATTATTCCAGAATTGCAAAAAATAGATTAGAGGTTTCTTTCAATGATGGTATTACAAAGATAGTTTATCATGGTAAAGAAATAACAAGCGATATCGGTTTAGGGGTCTCATTTACGTTAGAAGGAAAACATTATACTAACCCATATCTTCAGTGGAGTAGTGAATCAGTAAGTCATAAGTGCTTGATAGTTTATGTCAAGGCTGAAGAGTTGCCTTTGCTGATGAAGTGGGAGGTTAATATCAAGAATAGCCGAGAGATAGATTGGAAAGTGAGTATGGATGCGTTGCTCCGAGAGAAAATCGATAATTTATGTTTAACCCTTTTTCTAACAGCAGGGTATGCGGAATGGGAGAGTCCCTCTGGAAAGAGGAAATTTGGTTCGAGAAACATACATGCTTTTGAAGAAATTAAACTACCTGACCTAAAGACAAAATCGGTTATTTTGTATAGTTTAAAAGAAATGAGTCTCCCGAGAGTAATGTTTTCTGCAAATAATTCTTCGGATGGTGTGCCTTTCGTTAAATGGAGAAATGATTTAAGGGCCACTGGATTTTATATAAAGACAAAGGGCCAACCTTTGAATAAACAAAGCATTTTCTCCGGAACGATTTCTTTTAAATAACCGCGTAAAAAGATAAATGGCAAATCCTAAAAATATGAAAATTATATTTATCACGCGAGAAGGGTATCATCTTTCGGGAGCCAGGGTAAGGTGCTATAATTTTGCCCGCCAGTTAAATAAGCTCGGCCTGGATACGCAAGTATTCTCATTCGCTGATCATCTTGCGGCAAAATACGGGGAAGAAGAAGTTGAAATGCCTTTTAGGAAAAAGATTAACCTAAACATTTCAGCAATAAAAAAACTGGCTCAAGAGAAAGGCGCTGTATTTTTTATGCAGCGGTTTAATTATCACTCCCTGGCTCCTCTATTTGTTTCCCTATTTAGGAGGAATAAGATTATATTTGATTGCGATGATTGGAATATCAGGGAGAATCCCGTTTACCATTTCGGTTTCTATCCCAGCTCAAAAATGGAATTTTTTACCCGCAGGATCTGCGGTTATGCCAATGCTTGTACAGCGGCGAGTATGTTTCTTAAAGAATATTTTGGTAGATTTTCCCGTAAAATTTATTATCTGCCGACTGGAGTTGATACGGATCTTTTCAAGCCCCGATTAAATATGCGCAATGATTCAGAAGTCCGGTTTTCCTGGATAGGGACAATATACCATAAAGAAATGTATGAGAATGTACGGTTTGTTCTGAATTGTTTTTCTGTTTTGGCGAAAGAATATGGGAATATATTTTTGTATTTGGCCGGCACAGGTTCATATTTTAAGGATCTCTCTAGACAGGCAAAAGGCCTATTTTGTGCAGACCGCATAGCCATAAACAGCTGGATTCATCCGGATAAAATCCCTGATTATTTGAGTAGTATGGATATAGGACTCCTGCCTTTGATTCAGGATAGCAGGTTTAACCGGGCAAAAAGCCCCACTAAGCTTTTTGAATATATGTCCATGGCTAAGCCGGTAGTTGCCAGTAAAATAGGAGAGGCTGAGTTAATCATTGGGGATGGCAAAACCGGATTCCTGGCGTCAAACAAGGAAGAATTTATATATCAGATGAAGCTTTTAATAGATGACGTAAGGTTGAGGAATGACTTTGGGCATAAAGCAAGAAAAAAAGTAGAAGCGGAGTATTCGCTTAAAGTTTTAGGGCGCAGGCTTAAGGGGATACTCGAGGATATTTAATGATTAAGATTTCAGTGGTAATCCTGACTTATAATAGCGCAAGCTACATAAAGCCATGTCTGGATTCTGTCTATATGCAGAGTCATCAGGGTTTTGAGGTAATAGTGGTGGATAACGGCTCAAAAGATAAAACGGTAAACCTGATTAAAGAAATTTATCCTCAGGTAATCTTGATTGAGAACAAAAATAATCTTGGGGCTTGTAAGGGCAGAAATCAGGGTATCGAGGCTGCGCACGGAGAATGGATTGTCACTTTAGATTGTGATATAATACTTAAGAATAATTTTTTGTGTGAAATTGTAAAAATTATTAAACGCGCCCCTAAAGTGGCAGGTATAATTCAGCCCAAAATAATGAATGCGCATAAAAACACGATTTTCTCTGCGGGAATATATGTTTCCTTTTTGCGTAGATTTCACGATATTGGGAAGAATGAGATCGACTCAGCAAAATTCAGCAAAGAAAAGGATGTCTTCGGAGCTTGTTCCGCGGCGGCTGCATATAAAAGAGATATGCTTGAAGCTGTCAGAGAGGTGAATGGATATTTTGACGAACGCTTTTTCTTTCTATTTGAAGATGTTGATTTGTCCTGGAGGGCGCAGAAGAAAGACATAAAAGCTTTATTTTGTCCCAATGCCGTATGTTATCATCATGGCAATAGTTCTCAGACTTCCGAAAGAATCAGGCAATATCTGAGCCTGCGCAATCGTTATTTTACTTTGTTAAAAAATGACTGTCCGCTTAGGATTATCTTGTCTTTTATATTTTATGATCTCCCGCGTTTCCTTTATATATTAATAACCAACCCATACGCTTTAAGGGCAATCAATGACGTTTTATATTTTAAGCGTAGCTAATAATGAAAATTAATAAAATATTATTGATTAGGCCACTGCGCTATATGTGGCTTTTTACGGGAGGAAGATTTCTCCAATACCTGCCTCATCAGTTGGCAAGAGGTTTATTTTTCAGAATGGTATGATAAATGAGAATATTTATTAAGGCGATAAATATAATAATTGCGGTTTTATTAATATTCAGGCCTTCCAAGAATAAGATTGAGGCCAGTAATCTGCCGGTTGAAGAGAATAAATATAGTTCAGTTTTGTTGTCATTGGATAAGAAAACCAGTTTGATTATTCCGGTAGAGAAGAAAATTGTTAATTCTCAGGTATCAATAGTTAAGGGCAACGACTTATATTCTATTACCAGGAAGGCCATCAATCTTCTTGGGGGGATGAAGACTATAGTCAAGAAAGGCGATAAGGTATTTATAAAACCAAATTATGTATCCGGAGGCCTGGATGGGCATGATCCGGTTGCTGCCGGTGAAATAGCCCATCCCGAGGTAGTGGCTTCGGTGGCTGAAGAATGTGTAAAGGCAGGAGCAAAAGAAGTTGTAATAGGTGAGTGGGTTGAGCGCCCGGTAAAGATTAATTTCGGCGGCAAAGAGGGGAAGGAAGGCGCCCAAGTTAAGCATTTGATAGATCTTTTGAATAAAAAATACGGGAAGAAAATATTTTTGATTAATCTTATGGAGTATACGACGTATTTCAGGTATTTTCCATCAAGAACACCATTAAAATTCCTAGCTATTCCTAATCTGGTGGCTGACGCGGATGTAGTCATTTCTATCCCTTCATTAAAAACACATCATAAGCCGTCACCGGTAAGCCTGGGGATGAAGAATTTCATGGGGATCATGCCTTCTGTCTTATACGGCGAACCAAGATATAAGCTTCATCAAGCCGGACTTCATCAGGTGCTTGTAGATATTAATAAAGCCGTAAGTCCGGATTTGGTGGTAATTAGCGCCGGATTCGGCATGGAAGGAAGAGGGGCTTCTTTATTTTTGGGGGGTAAGTCCGTAGATGTCAGTAAAAGAATAGGAGGCGCCCTGGTAATTGCAGGCAGGGACCCGGTAGCAACAGATGCCACGGCAACCCGCATAATCACAAAAGACTGGAATCCGCTGCCCGATGATCAAAATTTAGGCACTCCCTGGTATGTCAACCATATCAGGATGGCCTCTGAACAAGGGTTGGGTAATTTAGATAGTTCCAAGATATTGATTTTAGGGGAGCGGCTGGATAATGTAAAAATGAATTGGGAATGCTCTGACGACAATGTATACCCGGAATTACCCTGAGATGAAAAAGAAAACCATTTCTAGTATATTTTATTGCACTGTTTTCTTGTACAGTTTTTTATTAACTTCGGCATATTCCAATCCCGTATTAGTTGTTAATGCGAGCAGCTCGACAGGAAAATGGGGCAGGGGGATCATTACAAACAGAGAGGTAGTTTCTGCTAATAAGCCATCAATTAAGTCTGAAGTTCAGGTATATATTGAAAATCCCGGGAAATACCAGTTATTTTTGTATGTGCATCATAATTACAGGGAGGCGATCCCTTGTATTTATGTAGAGGTTACAAACGATAAAGGTATTTTATATAATGGTTCTCATCGGATAGAAAATATCTGGTATTTAGATAAAGATTCTCCTGGAAGGTGGTTTATGGTTTCCTTGACTCAAGATCCATATTGGGAATTACCCAGGGGGGAGCTGACCATTCGTTTTTGGGCAGATGCGTTTAAAACAATTTGGAGTAATGACAAAACTTCAATGGAGGGGAAAATCTCCATTGATAAAATATTTCTTATTCCAATACAGGAATCAGGGGGGAATTTAAGCTTGCCATGGTTAATATATCCGGAAGCCGGCAAAGGTGAGTGGGATATATCTGACTATCATCCCGGATACGCTACAAATTTAGCCGGAAGCAGTAAAAATGCTCAGACATTAACCATCCCCGTAGATATATCTTATCCGGATTATTTCCGATTGTGGGGATCGGTATTTTCATCTCTCGATAATAGTTTGAAGATGATAATACGGAGTAATAAAGTAGAGCGAATAACGGATGTTTTGATTAAGGGGGAAGATAGATGGTCTTTTATCTCTTCAGATTTGATATATTTGGATCAGGGCGAATATAAAATAACATTAGAACATACTAATTCAAATCCAATATTGATTGATTATTTGATGCTTCTGCCCGACAAAGACCGCGAAAGATAGTATCTATGAAACTTCCTATAGCTGAAGATTTTATAATTAAGAATAAGCTGCTCAGGGTATTAACCAGCAGAAATTTTATTCTTTTTTTAATCCTGGCCATAGGGGCATTTTTAAGACTCTATAATATAAGCGGTAAAGGCTTTTGGTATGATGAGACGTGTAGTTTAAGTTTTACAGGTTATGACTGGAAAGATATTTTAACCCACCGCTATATGACCAGGCCTGTATATTTTATTATTCTGAAGCTGTGGGTTGGATTATTCGGGTCCGGTGAATTTGTGGCGCGCCTGCCTTCTGTAATATTTGGAATAGCCTCGATCTTTTTTATTTATAAAGTCGCAAAGTCACTGTTTGATCAAAATGTAGGAATGTTAAGCGCTTTCATTTTTTCAATATCACCTTTCCAGATATATTACTCACGCGAACTAAGAAATTATAGCTTATTCCTATTATTGGCATTGTTTTCAATGTTTGTTTTTATCAAAACCCTGGACAGGGGAAAGTCTATTTTATATTCTTTATATGTATTAATAAATATTTTGTTAGTCTATACGCATCCTTTTGGATTGTACATCATTCTTGCTCAAACAGTATACCTTCTGATTATTTATAAGAAAATTAGATTGGATATTCGTTGGTTTATGGCCCAAATCATTCTAATCTTATTTTCGCTGCTTTTTTTATTCTGGTTAAATGGCAGATTCGGCCATGCAGTAAATAATGAGTTAGATTATATTACGCTGCCGAATTTCAGGTCATTATTAGAAACAGCAGAAGTCTTTAGTTATGGGGGGTATATACAAGGTCAGGGTGGAGTTGGTTTTCAGGTTAGCGCTAACCGTTTATTAATTCCAAGGATATTAACAATGCTTTTATGCTGCTTATTTCTTTTTGGTCTTCTGGGAAATAAAAATAATAATAGCTCGAAGTCGGCTTCTTCAAGTCATCTTGATAAAAAATTACTTTTATTTCTTTGGTTATTTATCTCCATAGGAGCAACATATCTATATTCCAGATTAGTTATTCCCATTTATTTGAATAGGTATTTTTTAGCGGCGTCGGCGGCATTTTATATCCTTGTGGCAAGGGGGATAATGCTTTTGCCACGAATTAAATACAGAATATCAGCTGTGATAGTTACAACTGTTTTAACAATCTATTCTTTAGGTTTATTATACAATCCCGGATCCAGGGAGGATTGGCGAAAAGTAGCTTATTATGTAAAAGCTAATATTAATCAAGGCGATACCATCATCTTGGTGCCTATGATGCAAATTGTACCCTTTTGGTATTATTTTGAGTATGGGAAAACAGAAAATTTATCCGGCATTGATAAATACGGAAGGAAGGTGCAGGGCGCCTGGCGTACTGAATTTATCGAAAACGGCCATATGGTGTTGGGGTTTGCGGTAGGTGATGATCAGGATCTGGTTGCCGGTAAGATCGATAATTTAAAAAACGTAAAGCATGACATTTGGTTAATAATTTCTCCTTATTGGGTTAAGGCCGATTTTTACAATTTAATTACGGGTTTATTGAAAAAACACTTTTTTTTAAAACATTCAAGATATTTTAGCTATGACGGAGTTGAGGTTGCAGTTTATTCAGCAAAATAAAATTGACCTTAACTGAAACACATTCTCCCGCATTTCGTAGTTTCTCTCATATTGAGTTTTGGTTGTTAGCATAGATAAAACTTATTACGATATAACAAACTTAATTAATGTGCTATAATTAAGCTTTATGAGGCTTAAAGTTTACTTAAAAAACGATGAAAAATATATTTAAGAGTTTTAGATAAAGGTTAAATAAGATGGAGGAATTATGAAACGATTAATTATTTTCTTAGTAATTTTTAGTTTCCTTCCTTTGGTATTTGCGCAGCAATCTTATGAATTAAAAGATATTAAGGTTGCTATTGAAGGTAAAATTGACAGCTGGTGTTCTAAGTATCCTTTAGAGCACGTTGCACTTAATACTCTAGGGTATTGTTATCTTCAAGAAAATAATTTTGAAAAGGTTAATAGTATTTTAGAGGAGAAACTCAAGGAAGGTTTTGTTGACGATCTAGAAAAATTTACTACTTATGTCTTGTTGGGAATTTCTAAAACAATGCTTGGGGATAGTAAGAAAGCAGCAGATGCATTTGTTCAACTTAAGGGGTTAGCTCAAAAATTAAATGGTGCAGAGGTTTATGGGATTATTGATAGTTTAGTAGAGGGGATCAAGAATCCTCCAATTGATAAAAGTCTTATAGATAGAGGCAAGGAGCAGTTAAGCGAATTCGTAGATGGAAAAGAGGATGAAATAAATTCCGAGGACATTATTTTGGCTTATGCTAAAGGTCAGTATGACGGGGCAATTGAGCAAATAAACAGCTCGGCTATTTCTAGTAATTCTGTGGCTCAGCATGTTTATAAAGGTAAAATAGCACTAACTAATAGTAATTTTGAAGGAGCAATTAAATCGTATAATTCTTCTATGGCTTTGGATTATGCTCCTGCTGATGTTTATCTCGATATTGCATACGCATATAATCAGTTAGGTAAATATGAAGAAACAGTTCTCGTTCTTACTGATTTTCTTAAAAGAGATCCGCTTTACGGGAAATCATGCGCCCTTAGATTAATTGCAGAAGCTAAAGAAAAATTAATAATTAAATAAATGTTAAAATGCCTCGTAATTTAAGATAAAATTATGCGGCCTGATGAATATTTTGCCTTAAATTGAGGACACTAAATACCCCAGCCATGGGAAGTAAAAGAGAAATCCTAATTATTATTCCTGCCTATAATGAAGAAAGCGCGATAGTGGATGTTGTTAAAAGAATCCCCCCGGAAGTCAGTGGTTATATAACTAATATTTTAGTTGTTGATGATGGCTCGACAGATAAAACAGCAGAAAAGGCCGGAGAAGCGGGGGCAATAGTTTGCTCGCATAACAAAAATATGGGGCTTGGGATTTCATTTGGAACAGGCATATCGTATGCGATAAAACTTCAGCCAGCAGTTATAGTGAATATAGATGCCGATGGACAATTTGATTCGGCAGATATCTCCAGATTGGTAAAGCCAATTATTAACAATGAAGCTGATTTTGTTACAGGCTCAAGGTTTTTAAATACAAGAAAGATCCCTGGGATGCCCAAAATAAGATTTTTTGGTAATAAGGTTGTAACTAAACTAATAAATTTTTTGACTAAAAACAACTTTACCGATGTTTCATGTGGATTTAGGGCTTATTCTTATGACACTATACTAAAATTAAACTTATCCGCAACATTCACTTATACGCATGAATCATTTTTAAGTTTATGCTTCCAGCATGTACGCATAAAAGAAGTACCTGTAACTGTTAGTTATTTTGCGAATAGAAAATCAAAGATTGCGCAAAAATTGTGGAAGTACGCGGTAAATATAATTATTATTATTATTCGCAGCTATTGCGATTATAATCCATTAAAGTTTTTTTCTTTTATAAGCCTTGTTTTTCTTAGCGTCGGTTTTATTTTAGTGACTAGTGTTTTGGTTTATTTTTTCGATCCTATTACATTTGCTCCTTATAGGGGTCTTGCTATAGCAGGACTTTTCTTCAATCTCATGGCTTTGTTAACTTTTCTTATTGGGTTGATAGCCGATATACTAAAAAGACTCAGACAGAATCAAGAGCAAATTTTATATTATTTAAAAAAGAACATGCAGTAAATAGAGCAGATAATAATTGTAAACTTATATTTTCACGCCTAAAGTTACGCAAATGATTGAGCATTCAAAACCAACACTTGGAAAAGATGAGCTTTATGCCCTTAGGAAAGTTATCGCGACTAATTATCCTGCAGAAGGATGGGCGGTTAGAAGATTTGAGAATAGTTTAAGTGATTATATAGGTGCTAAAGGAGCAGTAGCTACTAGCACCGGCACGCTCGCATTATATCTAGCATTATTATGTTTAGGTATTAAATCCAAAGATGAGGTTATAGCTCCTAGTTATGTATGTCGTTCTGTATTAAATGCTGTTTTATATATAGGAGCCAAACCTGTGTTATGTGATGTAAACATCGCAGATTATAATATTTCTTTTACGCATGCAAAAGAAATAATCACTCAAAGGACAAAGGCAATAATTGTTCCGCATATGTTTGGTTGTCCGGCAGAAGTCGATAAATTTAGAAATCTAGGCATACCCATTATTGAGGACTGCGCACATTCTATCGGCGCAGAATATAAAGGTAAGAAAGTCGGTAGCTGGGGAGATTTGTCTATATTTTCATTCGAGGGCACTAAATATATTACTACCGGTGAAGGCGGGATGGTTTTAGCTAATTCAAAACGCCTATTAGAAAAACTAAAGAAATTGAAAGAGCCGGAATCTTTTGATTGCAAAATAAAATACACATATCGAATGACCAATCTGCAGGCAGCTATAGGTATAGTGCAACTTTTAAAGTTAAAATCGTTCATTAAAAAGAGAAGAAGAATTGCAAGGATCTATACCCAGAATCTTTCGAATTTGAATATCGAGTTACCAAGAGAACCGTCCGAAGGTTACCATATATTTCATAGATATATGATTAAGATTGGAGGCAATATTAGTCAGTTTATGCGATATTGTTACAAAAAAGGAATAAAAGTAAAACAGCCGGTAAAACCTTATCCCCTGCATAGATATTTGAATTTTTCAAATATAAACTTTCCCAACACCGCATGTATTATGAAATCAGCGGTATCGATACCTATTTACCCCTCGCTTACAAATAAAGAAATAAAATTAATAACAGACACCATTAAAAATTACAAATTAAATAAACAATGGAAAACAAAAATAGCCTAGGATATAGCTATGGTTTTAAGAAGCCTCAGGATGCAACCTTTCCTCCTATGGTTTTCGCAGAAATAACAAACGTTTGTAATTTAAATTGCATTCATTGCCCATATTCTTATATATCTAAGCAAAAATTTTATAAACCCCGGCATATGGACTTCGATATTTATAAGAAAATTGTTGATGAAGTTTCCTTGTATAAGGGAGTTATCCTTAGATTAGTTTGTGACGGCGAGCCAATGACGCACCCCAAATTTTTAGAAATGATAAGTTATGCGGCTAAAAAAGGCATAAACCCGGTTTGTTTGAATACAAATGGTACGCTACTGAATGAAAGAATATCATTGGAAATATTAAAATATGTAGATTTAATTGAAATAAGCCTGGACGCCATAAATAAAAATACATATGAATATTTAAGAAAAGGGGCTAATTTTGAAAAAACCATGTTTAACGTCCTTAATTTGATTGAACTAAGGGATCGGCTGAAGGCTAAAACTAAAATCATGGTAAGTATAATTGACCAGCCAGAAGTTAAAAATGAAATAGAGGAATTTATTAAATATTGGTCGCCAAAAGTGGACAGGGTTATAAAGAGGGCTTATACAACTATCGGTGGCCTGGTGGATAAAGACAAGTTGAGATTGGATAAAAAACAAGAAAGATGGCCCTGCCCTTTGATTTGGAAGCGTATTTTTATAAATGTAGATGGGCTTATAAAATTTTGCGTGGAAGACTGGTTGGATAAAACAGCAATATTCCATCTAAGAAATCTTACCATCAAGGAAGCTTGGGGTTCTCCGGAGTATGAGCGAATACGCGATTGCCATTTATCAGGGAGATTCCGGGAAGTACCTTATTGTGAAGAATGCGTTGATTGGCCTGCGCGAAGATGGGACTACGATTATTTTTATGCCCTTGAGAAAATATTAAAATAGAGGAAAATGATTTCAAAGATTATTTTATGCATATTATAAGAGAAACAAAAAGTATTTGTCCTGTTTGCCTGGAACCTATAGAAGCGTTTGTTGTGGAAAAAGGCGATAAAATGCTTCTAACAAAAAAATGCGTTCTGCATGGCAACTTTGAGGTTTTATTATCCAATTATCCAGAATATTATAAGAAGCTTGAAACATTTTATTTTTCTGTAATGAACGGGGAAAATAAATTAAGGGAATATGAATTTTGGCCGACCTTAAGATGCAATATGGAATGTCAAATATGTTGTTTTAAGGGCTCAAAAGGATTTTTGGAAGGACTTGAGCCCAGCTGTAAAGAAATCGAAAATTTCATAAAAGATAGCAGTGTTAATTTTTATACTATTTCTGGCGGGGAAGCGACCTGCAGGGAAGACCTGGATCAAATTATCGGAATTTTTACCCGCCACCGCAAGACCGTGACCATGAATACAAATGGGCTTAAACTTGGGGATTTGAAATATTTAATTAAGTTAAGGGATGCCGGTTTAAAAAGGGTCAATTTGCAGTTTGACGGTTTTGAAAGAGAATCCTATCAAGTATTACGCGGCTCGGATGTATTAGACGCAAAACTTAAAACCCTGGAGAACCTGAAAATTTTAAATATGCCGACGGTTTTAAACGCAACAATTGCAAAAGATTTTAATGAGGGGGCAGTTTTAAAATTGATTGATTATGCCAATAAAAATGATTTTATTAACGGCGTTACTTTCTTTACCCTCTGTTATATCGGAGGAGCCAGGGATTGGCCTCTTAATAACTATATTATGCCTGATGAGGTTGTTGATATCCTGGGGAAACAGGCTAATTGCGGGGTAACCAGAAGGAATGTTTTTTTGTTACAGAAATTACACCTTGCCATTAAATCTTTCCTTTCCCAGAAATCCTGCCTGTATAACAGCATTTATGTCTTTGTAAGAGGCGGCAAATCATATGAGCCAATAGAAAAATTCTTAAACTTAAATAATACGGAATACTGGTTAACTAAATACAGCCTCGCCTGCAATAAGAGCAGGTTTTTATCCGGGATATATTTATTTATGGCAATAATGAGTTCTCTGGCGGCATTTAGATCCTATGAGATAATCAGGGAAATTATTGTTATGGGCCTATCTTATTTCTTTAAAACCCGGCATTATCTAAAGAGCAAAAAGTTTTTTTACGTGAGTTTTTCCACGGGCTGCGATCCTTATAAAATTGATTATAGTATTGTCAAAAATTGCCAAAATGAAACTATAGCCGTAAATAAGAAATCGGGGAAGCTGGGTTGCGAAGGGCGGGTCTGCCTTTATTCTATCGAACTTGAAAAGGAACATTTATCTATGAGACATAATAATGGCTAAGTTCTTCTTTATTTGTTCAACATCACCCTGCCTGGAAAGAAGATTGGATTGCCAGAAAATCTCTGATTATCTAATCGCAAACAATTGGCATCCTGTCAAAAATTCTACCCGGGCCGATTTAATCATTATAAGTACCTGTTCTTTTGGTAAACTTGAGGATGCCGCTTCAGTTGAACTCGTAAGGTATTATCTGAAGCGTAAATCAAATTTTGCAAAAGTAATTATCGCCGGTTGCACGCCCACTATTAATCCGGACAGGCTTAATCAGCTTGGGCAATTTTCAACCATATCCCCCGTGAGTTTAAATAAGCTGGATGAGATAATAAAAGCGGAATCAAAATTTGATGGAGTTGCCGAACCCAACAGGATCTCGTTCTCCGAGGTTTTGTATAAGCCGTTGTTAAAAGGCCTGTTGCTTACTAAATCATCGCTGAGAAATTTTACTTTTCAGACGAAACTCAAGGCTTCGCCTATAAAAAAATATATGCAGGAGGGGCTAAATTTCATCAATAGTGCAATTTCATTAAAGTCCCGGATCCATCCTTTCCTGGTATGCAACAGGGATAAGTTTTTTTATATAAGGGTATCAAGGGGGTGTTTAGGTAATTGCAGTTATTGCGCGAAAAAGTTTGCCACAGGCGTTTTGGTCAGCAGCCCTCAGGAGGAGGTAGTAAACGCGTTTAAAAAAGGATTAGCCGCAGACTATCATATGTTTTTTCTTCTATCGGAGGACATTGGTTGTTACGGCGCAGATACAGGAACGGGGGTAACCGGGCTACTAAAAACATTATTCCAGGAGGGTGGGCGCAATAATTTCAAGATAGCCATTTCAAATTTTAACGCCCGCTGGTTTATTAAATACTATGACCAGCTTAAGGAGCTTTTTATAAACAATAAAGACAAAATCCTTTATATACAAATACCGGTTCAATCCGGAAGCAATAGGGTCCTGCAATTGATGAACAGGCATTATTCCGTTGAAGATTTGAACAGTTGCCTCCGGGATTTAAAGTCGGCTATTCCTTCTTTAAATATAACTACTGATATGATAGCCGGATTCCCCGGCGAAACAGAGAGTGATTTCCGGGACTCTTTGGATTTCTTGAAAAAAAATAAATTTAGTTATGCAGATATATTCGGCTATGAAGACAGGCCGGATACATTGGCAAATAAAATGGGTAATAAAATACCGCAGGAAATTATTGAGCAGAGGAGAACTGGGTTAATGAGGGTGCAGAGTAAAAATTCATCTTCAAAATCCATCTTTAAAAAGATCGCGGAAGTCAGTAAATGCATGGATCATTTATAACGCTTTACCATGTTTAAGGCCTATCCCAGACATTCAGTCGATGTTTCAATTAAAGAATATGGAAAGATTTTGTCTTTATTGTTTTCCTGTAAAATGCTAAACGGTGGTTATATCTCCAGATTTGAATCTTTGTTTGCTGAATATATCGGCGTACCATACGCTATCTCTGTGCCTTCGGCTCGCCTGGGCCTGTATGGCCTTTTAAAATACCTTGATTTCCCCGAGGGCTCGGAGGTAATAATAACCCCTTTTACTCACTGGAGCATTTTTTCAGTAATTAAATCCTGCAGGCTTAAGCCTGTATTCGTGGATATAGACGAGTCTACTTATAATATTACTCCCGATATGGTTAAGGAGCGTATCACTAAAAGAACCAAGTTATTGATTATTACGCATATCTGGGGGCAGCCTTGTGCGATGGATGGTTTTATCGGGTTGAAGAAAGAATTTGGCCTTAAAATCATCGAGGACTGCGCCATGGCCTGCGGGGCAACCTATAAGAATGAAAAGGCCGGAAGTTTCGGCGATGCCAGTATCTTCAGCTTTGGCAAAGCAAAATCTATTTCGACATTCGGGGGCGGAATGCTTTGTACTGGAAATAGGGAAATTTACGAAGGCATCAGGAGCATAATGCGGGATTTCAAAGAAGAAAAACGGGGTTCTTTGTTAGTAAACATAGTTAATACCGCCATAGCCAATATCCTTACCAGGCCGTCAGTTTTTTTTATCTCCTTGTATCCCCTGATGAGGCTTTTGAATTTATCTGACCCATACAACCCAATTGAGCATAAAAAGGATGCCTCAATTTTCCTGGAGGATATACCTGAGGCATGGAAAATAAAATATTCCAATATCCAGGCGGCCGTAGGCATAGAGCAGCTTAAAAATCTCGGCTTGCGAAATGAGAAGAGGATCAAGAATTCCGGTTTTTTAAATGAATTGCTCTCTGGTCTGGAGGGGGTTAGGCTTCCTTTGCCCGGTCCCGGGATTAAGCATATTTATTTGTATCATGCCCTGCTGATTAAACGGGATATTAACCTGAATGCTATAAGGAGAAAGCTTTTGACGCTGGGCGTAGATTCTCAGCTCAACGAATTAACCTCCTCTAAAGAACTCGGGATCTTTGGGGTTGACAGTAAGGATTATCCGGTTTTTAACAGGATTTCGCAAAATTTGCTGATCATCCCAAATGGTATTAATTTGGGCCGCCGCGATATTGAATATGTGGCATCGGCGTTTAAAAAAACATGGGAACTTTTTCAAAGTAAATGAATAGCTATTCTATAAAAGGGGCTAAATGGTTATAAGAGAAACCCGGAGTGTTTGTCCTGTCTGCCTTAATCCTGTTGCCGCCCAGCTCATAGAAGATAACGGCGCAATTTATTTGCACAAAGAATGTATTAGGCATGGGGCATTTAAATTGCTTGTTTCAAAATTTCCCGAACGGTATAAAGAATTAAACAGGGTTTATTGTTATTTAATGCAGCAAAATAACTGGCAGAGAGAATATTATATCTGTTTAACTAACAGTTGTAATATTAACTGCCATATCTGTTATCTTAAGTATTGCGGAGATAACGCGCATAATGCAACCCCTGATGATGTTTCTATGTTAATTGTTAAAGCAAAAGGCGTCAGAAGGTTCACTTTCTCTCATGGCGAAGCCACGATACATCCTGATTTATGCAAAATAATAAGATTGCTTAAAAAGCAAAAAAAGCTGACCAATATCCATACAAATGGTATTGAAATATCCGATTTTAACTATATGTCAGCGCTAAAAGAAGCCGGCATAGACCATATAAGCCTTCAGTTTGATGGTTTTGAGGAAGAGGTGTACGCCTTGCTTCGTAAGAGAGGGTTATTAGAATATAAGCTGCTGGCTTTGGAGAATTTGAAGAAATTATCAATCCCCGTGACGCTGAATGCAACTATTGCCCGCGGAGTTAATGAAGAGCAAATCGGCAAAATATTCGATTATGCGGTTAAAGAAACTTTTATCAAAGATATCAGTTTTATTACTTATTCCAATTATGAAAGTACTCAGGATAATATGGGAAAGTACCTGATGCCGGAAGATTTGTTGCCTTTTATTGAACAACATACCAATGGGGCAATATCGGTAAATAGCATTATTCTTTTTCAAAAATTATATTACGCGTATATCTGTGCTTTTAAGAAGAAGAAATGTTTTAATTATTATCATTTCCTGGTTATACGAAAAGGCAGGGGGTTTGTCCCGATAAACGAGATTATTAATTTGCGCAGGTTTGAGCGCATGCTTAATTCCATAATAGAAAAAAGAAAGAAGGTTACAATTGCGGCTTTTTTGCTAACCCTTTTCTTGTCGCTAAATTTTAGAAAATCAATTTATTTAATAGATTGCGTAGCTCTATTATTTAAAGGCTGGCATCCTGGAAGGCCGCATAAATTGTTGGCGATTACCTTTGCTTCCATATGTGACCCCTATAAGTATGATGCATTTATAGCAGGTAACTGCGGCCAGGGAATTTTTTACGATAAGAAACTCTATGCGAGTTACGGCGCATTCTTAATGGAAGAGTTAAGTAAGCAAAGAAGTCAAAAAGAAAATTGCCTTTGTTAACGATTCCGGGAAACGCATAGGTAAAAAGATGCCTCTAATACAAAAATAGCATTTGATTATTGAAAGGATAACCACAGATTAAAATGAAGAAATCTTTGATTAGAAAAACAAAAAGTTTATGCCCGGTTTGTTTGGCTGATGCAGATTCTGAGATTGAAGAAATAAACGGGGAGGTATATTTATTGAAAGAATGCCTTAAACATGGTCATTCCAGGACACTTTTATCCAGAGATGCCGGTTATTACAGGAAGCTGGATGAGTATTATTTTGCTATAATGGATAAGGAAAAGCAGATTTTTGAGTATGAAATATGGTTAACCATGAAATGTAATATGGATTGCCCTATTTGCCATCTGGGGCTTAACAGGAGTGAAAATAAGCTGATTGAGCCATCGAAAGCAGACTTTTTGGAATTCCTAAAAATAAATAAAGCGCCTTTTTTTGTATTTTCAGGAGGGGAACCAACCTGCCGAAAGGATTTAATTGAAGTCATAAGAATATTCAAGAAGGATAGAAGGGGGGTGACAATACACACAAACGGCAAGAAGTTAGTCGATGTAAACTATTTAAGGGAACTAAAGAAAAGCGGCCTGGATCGCATAAATCTCCAGTTTGACGGGTTTTCTAAAAGTACTTACAACATTTTCAGGGGAGAAGATTTATTGGAAACAAAGCTGGAAGTTTTAAATAATTTAAAGAAGATAGATATGCCCACGGATTTAAATATTACAATTGCCAAGAATATAAACGATAAAGGTATAAAAGATATATTTAATTTTGGAGTCAGAAATAGTTTTATCAATAGCATAAATTTTTTTACCCTTTGTTATCTCGGCCAGGTAAGAAAATGGCCTATAGAAAGCTATATTATGCCGGATGAGGTAGCTGATATGTTAATAGGGGTCAGCGACAGTAAGTTAACCAAGAAAAGTATCTTTTTGTTTCAAAAGCTGCATTTGGCCATCAAATCGCTCCTTGGCCAAAGATATTGTTTATATAACCAGCTTTACCTGGTTATCAGGAATAAAAAAGGTTTTGAGTCCATTGATAAATATATTAACCTTGAAAGGGCGGAGTTTTTACTGGATTTATACTCTAAAATATATAAAAAGCATGAAAAGCTGGCAAAGTTTATATTAGCAATTTTTATCCCCTTATTTTTATTTCGTCTTTCGTTATTCAAAATAAGCGGGAATTTGCTAAAAACAATATTTTCTTATGTATTTCATACTACAGCTTACTTAAAAAGCAGAAAATTACTTTTTATCAGTTTTTGCACAGGGTGCGACCCATACAAGTTTGATTATAGCATTATCCATAATTGCCAGGATGAGATTATAAGTTCGAGTTGCACCAGCCCGGTTTTAAAAAATTGTGGCCGGGACGGAGACCACTGTATTCAAAATGAGAGGAATGGATTAAAAGTTGAAAATTAGTTTTTAATATTTTATGAAAATCGCCTTTATTAATGATTCAGTGGAACGCCTGGGTGTTGAATACATCTCAGCTGTTTTAAGGGGAAGCGGCCATGAAGTTAGGTTGTTCGCCGACCCCCAGCTTTTCGATGATGAGAAT
>Ga0247841_10006123_pt1 | contig 18874 bp, 9 predicted proteins | sample LaCruzMarch2015__2_FD_192410 | JGI IMG/M metagenome (GOLD analysis project Ga0247841, IMG submission 192410) | Freshwater microbial communities from meromictic Lake La Cruz, Castile-La Mancha, Spain - LaCruzMarch2015_18m | ecosystem: Environmental > Aquatic > Freshwater > Lake | place: Spain... | reverse complement strand
TTCCCGGGCGGTAGTGTGCGATATGCCGCAGTCGTTCGCCAACGCCGAAAGATTCAGCAATTGCCCGGTGCGCGCCGCACACAGCCGCACAAAACGCTGGAACAGCGTGAGATCCCGTACCGCGAGTAATTGACGGACATCGCGCTCCAGATAGGTCGCGATATAGCTCGGAAACCAGTCGCCGGGCGCGAGCGGACGGTCATAGAGGGGTGGATAGGCCCCGCGCCACAAGAGGCTGTCCAGGTCCCCGGGCAGGAGACCGGCCCCGGCCAACTCCGGCAGCGAGAACGGCAAGAGCTCGATCCGTCCCACCCGCCCGGCCAGGGATTGGGTGATGCGCGACATGAGCCCGAACTGCTGCGAGCCCGTCAGCACGAAATCGCCCATCCGCCGCCGGGCATCGACCAGCCCCTGCAGGTAGGACATCAGGTCGGGGGCGTGCTGCGCCTCGTCGATCACGGCCCCGTTCGGGAAGCGGGCGAGGAATCCCCGCGGGTCCACCAGCGCCAGCTCGCGTTGGTCCGGCTCCTCCAGGGATACATAGGCTCGCCCAGGATTCAGGGACTTGGCCAGGGTCGTCTTGCCCGATTGGCGCGGACCGGTGATCGCGAGGATCGGGAAGCCACGCGCGAGGCGTAGCGCGGTGTCGGTGGCGTCACGGGTTATCATGGCGGGGATCTTACAGATTGCAGGTTATAGCTGCAATCTGTAAGAAAAGATCGGTGCTATCCACCCTCACCCCACCAACCCCTTCATCACCGCCCGATCCAGATCCCCATAAAAAGCAATATCGAGCTTCTCGACGACTTCCTCGGGCAGCAAGGCGACCTGCTTCTTATTGGCCACCGGAACCAGCGCGCGCAGCGCCCCGTTGTCGAGCGCTACTTGCAGCGGTTCGGCAATGGAGACGGGGGCCTTGATGTTGCCCTGGATGCTGAGGTCGCCCAAGACCACGGTGCCGCCCTCGACACTGCGGTTCTGGAGTGCCGACATGATGGCGAGAAAAAAGGCCACGCCGCACTCGGCCTCGGCGCCTCCGCCGGAGAGATCCACCGCCTCCGCCGCGAAGTCCTTGGTCGCCAGCATCGCCGTGAGCCCGCCGCGGTCCTTGACGGACTGCAGGCAGATCCAGGCACGGTTGAGGGACTCCTTGAGGCCCCGCGGCATACCGGAGGGGATACGCAGTTTGCCGGTACCCGCGGCGCAGGTCACCTCGATGCGGAGCAGGGACACCCGTGACTCTTCGTCGACCGTGGCGGTGTAGGTGGCGCCCGGTGCGAGCGCGTCTTGAGCGATTGCGCCTTGTCCGCCCTGCTCCGGGACGCCGACCGTCGTCTCCCGACCGTCGGTCTCGTCGATATAGGAGAAGCTGGTGCGATAGAACTCGAAGGCCCCACGCTTTTTGAGCTGTTCCTTCACCCGGCGTCGCGACTCCATCGCCAGCTCCAGGTAACCTCGAAGCTCCTCGCGCGTCCATTCGCCATGGGGATGGAAAAGCTTGAGCAGTCCACTCACGGTCCGGCGGATGGAATTGGCGTCCCGGCCTTCGACGTGGGCGCCGAGCCGAAACTCGCCGTTCAATGCATCGAAGCGGTTGTCCTTGCGCAACGTCCGCAGCGCTTCGGCCAGGTAGTCGGTGACGAAGCCATAGTGATCGGTCAGCAGCGCATGCGAGCTTTTCGGAATCTCCCATCCCGGAAGGTAGAAGTGAAAGCGATCCATCAGGGCGAGATCGAACTCCTTGGGCAACGGCTGGAAGAGGTCCATGGCACTGTTGCTCACCAGCGTCTCCACCGGATGGTTCAGGTTGCCGATGAACACCATCGAGGCGTCCGCGTGAACCTGGGTGATGCCGCGGCTGAACCGACCATTGGCCATGTAGTCCTTCATGATCTGGATCGTGTCGGGATCGGTGACCTTCATCCCGCCGACCTCATCGAAGGCCACGACGTCCCAGTGCCCAACCAATCCTACCTGTCGGCGCGCATTGTTGTAGAAGAGGTTGGCCGTGCTCGCCTTGCCTCCCGACAGCAGGATGGCGTAAGGCGTGAACTCTGAATAGGCGTAGGACTTACCCGTGCCGCGGGGCCCCAGCTCGATGAAGTTGTAATTCTTCTCGACCATGGCCAGGAGGCGCGTCAGCAGCAGTACCTTGCGTCGGGTGTCGAACCGATCGGGCTCCAGACCCAGGCTGCGCAGCAGTACGTCGATCCACTCGGCGGTCGTGAAGGCCCGGCGTCCTTCGCAGAACTCCTCGAAATCGAAGCGGGCAAGCTGGATAGGCTTCAGATCGCGCACATGGAAGGGACTCGCGTTCCGGCCAGCCTCCTCGGATGTTCGGTATTCAAGGTCAACGATGGCCCAGATGCCCCCCTCCAGCAGACGGTCGTAGCGGCGGTGGAATTCGTCAGGGATGTGGATGCGCTGGAACCCGAAGTTGTCCATGGCGGCCCAGTATTTCATCTCGCTGGGGGCGAAGCGCACCTCGATGCGATCGATGAAGCGGTGATGGCCGTGCCGCTCCACCAGTGCCTTGGCCTTGTTGGCCTCGTCTTGGCGGAAATAATTCTTGCGCAGGGTGTCCTTGACCGCCGCGATTCCGAGTTGCACCTCTTCCTCATTGTCGGAGGCGCAATAGCGGCCCAGCAGGTACTCCAGCACGTAGGACGGGACGTTCTCGCCGCCCTTGATCTGGTGCAAGAGGTCCTTGCGAACGACCTTTCCGGGAAAGGCGCCGTTGAGCTTGCGGTCGAGTGCGTCGAGATCCATGGCCTACCCTTAATCCAAGGTCGCGTTTCGGAGCACCAACGGCGGCGCGTGCGACAGGCCGGGCGTGGCGGCATCGGTGACGCGGATCTCGACCGCATCGCCGTCGAAGTCCGGCACCAGCGCGATGGGCACCTGGACGCGCTGGTTCGCCGCGAGCGAGACCAGCCCAGTATGTGGATCCCTGGCCTCGCAATCCGCGGCCTCGCCGACTACCCTGGTGGTGCCCGGCGCGAACGCCTGCACCCGGACCGCCAACTCCGTTCGCAGCAGGCTCGAAAAGCTCACCTGGACACTGAAGATGCGGGTGGTGAACCGGTCGCTGCGATAGGTGACCTGACAGAAGATGGCCTCGTCTCCGGTCGGTTGCGGCGTGGCCGCGTCGAGGACGACGATCGGGATCACGCACTCCTGAAGCGACAGCCCTTCATGGAAGTACGGGCTGCCGGCCCGAAACACCTTGACCCCGCGCGGCACGCACACATCCTTCACCGGTCCCTGGATGCCCAGATCGCAGGCCGCAATGCTCACCAACCCCTCGGCTCGCGCACCCAGCGCGCCCAGGAGGGCGCGGCGCTTGCGCAGCAGCCATTGGCCTGTCGGCTCAGGACACTGGTCACCCGGCAGGACCTCCGGAAGCTGCATAAAGCCGTGGTCGGCCGCGAACACCAGCCGCTCGAAGCCGAGCCCGATGAGTCGGTTGGCGGCGGCCAGCAGATCGGCAACCACCTCACCGATATACCGGCGTGCCACGAGCGGATCGCTGTGCTCGCCGAAATTGTCGATCTCCGTGCTGAAAACCGCCAGCACATCGGCCGTGCCGACGAGCTGGCGCAGTTGCGCCGCACTGGCGGTCAGCAACTCGCCGAGCCGCAGGCTCTTGAACCGGTCCCCAAGCGCCGCGCGCAGCACCCGGCGCCGATCCTCGGCGGTCACCACCGGCTTGCCCGCGATCAGCGGTACCAAACCAGCTTCCGACTCGCCGTAGGTCAGTCCGGCCTCGGCGCCCGGCAGCAGCGCGGCCATACCGAAGGGGGTCGCCGCGGGGACCACGCCGCAGGCCGGTTCCACCGCTGCCGTCCCTTGCGTTCCAAGCCGATCGGCCAGCTCCCGGCCCATCTCGAAGCGCAACGCATCGACCAGGAACCAGGCGGTGCGCCGACCGTTGGCGATCGGGCCGGCGGCATAGCGCGACCAGGCCTGAGTCTGGCGGGTCAATCCCTCCGGGGGCCAGCCGCCGTGAACGACGGCATCGAGGAAGGCATCCTGGGCGGTACCCAGCCAGCGGCGGTACTCTCGACGCACCAGCTCCAAGAGCGGCAATAGGCTGTCGCGGTCCACCAGCAGCGCGGCAGCCTGCTCCACCAAACGTTGTGCCTGATCCAGGCGCCACATACCGTCCTGGTCCGAGCAATAGGCGCGCACATGGTCTGCGACCGGCCGATTGGCTCCCACCTGACGTGACTCCCAGGCCAGGCCCGCATCGAGCAGGTTCAGACAACGCTCTGCCAGGCGCCACAGTTGATCGCGCTCCGGCAGCGCGCGCCAGACCGACTGCCTTCGCCCAATCGCCAAGACCCGTGCCGCGGCGGTCTCGCCGGCGAGTGCCTGCTGTTGAAGCTGGCGCAGCGCCGCACGATCCTCGAAGGGAAAGCCATCCCGGTTACCGACCTGGGCGTTCGACTCTCCAATTGAGGAAAGACCCAGACGTCGTTCGACCTCTGTGGCGATTGCCCGGTAGGCGTCGCGGTGCTCGGCCGAGGCCCTGAGATCCCGACAAAGGTCGTGTATGACGCGCCTGAAGCGCGGGCTTGCACGGGGGACATGGGCCAAGGCCGCCGGAACCGCGTCCGGCCGGTCATAAACCAGCTCGCTGAACAGCAGCCATTGGCCAAAGGCAGGCCCCAGTCCGTCAAGCGCGGGTGGCGGGGACGGATCGAACCCATAGATGTCCCCGAGCAAGTCCCGCAGGTCGGCGACGAGCGCGGGTGTCGACTGGAGTTGGCCGCGCAGATCGCCCGGCAGGCACAGCAGCATCGCCGCAACGCGGCCCGGGACTTCGGTGCCCAGCACCTGTTCCAACAGCGGGTAGCGGGTCCCGCTCGCCAGTGCGTCGAGTTGTTCAAGGGTGGGCTGACCCTGGCTGAACAGGCGATCGACCTCGCCCTCGCGGCCGGCCAGCACCTGGCGCGCAATGGAGTGCAGGCGCTCGGTGTCGGTGTCGCCAAAGGCCGCACCGCACAGCGCGAAGGGCTCGAAGGGGTCCGCGCGCCGCGCCCCTTCATCGTCCGCGTTACCGCGCGGCGCGGGGACATAGATCAGCAGCGGTGCCGGCGCGGGGCCGAAGGAGTCGAGGTCGAACAGCGCGCGCCAGACCTGGTCCGCCTCGCGGCGCGCTCGCAACACGGACTCGCCGGCGTCCACTTTGATCAAGGGGTCGAGGGCGATCCCCCGGAACAGGTCGTGGAAGACCCGGTCCGGGTCGTACCAGACCACCATCCGCCGCTCCCTGAGTCGGGAGATGATGACCTCGCCGACATGCCTGCTGATACTCATGCTGTCCTCCTGCTGCGCGCCTCGCGCGTGAGCCGGTCCAAGTCCCGGAGCAGTTTGGCTAGACTCGGAGAGCGCGCCTGCGAGCCCGGCGAAAACGACATCGCCTCACTGAGTGTCGGCTGGTGGACCGGCGGCGAATAGGTGTCGTCAATGAAGGTACCCATCACTTCTTTGCCCCCGGCCCGGATTTCCGGGTCACAGATATCGCGTAGCCCGGCCTTGTCGGTCACCAGCGGGCAGCGGCCCAAGGCCGCCCGCCCCGCGAGCAGCCACGCTTCGTAGGTCCGGTTCGCCACGACTACGGCGACCGGAACGCCCCCCGCCACCTCCCTGGCGCGTCTCAACAACTCGGGGCCGAGACCCTGCCCGCGCGCACGATGCAGGCACTCCTTGTCGGCGTCCAGGACGACGAGAATGGCATCCGCCGACCCGGCGCGCAGGGCCGCGGTCACATAGTGCTCAATCCCAAGATGACGCCGCGGGTCGTAGGCCGTCTTCAGGTTCCCGCAGCCCTTGGCGTTGACCGCACGGTCCGGCACCTCGAACCAGCGGTCGAAGCGCCGATGTTGCAGCCACCGGCGCACCAGTTTGGGCAGCGCCCGTTCCTCGCCAACGCCTTCGACGATGGGCACAATCATCTGCGTTCTCATGGTCTCGCGTCATCGAGCGCGAGCAAGTCGCCGGAAACGATCTCTGGTTCCTGGCTGGTCCAGAGGGCGTTTGAGCTCAGCATCCAGCCGACGGTATCGATCTCGTTGATGGCGGCCTGGGTCTCGGGGTTGAGGCAATAGATGCGGCTGGTCCCATCCCGCCATTCGATCACCCGCACGCGCTCGCCCGTGACCGCCGGATGACCCAGCACCTCCGGGGAGTGGGAGGTCAGGACGACCCGCATCCGGTCGCAGCTCGCCAATGCCGCATCCACCAGCACGGCGAGGGCGCCAGGGTGGACGGAATTCTCGACCTCGTCCACCAGGAGCACCGATGGCGTCGGGCGCTGCCGTAGCGCCACCAATATACCCAAGGCGCGCAGGGTGCCCTGGGAGACCTGGCTCGCATCGAGCTTGATCTCGGCCCCGGCGCATCGTTGGACAAACCGCAGCATCCGTTTGCCCAGGAGCGCCTCGGCACCCACATCGACGATGCCATCGGTGATGGCGCCCAGGCGCCTGCGTATCCAGTCGTGATCCGTTGAGCTCTCGATCGACTTCAGGACATCGCCCAGATTTGAACCGTCTCGCGCAAGCGGGGTGCGTTCGCCGATCTCTCGCGCCTCTGCCATGTGGGCGGGTGACAGTGTGTAGGCGCGCAGCCCTCGGATCGTATCCAGAATCTGGCCCCATAAGGAGTCCGATCGACCAATCAGGGGCAGCATCAGCCGACCGTCAGGCGGCACCGGGTCAAGCCGATTGCCCGGTGCATGGAAGTCCCCCCCGGTGCGCTCGAAGCCACCCGATACCGCGGTCGTCACGAGTCGCTCCACGATGCGATAGGGTGCGTTCGCAACGCTTACGAGTTCAAAGCCATAGACGACCCGAACGGGGGCTCGCCCGGGCAACATGATCGACATGGCGAGCGCCAGCCCGAGCGGCCCATCAAGGTCTCCGCCCGCTGACATCCGGCGCACGCTGTTCAACCCGCCCCGCCGGTCGAGGGCATTTTCCAGGCTGTCGCTCACGGCCTCCTGCAGCAGCGCGATGGCGTCCAGCAGGCTCGACTTGCCGGCACCGTTGCGTCCGACCAGGAAGGTCAGGTCCGACAGCCGCAGGCGCGCGTTCTCGAAGGCGCGGAAGTTCCGCAGGCGAATCTCTTCGACGGTCACCGCCATACGTTCAGCCATGGTCCGGCTCCGTTGTTTCGGCCAGGGCGAGTTGCCCGTTGCCCCCGCGCCGACGCCCGCGGCGCGGCTTTTCCGGCGGCGACTCGTAGAGGTCCTCGCGGCCATGGGCGATGGCCAGGTCCCGCTCGGTGCGGCAACGCCGCAACACCTGCTCCGGGTGCAGCCACAGGGCGAGGTGGGACCAGTCGTGCTCACCGCGCTCAACCTCATCCCAGACGGTCTGTGCCGCCTCGCGCCAGCCGCGGTGGCGGAACCAGCGTGCGAGCGGGGCCGCGTTGACCACGGCGCCGTCGTCCAGGTGCGGCGCAAAGCTGCGGTTGACGAGTCCGTTCAGGGCCTCGCGCAGTTCCGCGCGCTCGCGCAGCGCAACGCCGATGCGCTCCAGCCTACCCTGACCCTCGCCGGACAGCGCGCCGTGACTGCGCATCGCGAGCAGGCCCGCCTCCTCGCGTTGCAACAACCGTTCGTTCTCGCGCAGCCGATTGACACAGGCCGAGAGCATCGCGCCGCAGAGGCGCGGGTAGTAGAGCCAGAGGGTGAAGCCGCCGGACGCGGTGGACAGGGGCCAATAGACCGGCGCACGCCGCTTGCTCTTGGAGTAGCGCGCCAGATGGTCGGCGAAGAAGCCGTCGGGTCGGCGCAGCCAGGTCCGCAGTGAGTCGGTGCCCAGGGCCTCGGCCAACTCCGCCTCGCGTTCGGCATGGGCCGCGCCGTAGACCAGTTCCAGGCATTGGCTGGTGCGCCGGTAGAGGTCATCGATGTGTCGTGCCGGCGCGCCGTCGTCCAGGCCATCGTCCTGAAGGATGCCGTCCCAGGCGATGTCGACCGGATAGGCGCCGGCGTCGTCCTCGGCGCGCCCCAAGCGGGTTCCATCCGCGGCCAGCACCCAGGGCGTGCCGTCGCTGTCGGTCTCGATCAGGGGCAGTATGCAGGCGTCGGTGCGGGCGGCGAGCCAGGTCGCGGAGGCGAGGTGTCCCGGCGCGGCCGGCAGGCCCCGTGCATCGACGAGCTGACCCAGCGGACAGCGCGGCAGAGGCCCGAAGGGGTCAGCCCATCCCGGGATCCAATCCGCGTGGTCGAGCAGACGAATATCCCAGCGCCCGACCGTCAAACCGAGGGCCCAACTGACGCAATCGGCGGCGGAGCGTTTCAGGTCCTCGGGCCTGAGCAGGTCCAGGCGGCGCCTGATCGCGGCCAGCCGCGGCGGCGGCAGCACGAACAGCCGACACAGCGTCTCCTCGTCGCGCAGTGCCCGGGTCTGACGACCGCGCCGGTGCTCGCAGCGGACATCGACCTCCGCATCCAGGCCGCCGGGCAGGTGCTCGCCTGGCAGTGCCTCCTTGGTCAGGTAGGCGGTGCGGAACAGCGCGTCGTCGGGATCGGCCGCCGGCTCCGCAAACCGGACAACCGCGGGCTCCAACTCCTCGTCCATCAGTTGCCGGTCGCGTTCGGTGAAGCCATAGGCATCGGCCACGATGGTGTCGATCTCGGCCGTGATCTCGGCCAGCTCGGCGAAGCGGTCCTCGCGGGCCGCGACGCGGCGGTGGGTGGCTTGGGCTAGCGACAGGTCGCGGCCGGTGAGCAGGACTGGCGGGACTGCGTAGGCGACACAGGTTTCGCCGGACGAGTCCGTCTCGAGCTGGCCTGAACGGGCGAGGGCGATGGCACGGAAGGCCAGGACCGTGGCCTGCTGCGCCTGACTGTCCTCCAGGTTTGGCCATGGGAGGGTCTTGACGATTCCGACCTCGAATGCCGGATTGATCGCTGCCGGGTCCTCATCGCCAATGCCAATGCGGACCCGCAGCAAAAACCGCAGCGGATTGGAGTTGGTGACCGCCAGTAAGGCGCCATGATCGGCATCGGATGGGAAGGCGCATGGTCCCTTGTCTGAAAAGGCGCAGCCCTCGGAAAACACGCGGACGTTTAACTCCTGATTTCGTCTTGGCCAAGTGACGCCCCGGCGGCCGAAGTATTGGATGTTCTGCGGGCGCCCACGACCAAGCGCCTTGAGCTCTGCGCCGCCACTCTGCCATTTTATTACAAGATGAATGTCGTCCCAGAATGGCCGATACTCGCCACCCTTGGCAAATCGCGGCCATCCGGATTTAAGGCCGATATGGGCGGAATCCACTTCACTGGCGGCGCGGAGGAAACGAAAATCGTCACCTGTCACGGTGCCTTGCTTTACCTCAGCGATGGTTGCTTCAATGGTCGGGCTCTGTGCGTGGCGAGTCACCAGCGCATCAGACATCCAATACGCATAGACGCCTTCCGCGAGTGCAACAAAACGACGGGCGGCAGAAGTGAAGATGTACGGGCTCTCTTGCCCTGCCGATGCCGCCTCCAGCGATGCGTGCAGCAAGTTGTCCTTACGGCGCGTTTTTAACAGTCGCGCCCAGGTTGCGACGGTGTGCGGTCCCGCGTGGCGATCGATAACCACGGCGCAGGTCTCGACTTTGGCCTCAAGGACCCCGTAACCAAAGTCAGCCGCGAGCGTCACCGCGCCCTGCTTGCCAAGAATGGTTTCCCTGAGTCCGCGGAGCAATTTGAGCGCCAACCAGGATCGGTTCGTGATCGCTCCTACCCGCCCATGCGTCTCGCAAAGCTCCAGCGCCCGCTGGAAAAACATCGCGTATATTTCATGGCCGCAAGCCGGGTAGTCCGCATCGAGCATTGCCTTGGTACCCTCCGCCGGTTGCCCGAACGGCGGATTCATCAGCACCACGTCGAAGCGGGCGCGCGAGATATCGATCAACGCCAGCCCGCGCTCGGCATCCTCGGCAAAGAGCCGCCGCAGCACCCGCTCGTGCTCGCCGGCCTGGGCGGCGTAGTCGGCCAGTGCCTGGACGACCCGCTCCTCGGCGCCGGTCCAGAAGCGCGCGGCCTCGTCCCGGGCGAGGCCGCTCAGGTCATGGCGTGGACCGGCCCAGTTTGAACCCTCGTCGAACAGGTCCCCCTGCAGCGGCGGCTCAGTGCCGCGATTGGCGCCGTCCGAGCGCTCGCGGGCCTCGCGGACGATGCGGCGGATGGTCGCGTCGATGCGCAGCAGGAGCCCCATCTCGCCGACCGGGCGCATGGCCTGCCAGAGGTCGCGCACCAACTCGCCGAGTTCGGGCGGTTGCAGCCCCGCGGCGAAGGCGTCGAGCTGGGCGCGGTCGCCCGGCATCGGCTCGGCGCAGACCAGATTCATGCGCTCGATGGTCGGGCGCTCGGCCGCCGGGATCGTTCGCCACGAACGTTGGGCACGCAGCCAGAGGGCCAGGGCCGCGACCTGGATCGGCCGTGGGTCGATGTCGACGCCGAACAGGTTGTGACGCAGGATCAGGGCCGGGACCGTGCGGGCGAAGGCGGCGCGGTCCGGGTATTCGATCCAGAGCGGGGTGCGGCCGGGGCTGGTGCCGAGATGGCGGTCCCAGGCGTCCAGATAGATCCGCTCCAGCAGGTCGTAGGCATAGAGCAGGAAGTGACCGCTGCCGCAGGCCGGGTCCAGCACGCGGATCTCGCGCGGGTCCTTCGGCGGCACCGGCAACAGGGGGCCGCCGCGGTAGAGATAGGCGCAGTGGTCGGCGACCTCGGTCGCGCCGCCGGTCATTTCGACCCACAGGCGGCCCAGGGTGTTGTCGGTGAGAAACTCGACCACCCAGCGCGGTGTGAAGAGCTGGTTGCGGATGGCCAGATCCACCGCGTCCCGCGGCACGTCGCTGCCGCGGCGGATCTCGCGGCGCTCGTCGGCCGAATGGAAGTCCTGGTAGACCCAGCCGATGGCCTCGTCGTCCTGCCAGGCGCGCGCCAGCTCGGGCACGATCAGCCGGGCCACGACCTGTTCCAGGCAGCCGGCGCCGGGGAAGATCAGCGAGCGCGGCTCGCGGCGGTCGAACAGGGCGGGCAAATCCTGGGCGATCTCGTCGAAGACCCGCTCCAGGAAGACCCGGTAGGCCTCCTCGTCACGGCCCAGTGCGCCGGCGGCGAATTGCAGGTACAGCCGAAAGCCGTCCGAGCGCAGACCGTCGCGCAGGCAGGTCCGCAGCACACCGCGCTCCTCGGCCATGCGGATGGCGGCGAGCCGGTGCAGGACGGTGAAGGCGGTCTCCTCGGCCATGCGCCGCAGCGCGGCCTGGTCGCGCTGGGCGGTGGTGCCGCTGGTCAGCCCCGCCAGGTGGCGGTGCCATTCACGCAATTGCTCGGCGATGCCGCGCTCGGCGGACGAGAGCGTGAGCCCTTTGAGCGGGCGGGGGACGCCCTCACGCGTGAAGCCGTAGATGCGCAGGAGTTGGTCGCGGGCCTCGCCTTCCAGCAGGCTGCGGCAGCGGGCGACCGCGCCGGTCAGCGTCTTTCGCTCGCGCTCTGACAGGGCCATGCTCAGTCGTTCCTTGATTTCAGTTGGGGTGTGCCCTGGTGGTCCACGATGCGGATCGGACCGAGCTCGACCAACTCGACGAGCAGGCGCCGCAGACCCTGGACCCAATCGTCGATGTCCTTTGGGTTGTCAAGGGTGGACCTGGGCAGCAACTCGCCGAGCCTCACCCGCTGGATGTTCGAGTCGCCGGGGTCCTCGGTCTCGTTGCCTTCATCGACGGCGCTGGACGGCAGGCGCCGCAAGACCTCGGCTCGGCAGTCGGCAAGCGTCGCCGGCAAACGCGCCAGGCGCGTGAGCAGTCGGCGGAGTTCGGCGGCGAGGTTGCCGGCAGCGGGCTCCGGCGGCAGGTCGCCACCGTTCAGACGCTGCACAATCGCATCGCGGTCATCGGCGTCGAGTGCGCCCCACTCGGGCATGGCCTGCAAGGCGTCTAACCCCTTGCGGATCTCGGCTGCCAGCCCGGCGTGCTGTCCCAGATAGGCGGCGCGGGCAGACTGCTCGAGCGACAGCAAGGCCCCGCGCAGGTCCGCCATCCGCTCCGGGAAGCGCTCGCCGGCGAGCACGTCATCGATGGTCTGAAGGGGCTCCGGCGCGGCGGCGTCGAGGTCGGGGAACAGGTCCGCCAGCTCGATCAGGTCGCGGCGCAAGGCCGCCGCCCGGCGGATGCTCTCCTCACCGCCGCCGTCCAGACACTTCACGGCCTCGCGGGCCCAACTGACATCGACCGAGGGGTCGCGGTCGGGGGCGCCGAGGATGCTCGCCGCACCGCCGGCATCCTCTTGCAGCAGGTCCGAGCAGCCCTCGATCACCTGGCGGGCGCGCTCCTCGCCCGGGAGTCCGAGCAGCCGCAGCCGATCGGGCAGGGACCCGACCGTTTCCATCAGCGGCGGCACCGCGGAACGCACCGCGCGGCTGATGTGATCCTCCAGGGGCAGCACCTCAACACCGAACAGGGTCTCCAGCACCCGCGCCGCGCGGTCCAGGGCCTCGATGGGGGGCTTGGACCCGCGCAGGGCCAGGCCGACACGGTTGAAGGAGGCGGTGTTGTGGAAGGCCTCGACGGCCCCTGGTCCCGGGGTCCGCAGCACGCCGGCAGGGGTATGGACCTCGATCTCGCCGGCCGCGAGCAGTGCGGCGAACAGGTAGCGGGTCGTGTCCTTGAACCAGCCATAGGGCGGTGCGGCGAACAGGTCCTGGACGAAGGCGCCCTGCAGCCGACCGGTGCCGGCGGCATCGACCCGCTCGGAGAAGGCGCGCAGGGCCTCGGACAGGGGCGGCTGCGTGGTCTTTACCCGCGGGTGACCGGTGCGGGTCTCGACCAGGGCCAGCGGGTCGCGGTCACGGGGCATCCGGTCGAGCCGGTCCTGCTCCAGAAACCGGACTGCCTGGTTGGTCTTGGCCGCCAGGGGCGCATGACGGAAGGCGGGGAAGACCTCGGCCGCGGCGCGCGCCAGGATGCTGTTGCAGGCACCGATGAGTCCGTCCGGATCGTATTCGCGGACCGGTCGGGCCAGACCGCGGAAGACGAAGTCGCCGTCGCGCATGGCGGTCACCAGGCGCGCCTTGGCGGCCTCGTGCAGCCGTTGCAGCCGCCGCCGCTCCGCGCGGATGTACTGGGCGACATCGCGGTCGGCCTCGTGCTCCGGGGTGGTGCGCGCGAGATGGGCGGAGCGGCACGCCTCCTCCAGCAGTGCCTCCAGGTCCTGTGGCCAGGTCACGAGCCACAGGATCGTCGCCTGCCAGTCGGCGCGGCTGCGCGTCTCGTTCTGCAGATCCGCAAGCCGCCGCGCGCGCGCCTCGCGCGGCACCGGTTCAAGGAGAAAGCGCAGGTCCGCGCCTTCCCCGGTCACCGGCAGGCGGTCCAGGGACAGGCCAGCGCGGACGGTCTTGACCGTCTCCAGCCGGGTTTCGGGCTCCGGATCGAACAGCAGGCGCAGCAGTTCGACCTGGACCTGACGCCGTTCGGCGCCGGTCGGGCGGTGGGCGTCACGCTGGTGCTGAAGCGGACGGATCTTATCGCTCAGGAACAGATAGCCCGGGGCAGCGCGCTGGTCGCTGTCCTGCTCGCCGCCCAGCTCGACGATGCCCAATTCGCGGGTCTCGACGAGCCGCGCGAGCACCTCGCGTACCGGTTCCACCAAGGGCGCCGCGTCGACCGCCGGGTAGAGTACGGCCGCGAGGTTCTCGGCGGTGCGCGGAAAGTCGTCGAGCGGTTGCAGCGCGGCAATCGCCTTCGCCACGCGCACCGCGATGGGGTCCTTGCCGAAGCCCGGGTGCGCCTGCACGCGGGCGACGCCTTCGACGACGTGGGGCAGTTCCTTGCCGATATCGGCGCGCAGCGTGTCGAAGATATCGTCCGCACAGGCGAGTCGCTTGACTGGCTGGTCGGCGATGGGCGCCACACCAGGCGGCAGGGCATGGGATACGTCGACCAGCAGGTCCTGGACGACGCGGATGGCAGAGCGCAGCCCGGTGCCGCCGGTGCGGCGGGCGAGCCTGCGGATCAGGGCCATGACCAGGTCGAAGTGCAGCGGCAGGAAGGGGTATAGGGCGGCGAAGTTGTCGGCATCGAGCACGGTGGCGGCGCTGGCGCCGAAGCCCGCGACCCGCGTCTGCAACCGCAGGACCTCACCGTCGGTACTGAAGGTCTCCTTGAGTAGCCGCTCGGCCTCCGGGCGCTTGGTCAGCAGGCGTTTCTGCGTGATCTCCTTGATGTCCGCGGCGTCCAGCTCGATGCCGATCGGGAAGCGATCACGCAGGCGATAGAGTTCGGCGGAGTTGAGGATCGCCTTCTCGACGATCTCGTTCAGGGTCTGCTGCGCGGTGGCGACGAGCCACACCTTGCCCCGGCCGATCTCCTTGAAGCTGCGTACCAGACCGTCCAGGTTGAGCATCAGGTCGGTGCGCGGGGCCACGTACTGGCCGACCTCGTCAACCAGGAAAAGGATTTGCTCGCGGCCGGTCTTGGCCTGCAGTAGCCGGATCATGCGGTCCGCCAGCTCCGAGACCTTGAGACGTTCCTGGAAGTGCTGGCTGCGGAAGCTCTCGGGCGTGGGGAAGTCGTCGCCGAGGAAGGATGGGACCAACTGCGCCGCCCGTGCCGGGCCGATCAGCGGGTCGTTGTGGACCTCCTGCCATTCGCCTTTGCCGGGGAAACGCGCGCGATACGCCGCCCGGAAGGCCTCGAGTTGGCCTTGCTCGTCGAGCCTCACCTCGACGTCGGCCAGCTTAGGTACCCCGGAATAGCCGACGTGTTGGAGTACCTTGGCATAGAGGACGTTGGTGATCGGTACTGCGGTGCTCTCGACCAACTGGTCGCGCGCGAGATCGAGCAAAATCACCGTCGCCGGGAAGTTGGCGGCCGTGGTCCGATACAGTTGCTGGAGATCGGGCGCCTGGAAATGGGCCACGAGCCGATCCATGAACGGAACCTGGTCGACGCGGCGGTCCGGGTCCAACGCGAAGCCTAAGTACTTGGTGAACGAGCTCTTGCCGGAACCGTAAAAGCCGGATACCCAGAGCCCGACCTCGGTCACATCGCCCAGTCGCACGCCCGCGTCATAGACCTCGATGAACCGGCGAAACGATTCCTCCAGACGCTCGGTGACGACGTATTCAGCGATCTCCCGGGCAAGTCGGGCGGGGTCGTCGGCGGTGTAGTCGATGACCTTCTCGATCGGGCGGTCGATTGGCCGCTGGTCGGAGAAGAGGTCGCGGATCGTTTTCATGCCTCGCCACCGATGATGCCCGAATGCTGGTAATGCGGGTCCTCGGCATAGAAGCCGAGAAAGCGCAGGCCGAACTGGCCGGTCCTAGTGCCCGGATAGAAGATCACAGTCGGACTGGCGACGCGGTCATGGACCAATGCCTCCAGGGCTCTGACCCGGAAGAAGGGATGCAGCAAGGCCGCGTCCGTGAGCAGGAGGAGTCGGTTAGCCTCTGGGCGCGACACGAGCTCCCGGATGGCGGGCGCGATGCCTGACCCGAGTGCGTCGCTTTTGGTACTGAGCGCGTTGCGGACGGCACCGATGACATCTTCGGTGGAGCCCGCGGGTTCCTCCTCAAGCCAGGTCTCCCAGCTACCGGAGGCATCGATCACTTGCCACATGATCTCGGCGATCGACTGGACGTGCACGCGCCATCCGTCCTCCTCCAGCCTGGCACGCCAGCGGGGGATGGCACGCATCAGCTCGGCCGTTTCCTCCGGCCGATGGACGAACGGGTACAGCGGGTCCGCGCTGGTGGGGTTCAGGCGATCCACCGCGCCGAGCCTTGAGCGCAAATTAAGGAAGCTCGATTCGAGCGAGGACATCCAACGCCTCCTCCATGCTTGGGCAGCCCCAAGTGATTTGTGTGACACTGCCCGCGGCCTGGATCTCCCAGAGTGCCGGACCCGCCAGTTGGGCGATGCGCTCGCGTGTGCGGGCCTCGTCAAGCGTCCAGGTCTGCCAGTCCGGGTGGGACAGTAGCCGTGAGTCAGAGTGGCCGGTGAAGTGCAAGTCATAGGCTAACCAGGCCACGGCGAGACCCGTCGGCGTGAAGGGCAGCAACTCGCGAACACCGCGCCGATTCGGCCCGGCCAGGCCGAACTCGGTCAGTTGTCGGAGCACATGCTGGGCGACGCTGGTCTTGACGCCCGCGGTCCATGGTCGCGCCATACGACCAGCGGCCTCCTGGTCTTCAAGGAAGCGCACCAGGCTCGGCGTCTCTACATAGTCCCGGCCCGTCGCCCTCCGGTCGGCGGCATAGACGCTGATCGCCTCCCTCAGCACCACGTCTGCCCGGGCAGCGTAAAGTAGACAGAGGTCGGTGAACCAGCGGCCGTTGCCCTTTGCCTGCAGCAGCCGCTTGAGAGGTTGGGCGGCGGGGTGCTCGCCGCCGAGGAAGCGCTGATTGAAGGCGTGGGCCACCACATCGTCGCTGCGACTCGCGGTGGCCTTGCCCAGCAGCGCCTGCTCCCGGACGCGGCGACGCAGATCGGCAGTGGACTCACCGGGCGTCCATACACGCAGCAGCGCCTTCGTCTCCTCGACGAGGCCCGTTGCCTTGATCGCCCTGGCCGTATAGCGCGGGTTGCACCCGAGCGGCCCGTTCATGCATCGACCTCGAAGTAGGGGATCGCCCGCTGTCCGGAACGCGCGGCCCCCGCGTAGATCCGAGCCATATCGGCCACGGCGGCAGCGAGGCGAGTCCGTTGCGCGCGTCCTACCGAGCAGGGGCCATCGGGGCCGGGGGAGCCGTCCGGCGGCCCCAACGCGTCGAGCGCGGCGAGCAGATCTTCCTGCGTCCCGTGCATGCTGGGCAGATCGAGCCCCTGCGCGAGATGATGCGCAAGGCTGTCTTCCTGTGTGCTTGGCAGGCGAAACAGGTGGACGGTTGCAGGACCGAGTCGCTCGTCGTGGTCGCGCCGGGCCGCGATGGTCACCGACTCAAGGGCGGCACGGAGTGCGGTTCTTGGAAACGGAATGGCCAACCGACGCAGCCCGATCTCATCGGTGAAGCGGCACGGCCACCAACCGACCCGTTCCCCCAGTGCCCCGACGAGGAAGCGAAGCTGGAGGAGAGACACGGCAACCGTTGTACGCCGACTCACGTTGCGCCCCCGCCGTGTGAGCCCAAGCGCGCTGTTTTGTCGTACCCCAAAGGGGCGGAATCAGCGGCCGCGCCGCCCTGTCGTACCCACTCGTCGACCTCGGAGATTTTCAGCTTCCAGAGTCGGCCCATGCGGTGCGCGGGTAGCCCTTTCTGCTCGATCCATCGGTAGACCGAGTCCTTGGCCACCCCGAGGTGCTTGGCGGCTTCCTCAACCGAGACCCAGGGTTCTGCGGTCAACTAAAACTCCTCCTGCGGTCGCGGTCGTCGATCCCCGGGGGCGAACGGGCTCCTGAGACGGTAAGGGGAGGGACGCTAGCACGTTGGGCGAGGTCATTCAATCCTGGATGAAAGTCGGTTATACAGGATGAAACTCGACGAAACAAAGTGAGGAAGGCGTGGCTCGCCGTTCTTCGGGCGCGTCCGCGGCCGTTTCCGGCACACGGGAAAATTGGGTTTGCCAAGCCCCCCAACCATCGGTAGAATTGTGGGCTGTTGACGACAGGCGCGTAGCTCAGCTGGTTAGAGCACCACCTTGACATGGTGGGGGTCGTTGGTTCGAGTCCAATCGCGCCTACCAATATCTCTGCCGCCGGCTACCGGCCCAGCCCCCGCCGCTCCACAGCGTGTCGGGGCTTGCGGCCGGTAGTCGGCGGTGTTCGTTTCGGTCCTCGCCGGGGGCCGTTGTCATGTGATCTTTGGTAGCGATCACCACTGAATCTTAAGGATTTTCCCCATGCCCCAGATCAGTCTCCCCGACGGTTCGGTCCGTCCCTTCGATGGCCCGGTGTCCGTGTACCAGGTGGCCGCCGCCATCGGTCCCGGCCTCGCCAAGGCGGCGCTCGCCGGGCGGGTGGACGGGCGTCTGGTCGATACCTCCTATGTGATCGCGGACGACGCGACCCTTGCCATCGTCACCGCCAAGGACGAGGCCGACGCGCTGGAACTGCTGCGCCACGACGCCGCCCATGTGATGGCCCAGGCGGTGCAGGAACTGTTCCCCGGCACCCAGGTGACCATAGGCCCGGCGATCGAGAACGGCTTCTACTATGACTTCGCCCGCGCTGAGCCCTTCGTCCCGGAGGACCTGGAGAAGATCGAGGCGCGGATGCATGAGATCGTCAAGCGCGATCTGCCGATCACCCGCGAGGTGATGGACCGCGACGAGGCCAGGCGCGTCTTCGCGGCCCTGGGCGAGACCTACAAGGTCGAGATCATCGAGGACATCATCCCGGTGGGGGAGGAGGTCTCGATCTACCGCCAGGGCGACTGGTTCGATGTCTGCCGCGGTCCGCACCTGCCCAGCACCGGTAAGCTCGGCGAGGGCTTCAAGCTCACCAAGGTGGCCGGCGCCTACTGGCGCGGCGACTCGAAGAACGCCCAACTCCAGCGTATCTACGGCACCGCCTGGCGTGACAAGAAGGAACTGCGTGCCTACCTCACCCGTCTGGAGGAGGCCGAGAAGCGCGACCACCGCAAGCTCGGCCGGCAACTCGACCTCTTCCACTTCCAGGACGAGGCCCCGGGGATGGCCTTCTGGCACCATAAGGGCCGGATCATCTATCGCCTGGCCGAGCAGTACATGCGCGAGAAGCTCGCCGAGTACGGCTACGAGGAGGTCGAGACGCCCCAGGTCCTGGACCGCTCGCTCTGGGAGCGCTCCGGCCACTGGGACAAGTTCGCCGGCGGCATGTTCACCACCCAGTTGGACGAACACGACTACGCGATCAAGCCCATGAACTGCCCGGGGCATATCCAGCTCT
>Ga0247841_10006122_pt1 | contig 18877 bp, 16 predicted proteins | sample LaCruzMarch2015__2_FD_192410 | JGI IMG/M metagenome (GOLD analysis project Ga0247841, IMG submission 192410) | Freshwater microbial communities from meromictic Lake La Cruz, Castile-La Mancha, Spain - LaCruzMarch2015_18m | ecosystem: Environmental > Aquatic > Freshwater > Lake | place: Spain... | reverse complement strand
ATATTGTAGCTGCTATTTTTTGTCCTGAAGTTGTTGGCAGTAATCTTGGTTGCATGTTACCAACAAGAGTAGTTGAAATTATACCTTTTTATATTTTAAGTTCTCCTCTTAATATTTTTGGATTTAATCAACCAACAAGTACACTTTTAAGAATAATAATAACTGTTATAATTTGGTTTATTATTGGAGCCATAATCGGTTTGATTATTGGAAAAATAAAAAATAAAAAATGAAAGTTTCAATTGATACAAAAAAATGCATAGGTTGTGGCGCTTGTGTTGCATTATGTGATAAAGTATTTGAGCTAAAAAATTGCAAAGCTGTTGCAAAATTAAAAGAGACAAAAGAAAAATGCGTAAAAGATGCAGCAGATTCTTGCCCTGTTCAGGCAATTAAAGTTAAATAAAGTTAAACAAAATTTCTTAAATCTATATTTATTTTCCAGAGAAAACCTCTTTTATTCTCATGCCGAGAGGTTTTCTTTTTATCTTTTTTCCTAGAATATGAGCTGATAGCCTCTTGTATGATGCAGTACTTCTTGCTCTTCTCTTGTGCATTACTACGGGCATTCTCTTGCTGACTGCTTCTGTAATATATTTATCTTCCATAACACTTGTTAGTATGGGCAAATTCAATGCAGTTTCAATATACTCTTTTGTCAATTCATAACTCTTATTTCTTATTTTATTAAGAACAATTCCTGCAATAGGAATATTAAATTTTTTTGCAACTTGTATGGTTTTTATAGCAGTTCCAACACTTGGAAAGTCAGGTGTAAGAACAAGAAGCAGAACATCTGATGCTTTTATTGCTGTTTCTGCATCTCCTTTAACACCTGGAGCAGAATCTAGGATAATTAAGTCGTAATTTTTTAGCTCTTTTAATTTCTTTTTGAAAGTTTTTGGATTTAACTTTTTATCTTCTACTTCATAAGGCGATGGAATTATATGCAAGCCAGATTTATGCTTATGAACAGAGCCCAAAATTGAAATAGAACTTTTTGTTATTTCTTTTATTCCTGTTGGGTGCGGAGATAAGCCGAGATTTAAAGCCAAGTTTCCAGTGTCAAGGTTAATATCCATTATAAGAACAGATTTTTTGAAAGTGTCGAGACAAGCAGCACCCAAATTTATTGCAGTTGTCGTTTTTCCAACTCCACCTTTTGCAGAAACAATCCCAACAATCTTATTTTCCTTGCTAATACCATTAAAACTATTACCATTTCTTAGATTAAACGCTCCATTCACCATTTTAAAAGATAAAAGATATATAATCCAGCTTATAAACATTACTTTTTCTATTGTGCAATCATAAAGTTTATAAAAGGTTTATAAAGATATTTTTCTTATAATTTATAATCAAAAATGGTTAAGAAAAAAACAAAAGATAGAAAAATTGCAAAGAAAATTTCTGGAAAAATGAGTTTTTCTGAATTGCTTGGTAAATATCCTCAAGCTGCAGAAATTTTGATGTCAAAAGGAATGAGCTGCGTCGGCTGTCCTATGGCTATGCAAGAGAGTTTAGAGATGGGAGCAAGAGCTCATGGGATTGATGTTAAGAAATTAGTTGATGAATTGAATAAGAAATTAGCGAAATCCAAAAAATAAGGTAAAAATGAAAGGAAAAATTTGCAAAGATGAGAAGAGCACGAAAAGATGCATCAGAAAAATTGAAGAAAAGCTGATTAAAATAGGCATAGACATTGCAAGGGAAAAAGAAGGAGCCTTGTTTGTTCTTACAACTGGAAGAACTCCAGACTATAAGTATTTAGTAAAACAAAGTGTAAAGCCATTTAATATTCTTAGTAATAAAGATGACAAATTGTTGGAGAGTTTAGCTACGATTGACGGCGCAGTTATTATTTCTAATGATGGAATGTTAACTGCCTATGGTGTAATGATTAAGACAACAAGAACTTTCAAAGGATTTGGCACAAGACATGCTGCTGCAATTTCTGCCTCGCAAGGCAAAAATATTTGTATTTTAATTTCAGAAGAGCAGCAGAAAATTAAACTGTTTAGGAATGGAAGATATATAATGCAGATAGATGCTCTTGAAAAAGGCATTGAAAACAAAGTTGAAAGAATAACAACTTTATTTGAAAGTCTAGGTGCAGGATTCATAGGGACAATTGGCGCAGCTGTTCTTGCTCCTGCTTTAGGAATAGCTTTGATTCCAGGGGTAATAATCTTTGGTGGAGGCTATTATGCCATCAAAAAGATCATGCAAAGGGCAAAATTGCACAAAAAGTAGAATAGAAAAGCTTTATTAATCTAATTTTAATAATTAAGTGTTATAAAATGGCAACTGAAAAAAAGCAGAAAGCAAATAGGACAGAAAAACAGGACGAAGATAAAAAAGAAAATAAAGAAAATAAAGAAAATAATTCTTTTATAGAGATAACTGATAAAAATTTTGATTCAATTGTAAAAAAAGGGGATGTCGTAGTTGATTTTTATGCAGATTGGTGCATGCCTTGCCTTATGCTTGCTCCAATACTTGAAGAACTTGCAGTAAATAATCCTGATGTAACTTTTGCTAGATTGAATATTGATGAAAATAAAGAGAAATCAAAAGAACACCAGGTTTTTTCTATCCCAACACTTTTATTTTTCAAAAACGGAACTCTTGTTGAGAGAACAACCGGTGCTTTGAGCTATGAAATGCTGCAAGAAAAGCTAAAAAAATTAATTTAGAAAGATTTAATAAGTTAAAAAATATTTAAAACTTATAAACAAAGAGGATAAACAGGGAAAAAAGAGAAAATGGGTTTATTTGGAAGGAAAAAGAGAGAAGAAAGAGTGGATTCTAATAGGGAAATTATTGTTCGTGGTGATTTAGAAACAATAGACATAGACCCCTCACAGGAAGTTCCAAATAATTCAGATGAACAAAATATACTAGATGAAAAAATATTAGAAGAAAATGTTAAAGAAGACAGAGAGATTATTCCTAAGGACATGAGTGTTTATGAAAGTTACAAACAACAACTCTATGAGACAAAAAGATTTGTAAAACTACCCGGTAGTGTTTTTGAAACATTAGCAGAAGTAAACACTGTTTTAGAAGTAGACATTCCTATTTTGCTTGAAGAGAAATTCAAATCTAACGACAGATTTGAACCAAAGCATGAAAGAGCTAAGGTTTTTTCAGCTTATAGAGTTCAGCATAATAATGCTTTAGGTCCTTACAAGGGAGGGATAAGAATTATTCCGTTAGTTTCTATTGAAGAATTAAAAGGATTAGCATGTTTAATGACTATAAAGAATGCTCTTTATGACTTGCCTTTTGGCGGAGCAAAGGGGGGAATTGTTGCAAACATAAAAAAATTGCAACCTAAAGAAATTGAAAGACTTGCCCGAGGATATGTACAAAAATTAGCAAGGTTTATAGGAAAAAACAAAGACATTCCTGCCCCGGACATGGGTTGCAATTCTGAAGTCATAAATTTCATGGTTGCTGAATATAAAGAAATCTTCAATGAAGATGAAGCAAAACTAGCATTCACAGGGAAACCAATAAGATACGGTGGAATAAATGGAAGAGAAGAATCAACTGCTTTTGGTGCCTTTTATTCCTTGCAGGCACTATTAAGAAAAACAGGCATGGGTGAGAATAATTTAAGAGTTGCAATTCAAGGATTTGGTGCTGCTGGAGAAAACATTGCGAAAATATTTGACCAGACAGGTAGTTCAATCATAGGAGTTTCAGATTCAATAAGCGGAATAGCTTCTGCAAAAGGTTTTGGAGCAGAAAGTTTGATAAGGCATAAAAGAATTCATGGCTCTTTTAGTGATGCAAAAGATGGTATTCATATAACAAACTCTCAATTGTTAACAATGAATTGTGATGTTCTTGTGCTTGCTGCAATTGAAAATCAGCTGACTAAAGAAAATGCTCATCAAGTAAAAGCTAAAATTATTCTTGAAGTGGCAAATGGTGCAATAACAAAAGAAGCAAATGATATTCTTCTTTCTTTAGGAAAAACAATAATTCCAGATGTTTTGGCAAATGCTGGTGGGGTTATTGTAAGCTATTTTGAACAAGAACAAAACAAGCAAAACACATATCTTTCAACACAAGAAGTTTTAAAAATGCTAAAAGAAAAAATTGACAGAACTTTTGAAAGAGTTTTCTTATTGTCTGTTAAAAATGGTTGCAGTTTGCGAGACGCAGCGTATATTATTGCAGTTGAAAGATTAGGAAGAGCAATAATGAACAGATAATTTTAACATCTAATAGATAGGTTTTTAAATTAATTTTTCTTGATTTTTATAGTATGTTGAGGTGATTTCTACTCAGGAAAGCTGAGAATATTAGATTAAAATGGAAAAGAAGATTATTTTGCCAGATACATGCTTTTGCGCAATTGTAAAAGATGAAATTATGAACCCTGCAGGAGGAATAGTTGACTTTATTAATTCAACAATGCCTTATTGCCAAGCAGGAGCAATAGTTGATACTGGTTCAAAAGATGGAACAAGAGAAAAATTAGAGGAACTTGCTGGGAAATATAAGAATCTTAAGATTTATGATTTAAATCTCAATCCATTTCATTATGCAGATGCAAAGAATTTTGCTATTTCTAAAGCAGATACAAAAAGAATTTTTATTTTAGATGCAGACGAAAGATTAACAAAAAAAGATTTTTCACAATTATACAATTCTCTTAAAGAAGACAATTGGAATCACGAAGGTTATAAATTCAATATTTTAGATGTTTTTAATGAAAAAACAGATACTGGCTGGGGGCTTAGTTTTAGATTATTCAATAAATCCAGTGATATTCGTTACAAAGGAAATGTATGGGAAGTTTTTATGAAAGGTTTAGAACCTTTTGTTGAAGCTGCAGACTGGATAAGTGTTCCTATTGCTGTAAAGCATTTCAGGCCTAATGAAAGAATATGTGAACTAAAAAAAGAATTTATTTATGAACCAATGGACAAAGGAAATTTAGATAATCTTTTTTCCAAAAAGAATATCGAACCAGAAAAAATTCTTCAGCTATCAAGACTATGGAAAGAATTTAATCCTCAAAGAGAGAATTATAGATAATTTATTAATCAGAAACTCTTTAGCTTCAATTTCAGTTGAAGCTTAAAAAAGGTTTAAATATAAGGTTTATCTTAACTAATTATCATGAATAAAAAATTTTTAACAATTGGGATAACAATTTTTATGATAGCATTAGTAACTGCTTCTCTGGTTTTGTTTGTTTTTCCGTATAACCCAACTCAACCACCAAGAGCAAATGATAATGGTTCAACACAGCAGGGAATTCAAGAAGTTGTGAATGCAAACAATAGGTTTGCTTTTGATTTATATTCTGAGCTTGACAAATTAGAAGATGGAAATATGTTTTACTCTCCTTATAGTATTTCTGCTGCATTGGCGATGACATATGAAGGGGCAAGAGGAAAAACAGCAGAGGAAATAAAATCTGTTTTTTACTTTCCTGAAACCAATGTTTTGCGCCCAAATTTTGCCGCAATCTACAATGATATTAATAGAGAAAATAAAGATTATGAATTAAGAACAGGAAATGCATTATGGGTTCAGCAAGATTATCAATTTTTAGGCAGTTATACAGATGCAGTTGAAAAATATTATGGGGGGAAAGCAACAAATGTTGATTTTATTCAAGAAACAGAAAAATCAAGGCAGACTATTAATTTATTTATAGAAGAACAAACTAATAATAAAATTAAAGATTTAATTCCTCCTAATGTTCTTAGTGAGTATACAAGATTAGTTTTAACTAATGCTATTTATTTTAAAGGAACTTGGGAATGGGAATTTGATAAATCTGATACAAGGGAGATGGATTTTAAAATAACTCCAGATAATGCTATGAAAACACAAATGATGTATATGAATCCTGAAAAAGCAAGTTTTAATTATGCTGATTTAGAAAAATTACAAATCTTAGAACTTCCTTACAAGGGCAATGAAATTTCTATGTTAATATTGTTGCCAAAACAAGGAGAAGAATATGATTATGAAACTAAAAAAGTTATTAGTTATAACTATAACATTGAAGATATTGAATTATCTGCAGAAAAAATTAATGACTATAAATCAGAAATGAAAGAAACAAAGTTAGATTCAATATACTTGCCAAAATTTGAATTTGACACAAAATATTCCATGGCAGAAACACTTGCTACTTTAGGAATGCCTACTGCTTTTTCAAACAATGCAGATTTTTCAGGAATGAATGGAGACAAAGATTTGTTGATATCTCAAGTAATTCATCAGGCTTTTGTTAAAGTAGATGAACAAGGAACAGAAGCAGCAGCTGCAACAGCAGTTATAGTTGGCGTAAAAGCTCAAATGCCTACAAATATTTTTAAAGCAGATCATCCATTTGTTTTTATTATACAAGAGAGAGAAACAGGAAATCTCTTATTTTTAGGAAGAGTAAACAACCCAAATCAAAAATAAAAAAATGAAACAAAAACTTAATTTAACTGCAATAATAATCGTTGTTATAATTGTAATTGGAGGTTTATTCGCTATTAGTCAATTCTCAAATACCGGTTCAGGAAATACAATTTCTGTTACAGGCAATTCACAAATGACAGCTGCCCCAGATAACGCAATTGTCTATCTTTCTATACAAACAAGAGATATTCCTGCCCAGGTTGCAAAAGATGAAAATGCAAGAATAAGTGATGATGTTTTAACAGCATTAATAAAAGCAGGAATTGAAAGAACAGACATCGAAACAGAAAATTATGCTATTTATCCAGAATACAATTGGGACAGTGGAACACAGGAATTAAAGGGTTATGTTGTTTCAAACAATATAAAAATTACCACAAAAAACTTTGAAAATGTAGGAAAAATAGTTGATGCTTCAGTAAACGCAGGAGCATTAGTGAGCTATATAAACTTTGAATTGTCAACCCAAAAAAGTAATGAGTATAAAGCACTTGTTTTGGCAAATGCCTCTAAAGATGCTGAAACCAAGGCAACTGCTATAGCTTCTGGATTAGGAAAGAGACTTGGAAATCTTGTGTCTGTTTCAGCTTCTGACTATAACTATTATCCATACAGATACTATGATAATATGGCTTTGCAGGCTCCTGCAGCAGAAATGAAACAAGCAGCTACAGATATTAGTCCTAAAAATCTTGATATTTCTGCAACAGTGAGTGTTTCTTACAAGATAAGATAAATTTTATTTATTTTTCTTACTCTCTTTTAATAACATTTTTAAATCAAATATTCTAACTTAATTAATCAGGATTAATTTTCTGAGTTACGGACCCGTAGCTCAGCTTGGTAGAGCGCTAGCCTTTTAAGCTAGACGTCAGGGGTTCAAATCCCCTCGGGTCCGTTTTTGTTTCTTTAGAGTAGTGACAAAATAGAAAGATTTATAAACTCCTTATTCCTATAATATTTAATATAAATTAAAATATTTAAAATTAATCGGAGGAAAACAAAATGAATGAATTTAAAATACCAAATGTAAGCGATGTCTTAGAAAGAAGAAGTGTTGATAATGCCGGATATGAAGGATTAAAAAAAATTAAATTAAAATTAGAGGAATTAGCAAAAGATGGAAAAGTAACTTCTAGAGTTTTTGAAGGAGATAGAGAATATTCTGTAACAGTAACTTCATCAAAAACAGATTTTAATGATTGCGGGGGAATAATGACAACAAAGACAGATCAAGTTGTATATTCAGTAAATAAAGCAACAGGCGAAGTAAAAGTTAAACCACTTTATACCAAACCAATTGTTAATCCAAGATATATTATTAATTAAATTTGATAGGAGGCAAAAAAAATGAATGAACCACTAGAACTTAGCGTATTGGACATGAATGCAGAGATTAACAGAATAAACCATGAACATGCTAAAATGTTTAGTGATATCTTCGGGCAGATTGTTCCTATAGATATTGATATGAGACGCGGAGAACAAGCTGTTATTGGTTATTCAAATGGTTTCCAATCAGAAGAAGCACAAAAGTTTTATTCTGGAATGAATGAATCTTATGGCGTTGATCCTGTTCAAGCTAAAGTAGATCAAGCAAGAAGAAATGCTGAGTTTGGAAGGACAAGAGATGTTTTATGCAAGAACTACGAAATAGACAGAAAAAGACATCAAAACATCAAACAACGTATTGAATTAAGAGACTGGGTTAATCAAAATGACTCATTTGATAGATTCATAAGATCAATCTACGATGGCATTACGACAGATCTATTAGGAGAGGCTAAAGTTAGAGAATCTGAGCATCAAAGAAGAATAACCGATCTTCAGTCGTATACCTCTGCAAACTAAACATATACTTAATTTTTTATTTAGTTTATATAAATATAATTATGTAAAATGACAAAATGTAATAAAACGCAGTTAGTTACTGATAGATTAAGCAGAGAAGGAAAATTAGGATCTGATTTCTCAAGAGAGGCAGAAGATTTTTTGAGTTAAGTTTTTAAACTTAAGATTCTTGAGATTGGAGAGATGAAATGTGTCATAAATACTAAAAAAGCACAAATAACTATATTTGTCATAATTGCTATATTAATTGTTGCAGGTATTGTTATCTTTTTTTCTTTAAAAAAAACCAGTCCTGTTAAAGAATTACCTGTTTCTGTGACTAAAGCAAAAAATGGAATTGATTCCTGCCTTGATTTAAGTGTGAAAAAAGCAATTAATTTTATTTCATCAGAAGGAGGTTATTTCCTTCCAGAGAAAAACATAATAAATTGGCAAGGAATTGATCTTGCATTGTATTATAACCGTGGAAAAATAAATATTCCTTCAGAAAAAGAAGTAAGCAGTTCTATATCTAAATATATTTCCTTAGACTTGCCGTCTTGTTCAGAAGATGCGTTGTTGGATTATGATTATAGTTTTGGGGATATTAAAGCAGAAACAACCATATCAAGAGGAAAAGTTTATGTTAAGATAACTTATCCGATAACAATAAGAGAAGACAACTCTTCATATTCTATTAATAAGTTTGAAAAAACAACTCCTTCAAAATTATATGAATTATATGATTTTAGCAAAAAAATAACAACGCAGTATGTAACTAATGAAACCTGCCTTACATGCATTGCAAATGAAGCTGAAAAAAATAATTTTGAAGTTAAAATGCTGGATTATTTAGATTCTTTGATATTCACTGTCATTGATAAGCAATCTAATGCGGGTTTTACTTTTGCTGTGAGGATGTAAATGAAAAATAAAAAAACATTGATTATTATGAATTTAATTTTGGTATTTATTAGCTTATGCTCTTTTAGTGTTCTCGTAAATGGCGCAGGAACAACTAGCCAAAATGGATTTATTACACTTGATTGTTCTGGATTTAATGCAAAAGAGTTTGGGATACAAATGGCATGTGCCGGAGTACCAAGCGCTGCAACAGCCTGTAAAGTTTATGGTTTTTGTCAACAGCTTGCTTCCTTAAAAAAACAGGGTTTAACAGCCGATGGAGCTGTTGGTTTAATGAGCTCTGCAGGATTAGATACTGGAGGATTGAATAGTGCTATGCAAGTTCTTGGGATTTATAATGACGTGCAAAAAATCCTTAATGTTGGTGGAATAACCCCGCAGGCAGCGTTTGCTAAGGTTATAGTTGAAAAAGTTACAGATCAAGCAATAGAAACAGCAAAGACAGAAGCATTCAAAACTGTAACAAGTGGATTAAGCGATGATGCAGGAACTGCAGCAAAATTAGCCTTAGATAACTGTGTTGATATTAATAAAAAAGGTTTGCTAAAAGATGGTTCAAATGTTCAATATCAGATAAGCAAAGAGGGTAATATCCAGCTTAAGGAAGGAAGTGAGATAACAACAGCAGATGGAAAAGTATTAACAGAACAAGAAGCGCCAATTTTAGGCATAAGCCAAGAAGAATTTAAGAAAAAATTTCCTGATTCTACAATTGATTTCAAGGATTTAAAAGTAGGAAAAAATAATGAATTAATATTCGGAAAAGATTCTTCATTTAGTATTAAAGGAAAAGATGTTAAATCAACTGTTGAGATGAAAGATCTTCCAGAAGGAAGCTCTATATTTTTAGGTAAAAATGGAGAAGTTATTAATTTTAAATCAAAAGGAATTAATGACAAATCTATTGTAAATTTCAATGGAAGAAAATTTGAATTTGAAAAAGATAACAAGGGAGATTTTAATTACAAAAAAACAGATAAGGGTGAAGAAATAACTGGAGTTGGATTCAAATCTATTGATTTAGGAAACGGACAGACAATAGCCGGCGCTGTTGGTAAGTTTAATTTGAATACCGACAAGGATGGAAAATTAACAAATGCATCGTTCACAACAGGTAAAGATGGTGGAAGTCTTATTTTTGGAGAAGAAAAATTAGAAAAAATAGATCCAAATGTAAATGTTATTCTCAAAGACGGCAAGATAACCTTATTAAGTGCTGAAGGAAAAGATAAAACTTTTGTTTATAATGACAAAACAATAGGACTTTTCGGAAAAAATGCAGTGAATATCAATAGTGATATAGTAACAGGAAAAGATTTTTCTTATGATGGTGTTAAAGTATTAAATGGTCAAGGCAAAATTTCAAATGATGGATTTTCTTTACAAAAAGGTTCTGGTGAAAGAAATGGAGTTAAGGTTTCAGATTATGTTGGAGATGTTCTTTTTGCAAATTCCGATGCAGATCTTTCTTCTTATCCTGGAAATTATATTCAAGAAAAAAATGGTCTGAATATTGTAAGTGGAGAAAAAAGTAGCGTAAAAGCAGAGATAATAAAAGATAATCTGTATTTTAAAGAAGTTATAGACAAACAAGATAATTTAGCATTTACCCTTTCCAACAAGGACGGAATTTCTATTGAAAGTAGAGAAAAAATTGGACTGGTTCCTGCAATCAGCCAATTTAGTGACAATAAGATGGGTGAAACAATAATAGAAAATGGAAGACTATCTTTCGGAATAACAAATGGAGAGATAAATCTATTCCTAACTGGGACTAGTGAAAATCTCGGGAAACAAAGTTGCGCTTTTGAACTTATTCAGACTCAATCCCTTGGTAAAAATACTGGGAGCAATTTAAAAATGGATTCTTATAATCAATTTGCAATATCTGGAGTGAAGTACCCTACATTTTTTCCTTTATCATCTCCTTTCTCTAACCTTGCCGGAGTTAGCAACGAAATAGCAAAGAATAAACTTCAGACATGGGAGCAGTTTACAGAAAAATGGAAAGATACAGGTATAACTTTTGAGCGAATAAAAGAAGAGATTATCCCTCCAGAAAGCATAATGCTAATGGACACATGGTTAACCAAAAATCCAGAAGAAGCAGGAAAATTAAAAGTAATGGGAATTTATAATGATCCGAATAGTCCTGCCTATCGGGGAGCTTATGCATTAAATGATATAAACAAGGTAATTATTATTGGTCAAGGGGTAATGGATCCTTATTCTAGTATCTACAAAGATTTAACTGTGGATGAGAGAAGGGAACTTGACCCATCATCAATAATCACGCATGAGTATACACATCTGCAATATTATACATCCGAAACAGCAAAACTTAATGATTTATTAAAAACTGAAAAAGATCCAAAGAGAATAAAAAAATTGGAAGAAATTTTAAATTTAAGAAAAGATATAGGTCAAATGCTTGGTAAGGCGGCTGTTCAAAAAGACCTCACCTCTAAAGATGTTACAGAACTTAATAATAAAATATCCGAAACAATAAAAAAAATAGATTCTAATCTAAAAGATTTAAACATAAACACCCCATCTTCAGAAATAAGAAAGGAGATAGAAATGCGAACAGATAAAATGAAAAATTCAAAAGAATTTCAAGATCTTCTCAAAAAAATGAATTATTTTACTTTAGAAGAGATAAAGAATCCAACAGATTTATACTCCAAAATGCTACCATTTAATTTAAAAGATGAAGAACGATCTGAATATATAAATATTTTAAGAGATTATGGCATACCGACAAATTATGCCTTGATGAGTGCTTCCTCTAAAAATGGAGTTAATGATTATGTAGAATTCTGCACAAATATTGCAGAGATAGGGGGTCCTATCTTAAAAGGATATTTAAGTTCAACTAATAAAGAAAAAGCCACTGCATGGAAAACGAACATAAAAATTCTTTGTGAATATGAAATCATGAATCCTGTAAGATGCCATGATCTTCTTCCATCTGATTTTTAGATTATCAAAAACCGAAAGAAATGCTTAAATTATCCCCTAACTACAAATGTATATTGGGGTTCAAATCCCCTCGGGTCCGTTTAGAGTTAAAAAACATTTAAATATAACCTATGCTTTGTTAAAAAATGGGGTTTGCATACTGGCTTAAAAAGATATTCAGAAGAAAAAAGAAAGAGGAATATCATGAGATTATTTTTAAAGAAGAGAAAAAACCCGACAAAAAAGAACTTTTGCTTAAAGAATTGCACAACATAGGCGTTTATCCAGAAACAACTTATTCTGTTAAATCCTTGCCTATAGACTTTGCTTTTCCAAGAGAAAAAATTATCATAGAGATAATTAAAAATTATACTGAAGACTCAAGAGAAAGAGACAGAAAAAAATATCTCGCATTAAAAGATTTTGGCTGGAGTGTTTATGGGTTTATACTTAATGGAGATGCAGAAAGTATAAAGAATACTGCTCTAAGGGTAAAAAAGCTTCTTTTGTACCACAAAAAGCCTCTATAAAGCAGAAAGAACCGAATTCAAAACCGAAAGATTTTTAAACCAAATTTGCACAGATTTTAGTATTATAAAGTTGTCATTATACTTAATTTAGAACATAGATTTTAAATTAAAGACAACTTATAACCTTTTAAAAATGCATATCTTCCACCAAAAATTTTCTAGATTAAAACCAAATGAAGCTGAAGAGCTCCTCAAAAAACTCAATATTTCTCTTTCACAACTGCCTAAAATAAAAATAATAGACCCTTCTCTTTCAGACGATATAAAAGTTGGTGATGTTATAAAAGTTGAAAGAAGAGATGAAAAAGTTCCGTATTACAGGGTAGTTGTGCTTTGATTTTTAAAATGGCTAAGAAAAAATTAATTGATGTAAGTGGAGATAGCGTTTCTGATTTAGAAGAAGACAAAAAAGAAAATTATTCAGAAAATCTGATAAAAAAAGAAGTAAAAGACAAGCATACTCTTGTTAAGAAATACCTTTCACAGCATTCTCTTGTTGAATCAAATATAACCAGTTTTAATAATTTTGTTGAAATAAGAATGCAACAAATAGTTGATGAATTGAATGAAACTCTTTTGCAAGAAGAAGATGTTAAGATAATTCTTGGTAAGGTAAGGCTTGGAAAACCAATGATAACTGAATCTGATGGTTCACAGAAAGAAATTCTTCCAATTGATGCAAGGTTGAGAGATTTAACTTACTCTGCTCCAATATTTTTAGAAATAACAATAAAAAGAGGGAATGAAACAGAAAGTCAAGAAGTTGAAATTGGCAAAATTCCAATAATCGTAAAAAGCAAATATTGCCATCTTTATGGATTAGACAAAAATAAACTAATTGAAAAGTATAACGACCCGTTAGACCCCGGAAGTTATTTCATAATAAACGGTAATGATAGAATAATTGTTATGATTGAAGACCTTGCCCCAAATCAAGCGTTTATAGAAACAAAACCAAAATTAATGTTGAGATTGTTCTCTGCAAGAGGAGCTTATAGAATTCCAACATCTATAATAGAAAATAGTGAAGGAATTTTAGAAATTTCTTTTTCAAGATTTAAAAACATCCAATTAATTGCTCTCCTTAAAGCCTTAGGGATATTAAAAGAGTCAGAAATAGCAAGAATGATTGGAAAAGAAACAGACAGTTTAATAGTTAATTTATATGAATTCAATAAATTATCAACTAAAGAAGAAGCAATGTTTGCAATTGCTGAGAAAGCTGGAATTGAAGGAACTCAAAAAGAAATTCTTGACAAAGTAAAGCAAAGAATTGATTCTTATTTATTGCCGCATATTGGAACAAAACCAGAGAATAGAGAAGAAAAAGCGATTACTCTTTGTAAGCTATTAAAACAATTTTTTGTTGCAAAGGAAAACCCAGACGCAAAAAGTGTTTTGAAAGATAAAGACCATTATGCAAACAAAAGAGTAAGGCTTAGCGGAGATTTGCTTGCTGATTTATTTAGAGTTAATCTTGCTGTTCTTGTAAGAGACATTCAATATAATCTTCAAAAGATAACTAAAAGAAAAAAAATTTATAGCATAAAAACAGTTGCAAAATCAACTCTTTTTTCTCATAGAGTAGAATCTGCTATTGCAACTGGAACTTGGATTGGAGAAAGAACAGGTGTAACACAAAACATGGATAAGACAAATTATCTTGCTATACTTTCACAATTGCAGAGAGTTTCTTCCCAATTGCCTGGAGAACAGGAAAATTTCTTAGCAAGAACCTTGCATCCAACACATTATGGTAGATTCTGCCCAATAGAAACCCCAGAAGGAACAGAAATTGGTTTAAGAAAAAATCTTGCAATGCTTGCAAAAGTTTCAACAGCAGTAGCTTTAGAAGAAAAAGAACTTATCAAAATGTTAGAACAAATTGGCATGACAAAAGAAAAATATGGAAGAGAGCAGCAATCCCTTGATGCGAATATTTTCTTTAATGGAAAATTTATTGGAGATGCTAATGACGGAAAGAATTTTGCAGAATTAATAAGAGAAAAAAGAAGAAAGAATGAATTGCCTTTAGAATTAAGCATTAGATATGATGAAACTAATAATACGATAATTCTTTTAACAGAAGTGGGCCGTGTTTTAAGACCATTAATAATTACTAACAACGGAAAATCAAGACTTACTTCTGAACATGTGTGGAAATTAAAGTCAGATAAAATGAGCTGGAATGATTTAATCAAAGAGGGGGTTGTTGAATATATGGACGCGGGCGAAGAAGAAAACGCATTGGTTGCATTATACCCTGAAGAAATAACTCCAGAACATACTCATTTAGAAATAGACGAAATTGATTTGTTAGGAATAGTTACAAGCCTTGTTGCTTATGGAAATCACGACCAGAGTTCAAGACTTGCAAGAGGAAGTAAAACTCAAAAACAGGCTTTAGGATTATATGCTGCAAACTTTCATTCAAGATTAGATACTGATGTCAGCATCTTGCATTACGCACAAAAACCAATTGTAAGAAGTTTTATCTATGATACATTGAACATTTATCCTGCAGGACAAAATTTAGTTGTTGGAATCTTAACATATGAAGGATACAATATAGAAGACGCAGTTATTTTGAATGCCGGAAGTGTGCAGAGGGGATTAGGAAGAAGCACATATTTCAGACCATATTCTGCAAAAGAACTTTATTATGCTGGTGGAATAAAAGATGAAATTGGGATTCCTTCAAAAGATGTTTCTGGTTACAGGACAGAATCTTCTTACAGATATTTAGAAGATGACGGAGTAGCTTATCCTGAAGCTCATGTGAATGAGAATGAAATTGTAATTGGAAAAACCTCTCCACCAAAATTTTTGAGTGATACTGGAGAAATTTCTATAAGAGCGAGAAAAGAATCAAGCGTTGCTGTAAGAGGAGAAGAAAGCGGTTTGATTGACAGTGTTTTTATAACCCAAGATGGTGAAGGAAACAAAATAGTTCAGGTAAAAACAAGAGATCTTAGAATTCCAGAAATAGGAGATAAATTTTCAACAGCTCACGGACAGAAAGGAGTTGTTGGATTAATTGTTCCTGAAGAAGACTTACCATTTACATCAAAAGGAGTAAGACCTGATTTAATTTTTAATCCGCATGGAATTCCTGGAAGAATGACAGTAGGTTATTTGCTTGAATTACTTGCAGGAAAAGTTGCAAGTTTATCTGGCAGTATTGTTGATGGAACAATGTTTTCTAATACACAAGATTCAAGTTTAGAAAATCAGCTAAAAGAATTTGGTTTTAGATATGATGGAAAAGAAACTTTATTCAATGGAATTACTGGAAAAATGATGGAAGCAAAAATCTACATTGGAAATATGTATTATTTGAGATTGAAATATATGGTAAGAAATAAAATGCATGCAAGAGCTTCTGGAAAAGTTACATTGCTAACAAGACAGCCTGTTGAAGGAAGAAGCAAAGGCGGAGCATTAAGATTAGGAGAGATGGAACAGCAAGCATTAGTCGCTCATGGAGCTTCTTTATTGTTAAAAGAAAGATACAGTTCAGATAGAATTGTTGTTCATATCTGTGCTAAATGTGGTGGATTTGCAATAAAGGATAATTTGCATAATAAAATTTATTGTCCTATTTGCCAGACAAGTAAAATTGAGCCAGTAGAAGTTTCATATGCATTTAAATTATTAATTGAAGAATTAACATCCTTGCATGTAATTCCTCATTTTGAATTAAAAAATAAATATGAATAAATAAAATGACCGAAATAATAAGAAAACAGATTAAGAGCATTTCATTTAGCTTAGTCAATCCTGAAGAAATAAAAAAAGTCGCAGTTGCGAAAATTGTAACTCCTGAACTGTATGATATGGATGGTTATCCTGTTGATGGGGGATTAATGGATTTAAGACTTGGTGCAATTGATCCGGGGGTAAGATGCAGAACTTGCGGAGGAAGATTAAAAGAATGTTTAGGACATTTTGGTTATATAGAAATGGCCAGGCCAGTTATACATATTAAATATATTTCTTTTATTCATAATGTTTTAAAGAGTATTTGTAATAACTGCAGTAGAATTCTGCTTTCTGATGAAGAAATAAAAAAATTATCGCTTCCAGAAAGACAAAAAAAATCCAAGGATGCAAAAAAATGTCCTTATTGTAATTCTGTTCAAGAAAAAATAAAGATTGAAAAACCGACAAATTTTGTTATCGGTAAAAAAAGATTATTTCCATCTGAATTAAGGTCAAGACTTGAAAAAGTAAGCAACGAAGACTTGCAAACAATAGGAATTAATCCAGAAACAGCAAGGCCAGAATGGGCAATTTTAACATTGCTTTTAGTTCCTCCTGTAACAGTTCGTCCGAGCATAACTCTTGAGTCAAGTGAAAGAAGTGAAGATGATTTGACACATAAATTAGGAGATATAATAAGAGCAAATCAAAGGCTATGGGAAAATCTTAACGCCGGAGCTCCAGAAGTTATAGTAGAGGATTTATGGGACTTATTGCAATATCATATAACTACTTTTTTTGATAATTCAGTAGCAGGAGTTCCTCCTGCAAGACATAGGTCGGGACAGCCATTAAAGACAATTACAGAAAGAATTAAAGGAAAAGAAGGAAGAATAAGACATAATCTTGCTGGTAAAAGAGTAAATTACAGCAGTAGAACAGTTATTTCACCAGACCCTTTTATGGAAATCGATGAAATCGGAGTTCCTTTAGAAATTGCAAAAGTAATTACTGTTGCTGAGAGAGTTAATTCTTTAAATTTAGAGAAAATGAAAAAGATTGTTCTTTCACAAGAATATCCTGCTGCAAATTATATATTAAGGCCAGATGGAAAAAGAAAAAGAATAACACCAGACTTACAGCAAGAACTTGCAGAAGAATTATCAATTGGTTATATTGTTGAAAGGCATTTGATAGACAAAGATATTCTATTGTTCAACAGACACCCATCTCTGCATAAGATGAGTCTTATGTCACACTATACAAAAATTCTTCCAGGAAGAACATTCAGATTGCATCCTTCTGTAACATTTCCTTATAATGCAGACTTTGATGGTGACGAAATGAACATCCACTCACCTCAAACAGAAGAAGCAAGAGCAGAAGCAGAAGTTTTGTTAGAAATTAAAAGACAATTAATCTCTCCAAAAAATAATACTAATATGATTGGTTGTATTGCAGATGCAATAACTGGAAATTATCTTTTGAGCTGTTCTCAAATATCAAAAGAAGATGCAGCTCAATTGCTTTATGAATCAGGTGTTAATGAAAAAGACATAAAATTCCATGGAAAGATAGAAGGAAAAGATGTTTTTTCAGCAATTTTTCACAAAATTGATTTTTCTGAAAGAACAAAACTTTGTCAGGCAAGTGAATGTCCGCATTATAACAAAAGAGCAGATGGAGAAAATTGTTTTGCTGATTGCAAAAAAGAAAAATGCCCATTTAATGCTTATCTCAGCATTAAAGATGGAAAATTAGAATCAGGAATAATTGATTCTAGAACATTTGGTGTTGAAGAAGGAGTTTTAGTAAAGGAATTTGACCAGAAAGTTGGCAGAGATGAAACAATGAGCTTATTGAAAAAAATATTTTCAATGGGAAGTTTATACTTATCTAGAAGAGGGTTTACAATTTCTCTTGATGACATCAAAGTTCCATCTCATGTAAATGAAATGACTCAAAAGATTATAGGTTCAGCTGAAGATAAAGTTTTGGGAATAATTAAGTCTTACAATGAAAGCACATTAGAATTATTGCCCGGAAAAACAAGAGAAGAAACTATGGAAATTAGAATTTTGCACTCATTAAACGAAGTAAGAAGCAAGATAGGAGAAATAGTCAAGAGAGATTTACCTAAGACAAATCCAGTTTATACTATGATATTGTCTGGTGCAGGGGGTAATGTCATCTACATAACCCAAATGGCATGTTCAGTAGGACAACAGGCATTCTGGGGAAAAAGAATTAGCCTTGGATTTGTAAATAGAACATTATCTTTCTTCAAAAAGCACGACCTTTCACCAAAAGCAAGAGGATTTATCTACAGTTCATTTTTAGATGGAGTAAAACCCTATGAATTTTTCTTTGGTGCAATGACTGGAAGAGACGGACTTATGGATACTGCATTAAGAACTCCTAAATCTGGTTATTTATACAGAAGATTGGTAAATGCATTGCAAGATTTGAAAGTTGAATATGATTCC
>Ga0247841_10006120_pt1 | contig 18882 bp, 19 predicted proteins | sample LaCruzMarch2015__2_FD_192410 | JGI IMG/M metagenome (GOLD analysis project Ga0247841, IMG submission 192410) | Freshwater microbial communities from meromictic Lake La Cruz, Castile-La Mancha, Spain - LaCruzMarch2015_18m | ecosystem: Environmental > Aquatic > Freshwater > Lake | place: Spain... | reverse complement strand
AATCGCAACCGATCCCGAGAGCCAATCGACTATGGGTATGCCTTGGCAAGGGAAAGTGACGATATCTGCCTATCAGACGACATATGTCCGTCGTGAGCTTCGCAACACCGAAGTGGAGTCAACTGGCGAGACTATGTCAATCCAAAAATCCCCCAATGTCATATCATCAAATGAAGGCGAAATACTCGTCGAGACAGAGCCAGATGGGGCTATCGTCTCATATGATGGGCGGGATATGGGAGTAAGTACGTATGTGGTGAAGAATGTGCCTGTTGGTATCCATGAGATATCAGTCTATATGCCACGTTTCAAAAGAAGGACTATCCAAGTCAAGGTAGTCCCCGGCGGGTACATGACTGTAGCCCATTTTCAACTTGGACTTGATATTGAATATGATAAGAAGTTCGCTTTCGCTCAAGCGTTTGAAGCGAGTAAAAGTAGCTCAATGCTACCTAATCTTGCCAAAGCTCCTCCTAGTCCGACTGTGACTCCAAAGATTGAAAAGATTGAGATTACAGACACGGAGACGGGATTCCTTCGAGTCCGAAGCGAAGGAAGCATGAATGGTCGGGAGATATCCCAAGTCAAACCGGGGGAGACTTATGATATCTCAATGAGCAAAATGGGTGGGTGAAGATCAAACTAACCGATGGCAAAGAAGGATGGGTCAAAGCCGACTATGTCAAGAAGTTGTATTCACAGTAGGAAAGGGCAAGAGAAGGTTAGATTAAACAGCTGGAGTTGGAAGAACATGATTCCTATGAAAAACACAGGCTGTTTTATCGCAATCGCATTGGATAATAGGTACAAACATCCCATTTGCACCAACGGTGCCTACAATTGGAGGTTTGTCTTCACGATTATGACTATTAAATGAATAGCATACACTATTTCCAGTTAATTTAACTTCTATCTTAGGTTTAATACAATTTCCAAGTGCTTCCACTTCAATAATTTTCATTCCCAATTTTCTCAGTGAGACAGAGTATTGTCAAGTACTATAGGTATGTCGAGTTAGATCATCTCTTTTTCCAAATGACTTTGTTGTAGAGGATGTATGAGTAAGGAATAACGACAAAGACAATCGTAAACAGCTTGTACCATAGCCAATATTTCTCCGTCCCAATCATGATGCCAATCTTGATACCCAATAATTGGATCGCAATACTACCAATAGCGACGAGATTAAATTTGAGGAAACTCAATATCTTTGTGATCAGCCCACCCACGACTTTCTTGTGTGAGAAGCTCCAGAAATTGTTAAGAAGATAATTACATAGTACTGCAGCTTCGGCACTTATGGCATTGGCCAATAGTACAACTACTCCATTTAGCTTAAGAAAATATGCCAGTCCAAAATCAACTGCAGCTCCGACCAAACCAACGAGCACAAACTTAATAAAGCTAGAGTGAACAAGTACGTACCAAATCATTTGAAAAATATACTGAGAGGCGATGATTTTGGAGATTCCCTCAACTCGATCAATAAAATGCACAGGAACTTCAGACACTTTGGCTCCAGTCTTGAGAGCTTTATCAAGGAAAGCGACTTGGAATACATACCCTGTGTAATCTTGCATATCGGGGATAACTTTCTGAACAACCCATTTTCTGATTGCACGATAGCCATTAGTCCACTCGGACTGACTAAGATTCATAAAACCGACCTTGACGCCAATATTCGCTCCGATTGATAATATCTTGCGATGAATACCCCAATTGCTAGGGATGGACCCTCCTTTACTGTAGCGAGTGCCGACGACCATATCTGCCCCCTTCTCAATAGCTTGGAGAAATGATTGGATATCTTTGGGGTTGTGGGAGAGGTCAGCATCCATCTCAAATACCACATCAGCTTGAAGTTTGCGGATAGCATAATCGAATCCATCAATATATGCCTTGCCAAGCCCGTGTTTGCCAGTCACAAGCAGATACAACTTATTGTTTACTTTTTGAAGATTACGCACGACATCAGCTGTGCCATCAGGAGATGTACTATCAACAACTAGGACATCTATATCCCATCGTTTGATTTGCTCACATTCGGAGAATAAAGTATTGATCAACTTCTCAATATTTGAAGCTTCGTTATAGGTTGGTAGGATGATAATGGCTCGTCTCATATCAATATATGTCAGGTTAAAAGCGATGGATTATTATACCTTTCACACAATAAAATACTACGAGTATATATCCGTGCGGACATACTCGATTGTCTTACGTAGTCCTTCCTCAAGAGATACTTGTGGTTGCCAATCGAGCAGGACTTTTGCTTTTGAGATATCAGCCCGACGTTGAAGTGGGTCATTGATCGGCAGGTCTTCACTTTGGACGATTGGACTTTGTGAGTTGGTAAGCTTCTTGACGATTTGAGCATATTCCATCACAGTGTGTTCTTCATTTGAGCCTACATTGACTATCTCGCCTTTGGTGTTGGGATAGGTCAACAATCGGATCAAACCTTCGACAGTATCATCGACATAACACAAACTCCGAGTTTGTCGACCATCACCAAAGACAGTGATTGGCGTATCTGCCAATGCTTGTTGGATGAAGTTGACAATCATCCGCATATCCGCTTTGGCCATATTTGGCCCATATGTATTGAAAATCCGGACAATACGTGTGTCTGTTGCATTTGATCGGCTATAGTAGGCAGTTAGAGTCTCGCCAAAGCGTTTGGCTTCATCATAGACTGATCGGGGGCCGGTCGTTGACACATTGCCATTGTAGGTTTCTGGTTGTGGATTGACTTGGGGATCGCCATAGACTTCCGAAGTTGAAGCGAAGAGGAATTTGGCTCCATGTTGTTTGGTCAGATTAAGCATATTCAAAGTACCAGTCGTATTGACCATCATCGTTTGCATCGGTAGGGCATGGTAGCTTATGGGTGAATGATGATTGGGGGAAGCCGGAGAGGCAAGATGATAGACGCATTCCAGATTGTCTGTTCCGAGATCCAAATTTCTGATATCTACAGTTGTGACATCTTGTTCAATAAGTTTGAAGTTGGGGCTATTTACAACATCTTTTAGATTGGCTTTTGAGCTAGTTATGAAATTATCGATCACTGTCACTCTATGACCTTCAGTCAATAATCGCTTGGTAAGGTGTGATCCGATAAAGCCCGATCCCCCGGTGATTAAAATGTTCATATTTTATCTTCCAGTTGAAATATATGTAAATCCAAGTGCCTCCATCTCTTTGGGCTCATAGAGATTGCGTCCGTCAATTATCAGCGGTTTATTGAGTAGTGACTTCACTTTCTTAAGATCAGCTTGTCGAAACTCATTCCATTGAGTGAGTATACAGAGGGCATCGGCACCTTTGACAGCTTCATATGAATCAGTAGTGTAGGTAATAGTATCGCCTAGTTGTTTGCGGACATTACCCATCGCAGCAGGATCATATGCGACTATCGAATAGCCTTTTGCGATAAGAGCCTTGATAATCTTAAGTGATGGTGCAAAGCGAATGTCATCAGTATCTTGTTTGAATGCAAGTCCCCAGACAGCGATTCGAGTCTGGCCTTGTTGGATTGGGACGTATTTGCTGACTTTATCGACGAAGTTTTCCCATGCACTTTTATTCACTTTTTCAACAGCCTCAAGAAGTGATACATCGACTTGGAGTTGTCGACCTGTAGCTGTGAGAGCTTGGACATCTTTGGGGAAACATGAGCCACCGTAGCCAATGCCCGGATCAAGGAATTTGGTGCCAATACGATTGTCCAGTCCAACTGCTTCAAGCACCGCCTGAGCGTCTGCTCCAGTTTTCTCTGCATACAAGGAGATAAGATTGGCAAATGATATCTTTGTCGCAAGCAATGAATTAGAGGCATACTTAATAAGCTCGGCTGATGCTAGATCGGTAATCACTCGTTTGCCCGGGAGAGGTTTATGAAGCTCAAGCAGAAGATTAATCGCCTGTTTGTCATTGGAGCCGATGATTGTTCTGTCAGGGTTGAGGGTGTCATAGATACCAGTTCCCTCCCGCAAGAATTCTGGGCAAGAGGCAACAGCAAAGATATCATTGTTTCGAATATCATTTATCTCTGGTCTCTTAGCAAGCTCGGACATAATAATCTCTTTCACTTTGAGATTGGTGCCGACTGGCACTGTCGATTTGCATGAAACGACTGTAAACTTGTTAGGATTTAGATATTTGCCAATCTCCATTGCGACTTTAAACACTACTGACAAATCAGCTTCACCAGTATCGTCTTTGGGAGGCGTGCCAACCGTAATAAACACGATTTCAGATTGGGGAATTGTATCCGCAAATTGATCCGTAAACAGAAGGCGACCTGCCCGAAGATTCTTTTGAAGTAATTCAGTGAGTCCGGGTTCATAAATGATAGGATCCCCCTTACGCAATCGTTCAAGTTTATCGGTGGTATGTCCGATGACATTGACGGTATTACCGAAATCAGCAAATATGCACGCAGCTACCAAACCGACATAACCATGACCAACAATTGAAATAGTCATAAAAGTAATACAAATTTCAAATAGGTAAACTCAAAAACAAAACTATTCACTATACCAACTCTTTTAGTCCCTCTTCCAAGCCTAACATATTATTTCCAATATTTTTAGTGGAAATAATTCGAGCCCATTGAGGACGGGGAGCTTTTCCCTCAAAATACTTTTGATATGAAACGGCTTGGATCAAATTAGGATCAAGACCAAATGTTTTGGCAATTTGAACTCCTGCGTCAAATGGAGACATACTATCTGCACCGACCACATGATATATTTCTGTTGTAAAGTGTTGAATAAGATAATCTAGAGCGTTGACAAAATCATCAATATAAGTTGGTGTGATCAATGAGTCTTGTACCATGTTAATTACTTTACCTTGTTCAAGTAAATATTTAATACTTCTCACAAAATCCCGCTTTTGTTCAAATATTTTGCGGTATGGATAACTAGTACGGATAATCATCGCTTGGCCTTTGACAATCTCTTCCGCTTCTAATTTGGTTTGCCCATAGAATGAAATTGGGCTGGGGATGGAATCTTCGGTATATGATATTTTATCGGAGACTGGAGTGACTTGTCGACGACCGTCAAAAACAAAATCTGTAGAAATATGAATCATTTGCACGTCTTTTTGTTGGCTGATATTAAATAAATTACGCGTACCGTCAACATTAATCGCCTGACAAAGTTTATGTTCTTTTTCGGCTCCATCGACATTGGTGTACGCTGCAAGATGTACAATCATGTCAAAATCAATAGACGAAAGATACTTTTGAGTACTACTTGCATCAGTAATATCGCATTGTGCTTGATGGACAGGAATAAAGTCATATTTGAAGCTAAGCATCTCAATGATTCGTGATCCAATAAGTCCTGAAGCTCCAGTAATAAGGATTTTAGTTTTTTTCGCCATATTGCTTTTTATAATATTCAAGATAGGCACCAGATTTTATTCGTTGCCACCAATCTTGGTGATCTTTGTACCATTGGATAGTAAGCTCGAGTCCTTGGCGAAAGTCATATTTTGGTTGCCAACCAAGTTCTTTGTTGATTTTGGTCCAATTGATCGCGTAGCGAACATCATGTCCGGGTCGATCTCGGATAATATCTGAATTTGTGGCAAAATCGACACCCATAATTTCACATATAATCTTGGCAACTTCCAGATTAGTCACATCCTGTGTCATGCTCCCGATGCAATATGTTTCGCCAATAGTGCCTTTACTTAAAACAGCATCGATGGCTCGACAATGATCTTCAACATATAACCAGTCACGCACCTGATTGCCGGGGGTATAGATAGGGATAGTTTTTCCTTCCAAAACATTGGTTATCGCCAGACTAAACAGCTTCTCAGGGAATTGATACGGGCCATAATTATTTGAACAGTTGGTGATCGTAATAGGCAAATCAAACGTATCATGATATGCCCGAACCAGATGGTCACTACCAGCTTTTGAAGCTGAATATGGCGAATGAGGATTGTATGGAGTAGACTCACAAAATTTATCTGTGCTACCAAGTTCCAAAGCACCAAAAACTTCATCAGTTGAGATATGGTGAAAGCGTTTATTGCCATTTTGACGGGCACTTTCAAGAAGCACATGGGTACCCAAGACATTGGAACGGACAAATACAGCTGGATCAATGATAGATCGATCAACGTGAGTCTCGGCCGCGAAGTGGACGATAAGATCGACCTGTTTGACGACCTTGTCAACGATAGTTGAATCGCATATGTCACCTTTGACGAAAGAATATCGGGGATCATCTGCAATTGACGCCAAATTCTCAATATTTCCGGCATAGGTAAGTTTATCAAGATTGATGATAGAGTCTTCGGGATGAGTCTTTAGCCAATATAAGATAAAGTTTGATCCGATAAATCCGGCACCGCCTGTGATTAGTAATTTCATATGATGACATAACTAATAACGTCAAGTTCTCCCGCAAAGCGGGATCCTGCTTTACAGGACACGTTCCAAGTTCCGAATTCCAAGTTCTAAGTAATTTTCAAACTTAATCTTAATTCTAAATCAATAAATTAGTATTTTTGTTGGAGAATCTTATCATTTTCAATTTATCATGAATCATTTGTCATTTTTTTAACTTTGTTTCTGTTTGTCGTTACTTTCATTAATCGTATTTATCTTATCCTCTTTTGATAACCAGTAAATCCATCCAAAAAGAACCGCATACACAACAATGATGACAAATAGCTTCTCGATGCCATTGGGGATCAATAGACTAAAGATACCGCAAATTGTAGTAATTACAACGTACAAAAGTACAATCAACCTTTTGTCCCAACCACGACGAAGAAGCAGATGATGAAGATGATTGGCATCCCCCCGGAAAGGATTACCCCGTGATTGAATACGTCTCAAGATGGTATAAAAACCATCAAGAATGGGAATAGAGAGTACTAGCAATAAAGTGCCCACTTTGCCAAATGTCAAAATAGTTAAAATACCTAGCATAAATCCAGCCAATGTCCCACCTCCGTATCCGGGCATTATGCGTTGTGGGTAGAAATTCCAAGGCCAAAAACCCAAGAATGCTCCCGCGACAATCTGGGCCAAAATCTTCGTGTGCCCAGCATCGATATCGTAGGGACTATATCGTTTGGTGATAAGAGCGAGGAATATACAAGCGATAGCCACATAACCGGGTAGCTGACCATCGATGCCTTTGCTCCAATTGACGATATTCATCATTGATACTAACCAGACGATTGCGATAGCATCAGCGATAATCCAAATCACATGAGGGCCGAAGAAGTTGATGACAATCTGTGGTTGAGTCAGTAATATTTGTCCTCCAAAGGGATTGGATATGTATGGAATACCAATACCCCCTGCAATTGCGATGCCAGCAATGATCATATTCATTCCAAAACGAATATATGGACTAATATCATATTTATCATCCAGAAGTCCAACTATCACAAGTAGTGCTCCAGCAAGAAGAATATAAAATAGAATTTTGGTCATAGGAAGTGCAATCAGACACGTTATGAGAATTGCAAGATAGATCGGTGCTCCGCCAGCTCGGGGAATGATGCCGGAGTGAGTATGGGCTGGGTGTTTGCGGGTGGAGACATCAGTCACTAGTCCAAAGCGTCTAGCCAAAGGGATAGTAACCGACACCAAAACTGTACTAAGTACAAGAGATATTACGAGAAAAATCATATGATAAACGCTAGACGATAATGAAAAATATTCGCATCAATACTCCAATAGCCAAGATAGTAAGGGCGATGACTGTCCCACGGGCGATACGAATAAATACAATATCTTCTTGGGATACTAGATGGGTAAACCTATCAGTCACAAAGAAGCCAATATTAATAAGAATTGGCAATAATACTATTTCCCACTTCATGCCTAGCTGATCCTCGCCCCAGATACGAGCATAATATAGAGGAATCTCAGGCGGTGCCTTGAGTATCAGGATTACCGTCAGGCTGATTGCGATGATATTGCTCAAGATAATAAATATCTTCATAGAAAAGGGATTATGCAACATATCAAATGTAACTTTCGGGGATTGGATACTTCTTACACAATTCTTTTACTTTGGCACTTATGACTTTGGGCCAATGTAATTTGCGAATAATCGCCTGTCGATTATCTCGTTTCTTCTGATCGTCAATACTCATCTTAAGCTTACTAATCGTTATCTTTAGATCTTCAGCCATGATCAAAAGCCACGATGCAATCATTATCATTTCCTTCTCTTTCATCTTCCGAGTGGTGATTGCTGGTGTGCCAAGACGGATACCCGAAGGATAAAAAGGCGAACTTGGGTCATGCGGGACAGTGTTACGATTAAAGATAATTCCTGCCTGCTCGCAAGCTTCAGCCATCGTGTTTCCCAATACTCCGTACTGCGACATATCTGCAACAATCAAGTGTGAATCTGTCCCTGCAGTAACTAACTTGAAGCCGTGTTCAGTCAATCCACTAGCGAGTGCTTTGGCATTTACAATTATTTGTTTGGCATATTTATGGAATTTGACTGATTGAGCTTCCTTGAGAGCCACTGCCAATGCGGCAATTGAGTTGAGATGTGGCCCACCTTGGATGCCGGGGATGATCGTCGTATTTATCCTTTTACCCAAATCGGGATCACGTTTCAGACCTTTGTCTGTCACCATGATCATCGCTCCTCTTGGACCTCGCAATGTCTTGTGAGTGGTAGTTGTGACAATGTCAGCATATGGCACAGGTGATGGGTAGGCATGACCAGCAATAAGGCCGGCAAGATGAGCAATATCGACCATCAGGAAGGCATCTACTTTCTTTGCGATGTGAGCAAATCTCTCCCAATCAATAAGTCGGGGATACGCAGTAGTACCAGCGATTATTAGTTTTGGCTTCGCCTCTATTGCCAATTGCTCAATAGCTCTATAATCTAGTAGACCATCTGGTGTCACTCCATATTGGACAGATTTGAAAAATCGAGCCCCCGCTGTGAGATTGGCCCCATGCGTCAAGTGACCACCTGAAGCCAATGACAAACCCATAAAAGTATCACCCGGAGCAAGGATTGCCATCTCAACGGCAAAATTGGCTGGAGAACCAGAATGAGGTTGGACATTGACAAAAGGCACGTCAAATAGTTCCTTAGCTCGATCGATACAAAGTGTCTCGAGCTTATCTGCGAATTCATTGCCTTGGTAGTATCGTCGACTGGGGTAACCTTCGGCATATTTATTGCCAAAAGGTGAAGACATGGCTTCTTCGACAGCCTTGGAGGCGTAATTTTCAGAAGGGATCATCATGAGTGTCTCGGCTTGTCGGGTAGTTTCAAGTTGGATAAGTTTGAGGACTAATTTATCGGTTTTTTGGATGTGAGGATAGGTAAACATATTGACATTATACATCCTAACAACATGGGTAAAACAATAGGACTATTTGATATCCCTGAATCCTTATCCTATAATACGTGACTCATGAGTATTAATAGTATTAAAAAATGACGACACCTCAATTTGAAGCTGAACTACGATGTGATTTAGCATCGCAATGGGCAGTACAAGAAGGTCTTCCGAATAGATCACTGTCTCTTTTTAGAAGACAATATAGTCAATTTACAGGAATAGATTGGGAAGAAAGATTAGTAAAATATTTCAGTGCATTTGGTGGACTTGGTGGACGGTTAAGAAACGATTTCGATTATGAAGATAGATGCAGAAAGTTAGCATATGTTGGAACGGCTGACGAATGTCATGGCATTTACCCGGTACCAGATTATGAGGTAAAAGGTAGTAACATAACGGGTGGTATACAGTATGTAGGGTCAGTCTATCATGCGTTAGGCAAAAATAGAGCTGCAGATGTAGTAGAAGTAGTTTGTTCTAGTCGAGAACTACCAGATGGTGCTCGGGCTGAAGCCCTTGTTGCATTCGTAGGTGATGGAGCAACTCCTTTAACAGAATATATCCCTCCTGATTACTGTGCTGTTGCCAGATACATCCCTAGGGATCAATATTGGGCAAAATTAGTACAACAAGTTATTAAACCAGAAGACAAAGATGGAGGGCAGAATAATGGAGTGTGTGCTCTTGTATTGGACAAATTAATACATACTCGTAATAGATCTCCTCATGAACAACTTGGTGGAAGTACTGCGGCATCTGTTGCAGTCTGGATTGACAAAAACTTACGAGAAAAGATGAGGATTAATTTTCCAGATAATGGTAATCACGGTGGTTGGGAAAATAATTTTTCGGCGTATCCATCAGGTGTATTTGGTTTAACTGTAGCAGGTACTATCTTTAGACCAGATGGTGGATTGGATCATAAAATTGTAGGGTCAGCTACGATCGGAGATGTAACTATCGCACATCGACAAGGTATGGGTGAGTTTAGATCAGTTGGAAGAAAACAGCAAGTGGAGAGGCATGATTCTTCGGCAGAACAAATAATAGAAGATATGAGAAAGATGGAAAGAGATTATCCTGACACTGAAAAAATTCCTGAAGAATCGGATTTTTGGCAATGGTTAATTAAAGGTGGTGAATCAAATCTAAAAAAATTATTTGCGAAATATCGGGTATTTGACACTGGTAATGTTCCGATGCCATCTAAATTAAAACATTGGTTATTGCGAGCTATGACAATAAAAGACTACGAATATATAACAAATGGTGCTCCTTTGGAAGTTGCAATGCGTACAGATGGGTTTAACAGATTCGCAGTAGGATTGCCTATGCCAACCTATGATTCATTTACTGAAAATAAACCATATGATTATACTTTCGACACAGAAGAAAGTCGATTAAGAGCAGAAAGAAGAGATCTGCAATCCTCACTTATAGCTTTAGATCCGCCATTGGCGGCTTTAGATCTTCAAGTACAATATTTTGAAAATATAAGAGAAGGAAAAAGAAAAAGACCAGATGATGCTTCATCTTTATATCTTCAAATATATGTTTGACAAATAATGTAACTACATCATTACCAAATGATGGGGGTGGCTTGGTGGGCTTGGTTTAGGGTATATCCAGTCAGACGTTTCGCTTGATCTGGTGTGATGACAGCGGAACTTGGGATCAATGATTTACCTACATATGACGGGATATCGATATATTTAACTTTTGTAATCCGGACATTGTCTTTTGAAAACCAATAGATCTGAGCGATATGATAATCAAGCTCAGATTCGACAATAAGATAATCAGTCGGACTAGCAGTCTTTCTAATTGCATAAATTTTCCCCCGCATATCTTCTTTGGTCCGGAAAATAATCTGAAGCACCTGATACCGCCAAAGAAGAAAAACAATGATCACCAATCCGGCGACTTTAAATAATATTCTAAAATGACTTAAAGATAGAGCGATTAGTAGAATAAGTGCTGGAGCACTCACAATCAGATATCGAGGTAAGAAAAGCGGAGTAGATAATTGAGAGCCAATCCAAATGACAACACTTGGAACAAATGCCCAAAGACAAAGTGCGACAAAGTGTCTAGTGTCATTATCCTCAAACCAGTCAGCCTTCTTGTCAGTATTTACAATCCTTGCCGATTGATAACACACTAATAATCCAAATCCAATAAGTCCCATGACAACATATGTGATTGGCCATAGGTTGTAATAGAAGGAGAAGGCTTTCTCAAAACCAGTGACAAGCATCCCGGGGATTGTAAATAGTTGATACACATCCGGTTTACTGATCCAAAATGCTTCACTCGCCTTAGCCTGATGAAATAAAGTTACTAACAATAGCCAAGGGACAAAGGCGATAAACGCATATATGAAGTTTGGTGGGATAGAGAATCTTGATTTGCGTTTGCACCTAAACCATGAAAATGTCGAACATATCAATTGAGTAACAATAATTAGAATCATAAAATAATGAGTGTAGAGACCAATAATTGTCATCAATAGATGAAATCTGGTTTGTTTGCGAAGAAAGAAATACCAACTAGCAGTAGCGATACACGCAAGCATCGCATACATCCGTGTCTCGAAAGCATAATAACTAAGGATAGGGCTAATCAAGGCAAGTGGGATAGTCAATATCATGGCATTGATTCGTGACACTACAAATACTTTTCTCATCATTACAACCATGATTCCGACTGTGAGGATATAAAATACCATCGATAGACTCCGGGTAGCTATCTCAGATACACCAAAAACATACATCCAAAGCTTAAGTATCAGTGTATATAGAGGCGGACTAAAATCTTGAGCAGACAACTTGAGAATATCAACAAATGAGTGTTGAGCCAACAAGACCGTGAACGCTTCGTCACGCCAGTAGGATTGAGTTAACCAAGGGAAAAGCATTATATTTATATAAAATATCATTTCTTCTCTGTCACTTTGTATTCCATCTTTTTACCAAGCAATAGACGCGTATGAGCATCAAGCGCTGGGACACAAGACAAAGTGAATGACACGACAGGAAGGATGTACCACTGAATAATAAGAAAGAGGATATGTTGCGGTTTAGTGTGGATTAGAAGACGTTTCCGGACTCGAATATCAACTATCGTGTATACCACAAGCATCGAGCTACCCAGCGTCAAGATAAGTCCAGATATCTGAGGCAAAATAAATCCCATCACAGAACGCTTGAATACCGGATTAATTAGTGGAGTGACAGTCGCAAATATTGTAAGAATGAAAAATGATGTAGGCCAAAGGATATGATTGTGAAGAAGGAACATTATCTTTTTCAACTTAGGAACAAATGGAATATGAGGTGTTTGCCAAAGCCGTGACCATGAGTAGGCGATATCAGACACCCCCCAAGCCCATCGCTTCTCTTGTTCATATCTACTTAGGAAGGTTTTTTTGAGTGAGCTTGACAAAACCGCATCGCCATTGATGATAGTGTAAAGCGGAATGGTTTTGACAATTGGGCCATAAGTAAAGAAAGCCTGAAGGTATACATGCCAATCTTCAGGGATGACATCGACATCCCAGTACCCGATATCTTGAAGTAATTTAAGATTAGTCGAGTATGTCGATATTTGAATTAGATTTTGTTTATCTTCAAGATAAGCAAGACGGATAATTGACGATAATGAAGCTTGCATCCGGACAAAGAAAGGCAAAGACCAGAAATTGTTGTAAAGCAATACGGGTGCCCAATAGAAATGGAAACCCCGATTCTTATCATTTAGAAATGTATGAGTCAAGTAAGAGAAATAATGAGACGGCAATTTACTATCAGCATCACAGACTGTCACGAGCACCTCTTTCGGATCGTATCCGGAAGGCTCAATAACGCTCTTGACCATCTCCTTCGTTGCCCATGTTTGATTACTCGCTTTGCCGGGGACTTCATTTGCAGAAAGTTCATGATAGGTAGCGTGGATTGCTATCTTGCTTCCCAAAGAGTCACGTATCATTACCTCTTTTGCATGAGCTTCGAGTTCGCGAGCCTCAAAACCCAAAACAATATGAATATTACCTTTCCATGGATAATCATTGTCAATAATACAATTAACCGTCTCCGAAATTTTTTGAATTGACTCTTTGAAGCAGGGGATGATTACGAAGTGATAAATACCATTTGCCCCTTTTTCCTTTGATACCAATTTCTTGTGGTCAAGTGACTGATTTTCCCGAATTTTAAGATAAGCCAATACCGAGTTTATGGCATTTTTGGTCGCAGTAAATAGGAAGTACAAATCAAAAGCAATGATGCCATATGCCACAACCGCAGGATGAAATGGCGAAAGCCAAAGTGGAAGAGTCACGATGATCCAAGTCGTACCAGAGACAACAATTTCGGCGAAACGCGATGAATATATACCTTTCATATATTTTTGTTATTTAACCATAATCAATAGTGTTAATCAAAACATCAATAATAATTGCCATTATCGACTAAACTGCCTATATTTTCTCACAAAAAGATGAGGAACGCGAAGCATAAACAAATATTAATATTTTGTTCTTGACTTTTGTAGCCTGCTAGTTTACTATACGTCAAGCTATTTCGCGTCACTAATTTTACCAATTACATCAAAATACAATATGGCAGACGGAGTTTTTAAGCGAACCAAACCACATTTAAACATTGGTACCATCGGACACGTTGATCACGGCAAGACTACTACTACATCTGCTATTCATTATGTACTTTCTAAGAAAGGTCAAGCAAAATTCTTAAGATATGATGAGATTGACAAAGCCCCAGAAGAGAAAGCTCGTGGAGTCACTATCAATATCCATCATTCAGAATACGAAACAGACAAGCGTCATTATGCTCATATTGATGCTCCCGGACATGCAGACTACATCAAAAACATGATCACAGGTGCCGCCCAAATGGATGGAGCTATCTTGGTCGTATCAGCTCCAGATGGCCCAATGCCTCAGACTCGTGAGCATATTCTTCTTGCCAACCAAGTCAATGTCCCAGCAATTATTGTCTATCTCAATAAGTGTGACATGGTAGCTGATAAAGAGATTATTGATCTTGTCGAAATGGAAGTCCGTGATCTACTTACCAAATATGGTTATCCCGGCGACACAGTCCCTGTCATTCGTGGTTCATCTCTCAAGGCTCTTGAAGATGATCCAGAGTCAGTCGCTGCAATCGAGAAATTAATTGCAACTGCCGATGAATATATTCCCGAACCAGTACGTGCCCTTGACAAACCATTCCTCATGCCTATTGAAGATGTATTCACAATCTCAGGTCGAGGAACAGTCGTCACCGGTCGTGTAGAGCGTGGAGTCGCCAAAGTAAATGAAGAAGTCGAAATAGTCGGCATAACCGAAACCAAGAAGACAGTCATCACAGGTATCGAAATGTTCAAAAAATCTCTTGATCAAGCACAAGCTGGCGACAATACAGGACTATTGCTTCGTGGAATTGAAAAGACTCAAGTACAACGAGGACAAGTAGTCGCAAAGCCGGGATCAGTCACACCACATACTGATTTTGAAGGTCAGATATATGTCTTAAAGAAAGAAGAAGGTGGTAGACACTCACCATTCTTTAAGGGATATCGTCCCCAATTCTATATCCGTACAACTGATATCACAGGAGAGATAGAATTGCCAGCTGGTGTTGAGACTGTCATGCCGGGCGATAATATCAAGATAAATGTAAAACTCATATACGCAGTAGGTCTTGAAGAAGGTCTCAAATTTGCAATCCGTGAAGGTGGACACACAGTCGGAGCAGGAGTCATCACGAAAATTATTAAATAAGTATTCCCACCCATCCGCTCAATAAATTGGGCGGATGGTTTTAACTATTATTAAGCACGTTTAAATATGCCAAAAGGACGAATACGAATACGACTCAAATCATACGATTATCGTTTGATTGACGAAACTTGTCAGAAGATTGTAACTTCTGCTCTCCAGACCGGTGCTTCGGTCAAGGGTCCTGTGCCTCTCCCAACGAAACAAGAAGTGTTTGTCGTAAACAAAGCTTCATTCATCGACAAAGACTCGAGAGAGGTTTTTGGGCTCAAAACACATAAACGTCTGATTGACATTCACAATCCGACTAATCAGACCATTGACACACTTATGCATCTTGAATTACCTGCGGGTGTCGAGGTGGAAGTTAAGATGTAAACTCATTATTGAGTTTATGCATGACTTAAGATATAATTCTGTCTCGTTTGTTGACTAACAATTGATATACATATGCAATCAGCTTTACTCGTTCAAAAAGGAATTACAACACAAAAATACGATTCAAAGACACGTCGTATACCTGTAACCATTTTGAACGTTTCTCAAGTATTATTGGCTGATGTCAAGACTTTAGATATTGATGGGTATACTGCACTCAAACTTACTTCAGGTACTACGAGACATATTGACAAACCTACAGCAGGCGTTTTGAAAAAGAAAGGTATCACTACTATCCCGAAGTTAGTCAAAGAAATTCGGATAAAAGATACGATAGAGGATAGAGTAAACATCATTAAAGAAAACGGTAAATTAGCTCTCAAAATTGGCGAGTCGATAATCACCATTGGATCTTCAATCTTACCAGTTCAAATGTTTAAGGTTGGAGATATGGTCGATGTATCAGGTACTTCTAAGGGTAAAGGATTTCAAGGCGTCGTTAAACGACATAGGTTCGCAGGTGGTCCAAAGACTCATGGTCAATCAGATCGTTGGAGGTCTCCGGGCTCTATTGGTTCAACCACCACTCCGGGTCGTATTTTTAAGGGTAAGCGAATGGCTGGTCGCATGGGTGGCGAAAGCATAACAGTACAGAAACTTGAAGTCATTAACCTTGATGATAAAAGCATAAGTGTCAAAGGTCTAGTGCCCGGTGCCTTAGGGTCTAATCTAGTTATTCGATTATCTCAACCAGTAAAATAATATTATGAGTAAAATAGACAAAACAATTCAGATACCAGTAGTAGGATCTTCTAAAGAAGGTGAGATGAGTGTGATTCCAACGGGTATATTTGGACAAGAAGTCAATGACTCAGTCCTGACTCAATATGTACAAAGCTACTTAAATAATCAACGTCAAGGTACAGCCTGTGCAAAGGATAGATCTCAAGTGGCTGGGACGACCAAGAAAATGTACAAACAAAAAGGTACTGGAAATGCACGTCATGGTAGTGCAAAAGCTCCAATTTTCAAGGGGGGTGGAGTAGTTGGCGGTCCTAAACCCAAAAACTATGAAGATAAGATGAACAAGAAACAAAAAGTTATCGCCTTCATATCTGCTTTGTCTCAAGCCTCATTAGAAAATCGTGTCTATGTACTGGCTGAAGACGTCACAAAGATGAATGAGAAAACCGCTCAAATCGCGAAGGTCTTCACAGCGATTCAAGAAAATAAGAAGCTAACATTTGTAGTAGCACCTGTTTTAGATAAACTTTTAGCACGAGTTGCCAAGAATATTCCAAGTGTTTCTTTGGTGCATGTCCAAGAATTGAATCCATTTTTGATTTTGACAAACCCTAAAATTGTTTTCAGTCATGAAGCTTTAAAAGAAATTGTTAAACGATTCGCCTAAGTAAACTATGAGAAGTATTATTCCAATCATTGGTAAAGTAATTACCGAAAAAGCCACAAATCTCGAAAAATCCAAAGTCTATGTCTTTGAGGTTGATATAAAGTCATCCAAGACCCAAATCAAAGAAGCAATCAAAACGCTTTATGGAGAGACACCAATTGAGATAAACGTAGTTACTCGTCCTCCCCATGCTCGTCGGGTGGGTAAGACGAAAGTTGAGGTATTTACTCAACCCAGAAAGATGGCATATGTCAAAATGAAAAATCCATTAAATAAGATCAGTAGTACTTAATTTATATAGATATGACAACGACATCAATACTATTTACACATCAAAAACCTCATGCTGCTCTGACTAAGCTTTTGCCAAAGCATGCTTCACGTGATACGACAGGCACAGTAAGTGTCCGTCATCGTGGTAGTCGTCAGAAGAGATATTATCGGACAATAGATTTTAGACGCGACAAACTAGATATGACAGCCATTGTCACAACGATTGAATATGATCCAAATCGCAATGCATTTATTAGTCTCGTCAAATATCAAGATGGTGAATATCGATATATCATCTCACCCGTCGGAATTGAAATTGGAACTGTGATCGTTTCATCAAATACTCCAGACATCAAGACCGGTAATTCATTGCCTTTGGGTAATGTGCCAGTAGGCATCGAAATTCACAATATTGAGATATATCCAGGACAAGGTGCCAAAATTGCTCGATCAGCTGGGACATTCGCATCAGTTATTGCAAAAGAAGGTGGTTATGCACACGTCAAATTGTCTTCTGGCGAAATACGCAAAATATCTGAGCTATGTAGAGCTACGATTGGTAGGGTAAGTAATATTGAGCATAAAGATGAAATTATAGGTAAAGCAGGACGTATCATCCATATGGGTCTTAGACCAGTGGTACGTGGAACAGCAATGAATCCACGCTCGCATCCACACGGAGGTGGTGAAGGTCGAAGTGGAGAGGGTATGCATCCAAAGACTCCATGGGGTAAACCAGCTCGTGGTGTACGTACTCGAAATCCACGCAAAGGGTCAAAAAAGCTTATTATTTCTCGTAGATCTAAATAATTCTTATGGAATCTCGTCATGTCGCACCAAATGTGAACGTGTCTCTTCGCAAGGTAAGAGCCTATCTTCCAGCGATCAAAAAATTGTCACCTCTTGAGGCGACTGTTCATCTTGATCAGATTCCATATTCAGCGACTTATGCTTTGTCAGCAGAGATTAAGACCGCCATGACCAATGCAGAAAACACTTTGAAAGTATCCAAGGGTATGTTAGAATTCCGAAGCCTCAAAGCAGATCAGGGTATGGTATTGAAACGCTTCCGTGCAGGTTCAAGAGGAACAGCCAAACCTGTACTTCGTAGGATGACTCATATTACGATAGTCCTTGGGGCCAAGAAAGTTGTTACAAGTAATAAAGTTGAAGAAAAAAAGGTTATCCAATCAAATAAAGTCGATAAAAATATTGAAGATAAGAAGATTGTTGAAACAGTCAAAAAGCCAATAGCACGCAAAACAAAATCAGTTACCAAAAAAGAAAATTAATTTAATTTATGGGACAGAAAGCACATCCAAACGGTTTACGTCTAGGCATAGTTAATAACTGGCTTTCTCGTTGGTTTTTCTCTAATAAGACGAATTATCGGCTGTCAGTAGCTGAAGATTGTCGAATTCGTAAAGATTTAATGAAGCAATTTACGATAGCATCAGTCGTCGAAGTAGATATCGAAAGGCAAATCAACAAGATTCAGGTCATTATCCATGCCGTGAAGCCGGGAGTGATTATTGGAAAGGGTGGCAAAGGTCTTGAAGATGTGAAGAAAACGATTGTGAAGTATTTACGAAAACCAGATAAGAAAGGTCGTGATCAAAAAATTGATATTAAGATTGAGCAAGTAAAGAAG
>Ga0247841_10006119_pt1 | contig 18887 bp, 14 predicted proteins | sample LaCruzMarch2015__2_FD_192410 | JGI IMG/M metagenome (GOLD analysis project Ga0247841, IMG submission 192410) | Freshwater microbial communities from meromictic Lake La Cruz, Castile-La Mancha, Spain - LaCruzMarch2015_18m | ecosystem: Environmental > Aquatic > Freshwater > Lake | place: Spain... | reverse complement strand
ACCTCTTCCCAAAAAGAAGATTTGGAAAGACAAGTTGAGTATTTTAGATGTAAATATCCTGACTACGAAATCGTTAAAGATATTGGATCAGGCCTTAACTTTAAAAGAAAAGGTTTTAACACCATTTATTGCAAAATCGGACACGTTTTAAAAAATACAGATCCTCAAAAAAACGTTTTTCGTACGAACTTTTAAAAAAGGCGGAGGAGCAAAAAAAAGTTTTGGTTTTTCCTTTTCTTTTCTAATATTTTGTAAAATTATTACAAAATTTCCTTTGGAATTGGATTTTTTTCTCCTCCTCCGACTTTTTGAATTCCAGTTCTAAAGAAAATGGTAATTCCTGAAAATACTTATTTAAATAATTTCACCTTGTTTAGTGATTTTGTCGTTCTATTATTTTTGATTTCTTATAGTAAATGAAAATAAGTAAATCACAAATATTAATCTTAGTATTAATCTTAGTTTTATCTGTTCTAGCAGTCGGTATATATTTTTTAATTAAACACTTCTTAGGAGATAAAAACGGATGGAATAGTGAAAAGATTCAAACTCTTTCTGATGCAATGTATAAAATTATGAAAGCAGATCCAGATTCAATTTCAGACTTAATTGAAAAAGTGTGTGTGTCACAAAAGTTAGCTGATTGTATGGCTACTAGTATATCAAAAAACTATCCATATGATCCTAAATACGCACAGAATCCTACATTAAATCTTCCGACTGATTCAAAAAAATATATAATAGCATGTTTTTCTACATGCTTAGGTACAAAAAATAATTGGTCGAAAGTCTTTTATAACGAAGTTCTTCAAGAGCAAATATCTAGTGGAGTATCAGAAAAAATAGCTACATGTTATACTGATTACCTGCAAAAAAATGTAGATCCTATCGATTTAAATACCGCTAACATTAATTCTCTAATAAAGACAGCATCTACTATATGTGACATAGTGCCAACTTGTGACTGTACGCAAACTACTTGCGGTCAAATTAACAGCTGTAATCAAAAATGCGATGATTGTTCTACATGTAGTTGTCCAAGTGGTGATTGCGTTAATGGAACTTGCAAAACTACTCAGCCAACTTGTGATTGTACGCAAACTACTTGCGGTGATACTAGTACTACATGTGGTTCATCTTGTACAGACTGTACAATATGTGCATGTCCAAAAGGAAAAACATGTTATGGAAATCAATGTTTAGATCAAACTCCAGATTGTAATTGTTCTGCAAAAAATTGCGGAGAAGATAATGGATGTGGAGGTATTTGCTCAAATTGTCCAGACACACAATTATGTGATGGAACTCAATGTGTTTCTATTGATTCATCACGAACACAAAAAGGATGGACAAATCAAACAATACAAAATTTAGCCTTAAACATGTCCAATATATTTTCTAATGATCCATATATCCTACCTCCAGTTAAGACCTGTACTCCTAGTGACTTTTCTAATTGTATGGCTAATATTATATCAAACGAATATTCATATGATGATATTGTAACGAAAAATATAGTTGTATCAAACTATTATGAAATTTTAAAAATGTGCACTGCTAATTATTTAGGTATAAAAGGACAATGGTCAACAAAATTTTATGATGCCATGAAATTATATGTACCATCACTGTATCTTTCTGGAGCACAAATACCACTAAATTGTATTCTAAATTATCTTAGGTATAATTATGAACCAAATGATTTAAATCTGTCAAATATACAAGATGTTCTAGAAAAAGCACAGTCAATCTGCTTGAAAAACTTATGAAGAGTAGATAGTACTACGACAGTCAGATGCCGACGATAATCAATTTTTCTCATTATAAGAAGTCGTCGACCTACATTTTGTCACTCATTTTCTAGCTCGTCCGACAAAGATTTTGTAATTCATATTTAAAATAAATTAATATTTTATTATTCTAAATAATGCCAACTGTAAAAAGTAAAAAAAATATGCCATGTAATAGACCTGAAAGGTCCTGGAAACCTGCTAAAAAACGTGTTGTTAAAGCATGCTCTGGAGGTAAAGAAAAAATCATCCACTTTGGAGCATCAGGATACGGAAATAATTACAGTGATCTAGCTAGGAAAAGCTTTCGAGCACGTCATAAATGTGATACAGCAAACGATAAGCTTACCGCACGCTACTGGTCTTGTAAAAACCTTTGGTCTAAAGGAGGTAGTGTTACATCTTGCCCAAAAAACAGAAAGTGTAAAGGTATATCACAAGGTAGGTCGCGCCGAAAATCAATGAAAAAGAGAAAATCACCACGAAAATCAGTGAAAAAATCAAGAAAGAAGAGAAAATCACCACGAAAATCAGTGAAAAAATCAAGAAAGAAGAGAAAATCTCCCTTACGTAAATCTAGACGTAGATCAAGAGTATGACCTAAAAGATAATCCGCTTTTATTTTGATCACTATTCAATAAAATATATTGATTATCTCTAAAAATTCTTCATTATAGCTTTAGCTTACGTTCATTCTGAGTCTCAATTTCTGAGTAATACGATCTTCTATATCCGTCTTGTCAGTACGTGTGTTATCTGGATTGAAACGAATAAATAAGTTTATAAATAAAAGATCATCATATGTGATTTTATCAAAAGAAATTTTAATCTTTTATTTATTAAATTCTTAATCACACTCCCACATTTCAATTAAGTTATAACCAGCATTTCTAATAGATAGTGACCGTTCAATAGTGTTATTATATAATTCTGATGCTGTTTTATAATTAATAGGATTCATATAGTCAGACTTAAAACATTTTATACATCCATGCCAAAAACAGCCATGATATTCATATACAGTATTTGTTTCATGATCAATTCCATCTACTCTACCGATATTTGATATTTTAAACTCCCCTCCATTTTCGGCATGTTGAATGGTATTAGAGATAAAATTTAGCCAACTAATCGCTTTTTTAGAATAACCTTTTTTAGCGCATAATATACACATACCCTGTCCATTTTGAATACTAGTAGGACGAGGTTTACAAGGATGTCCCGCTTTACAAATACAATCGACTCCTATATTTGAGTATGTATATTTACCAATGACTGTTCCACCTAATTTTTTAATATTATCGTGAAAATTCTGCTTCACTGTTTCTAGATCTTGCCCTGCGCATATTATACACATACCCTGTCCATTTCGAATAGAATTAGGTCTAGGACTACAATGATGACCTTTTGAACAAATACAATTGACTGGAATATCTTTACTTTCATATTCACCAATAACTTTTCCGCCTAATTCTTTAATATTTGTATAAAAATTATGTTTAGCTATTTCTGAATTATTTGAACATGTTATACACATACCCCATCCTTGTTGAATACTACTAGGATGAGGATTACAAGTATGACCTTCTGCACATCTACATTCTACTGGTGTACTTGAGTTTATATATTTACCAATAACTGTTCCACCTAATTTTTTAATATTATCATGAAAATTTTTTTTAGCTTTTTCTGAATCATTTCCTGCACATCTACTACACATACCCTCTCCTTTTTTAATACTATAAGTTCTAACATTACAATGATGTCCTTCTGAGCAAATACAATCGACTGTTGTACGTGCGTTTTTATATTCACAAATAACTATTCCACCTAAATCATCAATTCCTTTGTAAAAAATTTTTATACCATTCACAACTTTCAATTGTTTTTTATTAGTTAGTTTACAGTAACAGTCTATACACATATTTTTATGACCAGCTATAAATTCGTAATGAGGATATTCTTGATTACACGTATCGCAATTATCGAAAAATATTAGTTTGATTTCTTTCATTATTACTTATAATTGTTAATAATTGGTTAATTTTAAAATTGAAAATGTTTTAGACAAATTCTTATTAATATCACAACCTAGAAATTTTATACATATAAGGCAGCCATTTTTCATATTCTAACAGTTTCTATCTATTATAATTCAGCATCGAAATCAAAATAGTAAGCGCCATTAACACGCTCAAAACTAGTAACAAAATCTGCGTTTTTTGCATATGTATTATGTTTAGCAAGTATTTTAACAATGAAAAATGATGGATTTATATCATTCCTATTGTTTTCTTTAATTACCATTTTGCAAATTTCATCTATAGTTGTTTCTTCTGAAACATTAAAGACAAATGGAAATGAACATCTAGAAGATTTTGTCCATCTCAAATAAACTTTCATTTTAAAAAAAACAAACATTTTTAAACTAAATTGAAATTATTTGTAAATGTTAGACAGATATAGACTTGAAAAGTATATTGACATGGGTGACTTGTATTTTTATCACGAAGATGGTTGTGAGTTTGATCCTATTTCTGCATCTAGATTGTACTTTCGGGCAGGTCACTCTGGAGCACAAGTACAACTTGGACATATATATCGACATGGTACATATGAAATAAGTAAAGATCCTATAATCGCATCATTTTGGCTTCATAATGCGGCGATTCAAGGTCACATAAGAGCAAAAAGTTGGCTTCTTGAAATGTACAAGAATGGTGAACTCGAACTCATTGTCAATCTCTAGACTTTTGTAAAATTTATTTATAATTGTATAAATAAATGAAACGTTCTCCCCAAAGAAGTGTCAAGAAGCGTTCTCCTCAAAGGAGTCCTAAGCGTTCTCCACGAAGAAGCCCCAAACGTTCTCCACGAAGAAGCCCCAAACGTTCTCCACGAAAGAGTGTCAAGAAGCGTTCTCAGCGAAGAAGTCCTAAGCGTTCTCCACGAAAGAGTGTCAAGAAGCGTTCTCAGCGAAGAAGTCCTAAGCGTTCTCCACGAAAGAGTGTCAAGAAGCGTTCTATATGTTGGAAAAGATATCATCGTGTAAAAGGTACTGTTCCTTATTCAAAAGGTAGCTGTGCAAAAGACTAAAACAAAAAAGTTATATAACTTTTTTAATTATATTTATATGTTAATAAAAATCCTATAAATTCCGTCCTAAAATCTCCATCCTCATCTCCAACATAATTTCCTTCAGCGCATTTCTCAACTGCCATTTTATAATTTAAAAGTTGTACTATCTCAGCGCCATTATCTGCAAAATTTAAAGATGTGCAATATTCCATTATTATTTGGTTGTTTCTAACTTGAACAGAATCAAAAATTAGCTTTGTTAAAATAACACCACCCACATCATTTATTAATTCACCAAAACCGTCCTTGAATTTCATAACCTCATTAGAATAGTGTAACCTATCTTTTAGAGGATAAGACATAAAATAATCTGCGTATCCCTCCGGACCTCTTAAAATATGCTCTATAGTCAGAAACTTTACATTTTCCAATAACCACTCTTCCGTTACTGATAAATCAGGTGGTGGTTGATCAAGAGAAGTTGTAATCAGAGATCTAGCACAATTCTTTCCAGTTAGCTGTGCCATTGTTCTGTTGAACAAACTAGGTTTTGTTTCTAACTCTTTGATAGAACTCTCATTCATAATGATCTCTTTAAAAGCTTCTGGATTTTTTACACACTCTTCTGCTGCAAACTTTTCTCTTAAGAGGCGAATGCACTTGGTTAATCAAATGAACATTCTTATAATCAACAACATGTTCACCATTAATATCAATGTGATGGAATGTACCTCGTTCTGTATCAGTGCAAACTATCTGAGGTTTACCTTTTGAGTCTGTAAGAAGATGCTTATGAATTAAATGAGCTGCTCCTTTCTGACCTTAATAGAAATCGTTCTTTGTATACTTTTCATCTATTATACTATCAACCCGAGCCTGAGATAAATCAAGAGGAGTAAGACTTGAAATCATCAGATTATTTTGAATGTTTTTAGTGCTGTTTTTCTGATAAATTGGTTGTTTTGCGATTTGCTCAAATGCTGCTTTATATATTGAACTAATTTCTTGATCTTTCTCTTTTTCAATTTTTAAAATTTCATTCTGCGACTTTAATTTCGTAATTTCTTCATCTTTCTCAAACTTTATTTTAGCAATTTCTTTATCTTTCTCATCTTTCATTTTTAGCATTACAATTTCTTCTGTAAGAGATTGATTTTTTTTCTTACATATTAAATCATGTCTCTTAAAATTTTTGGTTGAAAAATTCTTATCACATAATCTACAAGTAACCAAAGATGATATAATTTCTTTCAAATTTTGAGATTCTTGTATCTTGAGGCAATATTTTGCCTCCGTTTGATGCTTTAAAAGTATGTATTTAGTTTTGAATTGTTTTTCACAAAATGGACAAGTTAACTCACTTGCCTGAGAAAGTTTTATTTTATCGTCTTTTTCTTTAGCTTTAGCTAACTCTTCTTGTATTTTAAGACAATGCTTGGCTCTTTTTTGGTGTTGATCAAGCAAAATAATATTTGCAAAAATACTATAGCAAAATGGACATTTTATCTTCTGTTTCTCTTTATACTCTTCTTGATTCTTGTATTCTTTAATCAGATTAAAATCTTCATTTCTGTGTAGTCTAAGACAATACTTAGTTTTTTTCTGATGCTGAAGTAGATTGTGTTTATTTCCAAATATCTTATTACAAAATTCGCATTCAAACTGTTTTAATTCTACTGTATTACGTAATTCCATCTAATTTCTTTATTCACTTTTGTTTTTAAATGAAAATGAAAAATAAAAAGTGAAAATTTATTCATTTTTCTTAACATAAAACATCATTTTTTACGATTAAAATAAAAAGAGGCAAAAAAGAGAAAAAAAGAGAAAAAACGAGAGAAAAGTAAATAAAAATAAAAAATTTAGTCACTATTTTCTGATAAAAGTCATTTTTTACACTTTTTTTCAAAAAATTGGAATTTGTGTGTGTGTGTAACACTTTTTTTTAAAAGACATTTCTCCGAAAAACGTTTTTCGTACAAACTTTTAAAAAAGGCGGAGGAGAAAAAAAAGGTTTTTGGTTTTTCATTTTCTTTCCTAATATTTTGTAAAATTATTACAAAATTTCCTTTGGATTTGGATTTTTTTTCCTCCTCCTCCTCCGACTTTTTTGGATTAATAATTTTTGAGGATTCAAAGAGTAACTCGGTACAAAGGACACTTCAGTTTTTGTGCGTGAGAAATAATTTTAATTACACACTCTTTGCATGTTTTCTACTAATCAAGAAAAATTTAAAAGGTAATTTATAATAAATGAATCATCGTCAAATCAGATATAATAATATACGTAACGCATTAGGTATTCTTAACAACTCAATTTATATAGCAGCTATCACACCTAGCAACACCATCGATCCTTTGTTTCTGTATGTAACCATGATGGCAATTCCTAAAGTTTCAAGTTCCATACCAACCATTTTAAATACTTTGTTAACAATGTCTTCAATCAAATATTTTTGTCCTGATGCAATTACGTAATCATCTGGTTTTTCTTGTTGTAACATCATCCACATAGCTTTTACAAAATCTTTGGCGTGTCCAAAATCTTTGTAAGAGTAAATATTTCCAAGATACAAACATTTTTGTTTACCTTGTGAAATTGCAACAGCTGCTTTTACAATTTTTTTTTCTACAAAAGTGTCTCCTCGACGAGGAAACGTATGATTAAATAAGACTCCATTAACCGCAAACATATTATAAGATTCACGATAATTCTTAACAATCCAATGTAAATATAACTTGGCAATTGCGTAAGGAGAACGTGGATTAAATGGAGTTAATTCGTTTTGTGGTTTATCATACACACCACCATACATTTCAGACGTACCGGCTTGATAAAACTTTATATTCTTTGTTTGATTTTTGCAAGCTTCAAGAAGACGCAAAGTACCCAATGCATCAATATTTCCTGTATATTCAGCACAATCAAAAGATACACGTACATGTGACATTGCAGCTAAATTATATACTTCATCAGGTTGAATTTAATTAAAAATTGTTTAGTTTATAAAAAATACCACCAGATGTACCCAAAACTTGAGGTATATCATCTTCTGATTGCATCACTCCATCATAAATAATAATTTTTGCTCGTATAGCGTAATCAGAGTGATGTTCTATAAAACGTAATAATATAATAATCGTGCATGGATTCCAAATATAATACTCGTCTTTTATCAACATTTTTTGTTCAATAATATTGTCTGGATGCTTCATAGAACTCCATAAATGATTGAAATCTTTATATAATCTCATATAATCCATTTTATATTTTATTTTAATTCATTAGATAGCTTTACGAGAGTATATAAGAATTTACATTATTTCAGAATAAAGGTTCCATTTCTCGTGTAAGGTTAGCAACTGTTGCTCTTATTCGTATGAATTAGTAAGAATTAATACTTCTGTTTTAAAATTAATTTTTTAAAACATAATTCATACTAATAGTTAATAAATGTTTTAAATTTAAAATTGATTTAATTGATAAATTCTATGATTAATAATAAAAAATACAATGAATGGTAAAGAAAAAAAAATTATTTACGATAGAACTAGAACATTTTGTATCCGGAGTACAATCGGTAAATCGTGTCCTAATAAATCGTTATCCTGATAACTACACTTTTTAAAAATGGATTTTAAGTATAACTTTTTTTTAGATAAAAAAGATAATGCGTTACTCTAAAGATCAATTGACCAGCCAAATGCTAGAACTTCTTGTTAAGGTGATTGACCTTGAAGAAAGGATGAAGTTTGGGAATCAAGTTTTTTCGGCATTGACCGTAAATGACAAAAATGAGATGATGAAAGTTCTCAACTCCTTGAAATCATATATGGACGCAAAGTCTTCGGACAAAACAGATGAAGACAAAGCAAGAGTTCTTTGGCGATTTTATATTTAAAAACAAATTGATTTTTTTAAGAAATTTTTCATTGTAAGAACAGAATCATGAAAGAACTTTGCCAACTGCAAAAGCATACGATGTACACGACAAGTCTTGAACGTCCGAGTTCTTGCTTTCGGTTGATTGTCGGCGCTGCAAACACCGAACAAGCCAATAATTATGAAAAAACGTGCAGATGGCTATTGAAAGTTATTCAGACTAAGCTTGGAGACACTATGTTTGATGATGCAAAATTGATGACTACAGAAAACCAAGTAGATGTCCGGATATTAATTGCAATGAGCAGATCTTCTTATCTTAAGAACTTGGACCCCACTATGAGCAGACAGGAAATAAAAGATGAGCTTGAGGACACAAGAAGAGAGATTAAGATACGATGCACTAGGGCATTGCAAACTTTACATGAGCTCATAGGTGAACAAGTAAAACAACCTGTACAAGATGACGATAGGATCAGAGTTTCTTGGCTAGACGATTAAAAGTAATAAACGACTGAGCTAAAACAACACCAAACATGGTGTTGTTTTCTTAAAAAAAAGTTTATTAAAATATTAATAACTATAAAATGAGATGTGGTTGTGATAACTATAACAAAGAGGGATTTAAAGTATACAATACTAACGAATGTGAATGTGGGTTCTTGGGTAAAGGAGATTTTGGGTCTACCGGGTCAACAGGACCTACAGGAACGTCTGGGTCTAGTTCTAACACTGGGTCAACAGGACCTACCGGATTTACAGGACCTGCCGGATCAACAGGATTGACAGGACCTACCGGATTTACAGGACCTGCCGGATCAACAGGATTGACCGGACCTACAGGACCATCTGCTGTAGATATTATTATTCCTGATATGCTTAAAATATATGTAAATTCTCTTAGCGATCCAGGAACTGCTGCTGGAACTGATACAAATCCATTTGTAAACATAGAAGATGCATTTTCAAAAATAAAAAAATCTGGTTATACTACATCTTGTGATATTATTATACAAAATGATGTAGAAGGTACATATTATCAATTACCACAAGAATTAAATATAAATACAGGGTTTTTAGGTAATCAAATTAATCCTGTTACAATTAGTGGTGATAATTACACAACTATTAGTTCTAATGTTACAATTTCTAGTATATCATACAATGATAATAATGGTACTACCGGTAGTACCGGTAGTACCGGTACGTATTCAAAATTATTATATATTACGGTTCCTCTTAATCCTGCTTATAATCAAGGATACCTTGTGAAGTTTGAAACATCAGAAGAAGAATATTTTATATACTCAGCAACACATACAGCTACAACAAAATTAGCTATTGCTTCTTCAATCACTTCTGTTAATGTAGGAGACAAAATTAGTGTAATGAAAATATTTGCAGGTATAAAAATACATGGAAATTCTACTATTATAACAGGTCTTAATTGCACACCTTTAATATTTAAGCATATAAAGGTTCAATTTCAAAATAATTTATCCTTAGTAAATTGTAAACAAAAATTTAATGGAGTTATATTTACATTAACAGGTGCTCATAATATATTAACAACTGATAATAGCTCAGTAACATTTGGTTCTGGTAATTTACCTGGGATATATATGGAAAGTAGTATAAACTCACCGTTTAATTTTATATCAGTATCAAATATAGAACCAATGGTATTTTATAATAGCGCAATTATTGGTTCTAATTCGCAAGCGGCTCAATTTATAAAAATAAAAGGGGTTGTTACTTATATTAAAAGTTGTTATCTAGATAATTTTTCAAGCATTGATATTGGAAATAATACAACTACATATATTGAAAATGTTCGCATTGTAAACACCAAAGGTGTTTCTGGAGTAATAGAAGGAGTTATAAATGTATATGATAGTTCAACAGCGTATATAAAAAATGTTAATCTTTCTGGAAATACTAATGGTGCTGCAGCTCAAAAATATGGAAATAGTACATACGGAGTGTATGTATATAATAACTCTATAATAATATTAGATGGATATATAAGTATTGTTAATTTTAGGTACACATTACTATATGCAAATAATAGTTCAAGTATTAAAGTTATTGGTAATACAAACACAACTAAAAATATATTTCTTGGTGATTCTTCAGATTCAAATAGTTTAACCAGTTGTAAAGAAGTTGCAATTTATATAAATAATAATTCTTCCTTTTTTTCAGATTGTTCACTCCCTGCAATATATGCGACTATTCTTATCGATAATAATTCAAATATGAATACAGAAAATATAATGTACACTTATAATAGTGCTTCTACATCAATTTTAGGTGTAAATATAAATAATTTTTCAACATTATCATGTAAGAGTATTATAGCTGTATCAAATTATTCACCCGTTTCAATAAAAAACAATTCACATGTATTATGCAAAACTAATCTCAATATAGTTTTATCAAGTACATGCGAACCTGGTCAATATGGATTAAGTATGCAAAATACAAGTAAATTAATAGTTGGTGAAAGTGTTAATGGTATTACAGGTGCTTATCCATTGAAAGAAAACGGAATATATATAGAATGTTTAAAAAATTTCGAAACAGCAGGAGGTGATAGTGTTTCAGATCCAGCAGACGGTTCAATTGGTATAGTAATACTTTCATCTTGTGAAATAATAAGTAATTATATATATATAAAAAATTGTACATTTGGTACTGTTGTAGATAACTCTAAAATGCTTACTATAACAGATTTTGATATGACATATAAAGGATTCATCTGCAAAGCAGATAAAAATTTTATTGCTATATATTCAGTAAAAAGTTTTTTGTATTTTAACAATATTGAAATAACAAAAACTTTGGCTATAACATACTGTATATATTTAACAGAATCATCAGAAATACACTTATACAAAAATAATCCTGTTATATTATCAGGTGCTTTGGAAACGGCTTTGAAGATGGAAAATAGTTATTTTGTCACACAATCTAATTTAGAAATTAGTGATGCAAAATATGGGATATCAATAGATAATTCAAAACTAAAATCTCCTATAATAATTTTAAATACTATAACACAAACAGGTTTATCAATTAATAATAATAGTACATTACTTACAGATGAATTTAAAATATCTGCCGGTACGTTTCCTAACTGTATAGAAATAACTAATTCGGAAATGTTAGTCAATACAGTTATAGAATTAATGACTACATCTTTTACATGTATAAAAATGGATAATTCAAAATTGACTGTTCCTACTATACGGTTAAATAATGTATCAGGAAGAGGTTTACACCTTCTTAATAATTCTATATTAATTAATTCAACATCTTTTAGAATTTATGGTTCACCACCCAGAATAGGTATAGAAATAGATAATTCAGAAATGACATCCGCTAGTATATTATTACCAGGTGCATCAGATAACGGTTTATTTATGAAGAATAACGCTAAATTAATTAATTCTAACGAATTTAAGATATCTTCTAATATGTCAAATACTAGTATATTAATAAATAATTCAGAAATGAGATCTGGTAGTATAACATTAGAAAATACATCAGGTATAGGTATACAAATAGATAACGGAATAATTATATCTCCTGTCATAAAAGTAGCTATTGTAACAAATAAGTGTTTATACATGCTTAATAATAGTGTATTAGTTAACTTAACCTCTTTTTCTGGAACAACTGGATGCAATACAGGTATAGAACTAAATAATTCAGAAATGACAAGTAATAATATAATATTAAATAACGTACAGTCTACAGGATTATTGATCAATAATAATAGTGTGTTAAACAATTCTGGTAATTTTCAGATAACTACAGGTAATTGCACAAAAGGAATAGAAATAAATAATTCAGAAATTATATCTGCTAGTATAGTATTGAATAATACATCAACAACAGGTATAGAAGTAAATAATGGAAAAATGAGATCTCCTGATATAAGAATAGCTACCGCAACAAATGCTTTGAGAATGACTAATAATAGTGTATTATTTAATTCAACCAATTTTGTAATTGGTACGTGCACAAATATAGGTATATACATAGATAACTCAGAAATATCATCTTCTACCATAACATTAAGTAACGCAGCAACAGGTTTAAATATACTTAATAATAGTAAAGTAATAGGTTCATTTGAACTTACAGGTGTATGTACAAGTTTAGGTATATTATTAAATAACTCAAAAATGACATCAAATAATATAAGTTTAAATAGCACACAGGCTTCAGGTTTAATAATGCGTAACAAGTCTAAATTAACTATTTTATCAAATTTTATTTCTAAGGGTACGTGTTCACAAGCACCTATAGAAATAGATAATTCAGAAATGACATCACCTAACATAACACTTTATAGTGGGAAAGTTGGCTTATTAATGGATAATAACGCTATATTAGTTAATTCAACTTCTTTAGGTATTAGTGATACATGTGACATAGGAATACTAATGACTAATAATTCTCAAATAAAATCTACACAAATAACATTAGGAAACATTACAACTATACAAAAAGGTGTAGGTTTATCTATGAATAATGGTTGCAAATTAATTAATTCTGGTGAATTTAAAATAAGTGCTGGTACCTGCACTACTGATATACTAATTATTAATTCTGAAATGGAATCAAATAGTATAAAATTATTAAATACCCCAAATGATAGTATAGATCTTCGTAATAACAGTACAATTAACACATTATCAGTAGAAATTACATCATGTTTTACAGGTATAAAATTAAGTAATTCTGAAATGATATCACCTACAATAAATATTACTAATGCAACAAAAGGTTTGTACATCATTAATAAAAGTAAATTGATCAATTTAACTGGTATTACAGGTACATATAGTATTGGTACATGCAATACTGGTATAGAAATAGATAACTCAGAAATGACATCAGCTAATATAACATTAAATAATCCGTCAAATTATGGGTTAATTATTGGTAATAATAGTATATTAAATAATTCTGGTAGTTTTCAGATAACTACTGGTACTTGTATAGGAGGAATTGAAATAAATAATTCAGAAATGATATCTGCCAGTATAGTATTAGCAAATACATCAACTGATGGTATAAAAATAGAAAACGCAAAAATGACATCACCTGAAATAAGCATAAAAAATACAACAAATAAAAGTTTATACCTCCTTAATAATAGTAAATTGGTTAATTTAACTTCTTTTGAGATTATAGGTACATGTGATACAGGTATACAAATAGATAACTCTGAAATGACATCACCTAACATAAGTATTATTAATGCAACAAGTGGTTTATATATGATTAATAATGGTAAAATGATTAATTTAAATTCATTTGCAATTACAGGTACATGTGATACTGGTATAGAAATAGATAACTCAGAAATAACAAGTACTAGTATAACATTAAATAGTCCGTCAAATACTGGGTTATTGATCAATAATAATGGTATATTAAATAATTCTGTTAATTTTCAAATAACTACAGGTAGTTGTTTAAGAGGGATAGAAATAAACAATTCAGAAATGTCATCATCTAGTATATCATTGACTAATAGCTCAACTACTAGTATAAAACTAAATAATGCAAAATTGATATCTCCTATAATAAGTATTACTAATGCAAGTAAAGGTCTATACATACTTAATAATGGTAAATTGATTAATTTAACTTCATTTGCAATTACAGGTACATGCCCTAGCGGTATAGAAATAGACAATTCAGAAATGGAATCTAATAGTATAACATTAAGTAATACAGGTATAGTTGTGACTAATAATGGTAAATTAATCAATTTAAATTCATTCGGAATTACAGGTACATGTGATACTGGTATAGAAATAGATAACTCAGAAATGACATCTCCTGTAATATCCATATCTAATGCAACAAGTAAAGGTCTATACATTCTTAATAATGGTAAATTAATTAATTTAACTTCATTTGCAATTACAGGTACATGTGATACCAGTATACAAATACAAAATTCAGAAATGACATCAACTAGTATAACATTAAGTGGTACGTCTACAACAACAGGTATAGAACTAAATAATTCAAAAATGACATCACCTACAATAAATATTACTAATGCAACAAAAGGTTTGTACATTGTTAATAATAGTAAATTGATTAATTTAACTTCATTCGCAATTACTGGTACATGTATTAATGGTATAGAAATAGATTACTCTGAAATAACATCCACTAGTATAATATTAACTAGACCGTCAAGTATTGGATTATTAATCAATAATAACAGTGTATTAAACAATTCTGGTATTTTTAAATTAACTACTGGTACTTGTACATCAGGAATAGTCATAAATAACTCAGAAATGATATCCGCTAGTATAATATTGAATAATACATTAACTAATGGTATAAAAATAGAAAATGCAATAATGATATCACCTCAAATAAGCATTACAGATACAACAACTAAAGGTCTATACATACTTAATAATGGTAAATTGATTAATTTAACTTCGTTTGAAATTACAGGTGCATGTACTAGTGGTATAGAGATAAATAATTCAGAAATGTCATCTGCTTCTATAACATTAAGTAATACAGGTCTAGTTGTAACTAATAATGGTAAATTAAAAATGTCAGGAACATTCAACATTACAGGTACATCTATTACAGGTATACAACTAAATAACTCAGAAATGACATCAAATGGAATAAATATAGTTAATACAACAACCGGTTTATCGATTCTTAATAATAGTAAATTAATTACTATAACTTCATGTAGAATTACGGGTACACTTTCTAGTGGTATTGAAATAGATAACTCAGAAATGACAAGTAATAGTATAACATTAAATAGTCCATCAAGTAGTGGATTATTGATTAATAATGGTGGTGTATTAAATAATTCTGGTCAATTTTTGATTACTACTGGTACATGTACAAAAGGAATAGAAATAAATAATTCAGAAATGACATCTGCTAGTATAGTATTAGGTAATACATCAACAACTAGTATAAAACTAAATAATTCAGAAATGACATCACCTTCCATAAGCATCGTTAATACAACAACAGGTTTATCTATTCTTAATAATAGTAAATTAATGAATTTAACTTCATTTGTGATTACAGGTACATGTGGTACTTCTATAGAAATAGATAACTCAGAAATGACAAGTAATACTATAACATTAAGTAGTCCATCAACTAGTGGGTTATTAATGACTAATAATGGTCTATTAAATAATTCTGGTGTTTTTAAGATAAATAGTGGTGCATGCACAATTGCCGGTATATCTCTTAATAAGTCAAAAATGATATCACCTACAATTGATATTTATACTATTAGTCCTTCTGGTTTACTGATGATTGATAATAGTATATTAATTAATTTAACTTTATTAAAAATTGCAGGTATATGCACTAATGGTGTAAAAATAGATAATTCACAAGTGTCGTCTCGTAAGATAGAAATATTAACTGAAAACACAACTAATTCTATATATCTTCTTAATAATGCAATAATATATAATTTAGATGATGTTATCTGTAGTAAGTTGGGTAGTGGTGCTCTTACTATTTGTTCTATACAAATAGATAATGCAAAAATGAAATGTTATAATATAAAATTAAATGATGTAGGATCAACAGGTATAGGTATAAACTTAACAAACAATAGCTTATTAGAAGCACATCATATTCGGTTACATGATGGTACGACAACTCCATGTGATATAGGCATACAAATAAATAATTCAAAAATGACATCTTATGAGTTAACACTATATCGTATATCAAATATAGGTATAAATATACTTAATAATGGTATATTAGAAACAACAAATGCCATTGATCTAAATATCTCATTGAGTACATGTCTTATAGGTATACAAATAGATAACTCATTAGCGATATTAAAGGATGTTCAGATTTTTTATGCACAAAAGATTGGTATTTCTATATGTAATAATTCGTGTTTATACGCAACACTTCGTATGACAATTGATTCATTTGGTACAGATACTGGATTAGTAAATACTGAATATGGAATTTTAATTAAAAACTCCTCTAAATTATTACTTTATGGTTTTTGTAATATAACAGGTTTTAACGCCACGCAATTTAGTTCAAGAAATAGTAATGGTTTATATATAGATAATAGTTATTTATATGTTACAGAATATCTAACCATAGCTAAAACTATATTTACTGGAGATATCTTTAATTCTAATGGTACAGGTTTTATTATAAATAATAGTGAAGTGCTAGTTAGTAAATGTATATTAGAAAATTGGTTTACTAGTTTAACAATATCAAATAATTCTCTTGTTAGATTTGAATATATGAATGATTATGATGATGGAGCTTGCTCATCTATTAATAGTAACGTAAATAACGATAAACCATTAATTACTGTAAATAATAGCAAATTATATTTAATTGGAAAAAATAGTGCATCTTTTAGACATTTTGGTATATCTAAAAATCGTGGTCCAACCGCATTACCATATATTATTGGAGTTTTCAATAAATCATATGTATATATGAATAATATTACTATTCCTAATGCAGGATTTACCGGTAATATAAAATCAGGTATTTATATAAACGATAGTGAAGTTAAAATTGGTGCTATTTTTAGTATAGATAAGGTTACAACCAGTATAGTAGTATGGAATAATAGCAAATTACTTATAGATCAAGCTATAGCTATAAGTACTAATAATTATTTAGTTTATGTTGGTAACCAAGGGCCAAAAACAATAGCAGATATTAAAACTAATACAATCAATGATTATAATGGAGCAACCGGTTATACAGGTCATACTGGGATAACCGGAAGCCAAAATGTTTGTGCAATGGTTTATGATTCCGATGTAAATGCATTTTTATTAAAAATATAAATAAATTACTTAAAAACATATCTAATAAAAATGTTTTATTAGATTAAATGACTTGTGGTTGTAATCAAAAAAAATGAAAATTTTAAAATATATAATTCTTGTCCTAATGAAGGTGAACAAGGTACTATAGGACCTACTGGTCCTACCGGTACTAGTTCTAACACTGGAGCAACCGGTCCTACTGGATTTGTTGGTCCTACTGGACCTGCAGGTACTAGTTCTAACACTGGAGCAACCGGTCCTACTGGATTTGTTGGTCCTACTGGACCTGCAGGTACTAGTTCTAACACTGGAGCAACCGGTCCTACTGGATTTGTTGGACCTACCGGTCCTACTGGTCCTACTGGTCCTACTGGATTTGTTGGACCTACTGGTCCTACCGGTCCTACTGGATTTGTTGGACCTACAGGATTTGTTGGACCTACCGGACTTACTGGTCCTACTGGATTTGTTGGACCTGGTGGTAATACAGGAGCAACAGGTGCGACAGGTGCTACAGGATTAATAGGAGCAATAGGTGCAACAGGTGCAATAGGTGCAACAGGTGCAACAGGAGCAACAGGTGCGTCAGGTGTAATAGGAGCAACAGGATCCACAGGATTAATAGGAGCTACTGGAGCAACAGGATCCACAGGATTAATAGGAGCTACTGGAGCAACAGGATCCACAGGATTAATAGGAGCTACTGGAGCAACAGGTGTAATAGGTGCAACAGGATTAATAGGAGCTACTGGAGCAACAGGATCCACAGGATTAATAGGAGCTACTGGATTAATAGGTGCTACTGGATCAACTGGCTCCGTAGGTGCTACTGGATCAACTGGCGCTACTGGAGAAATGGGATCAACTGGCGCTACTGGATTAATAGGTGCTACTGGAGAAATGGGATCAACTGGCGCTACTGGATTAATAGGTGCTACTGGATCAACTGGCTCCGTAGGTGCTACTGGAGAAATGGGATCAACTGGCTCCGTAGGTCCCACCGGAGAAATAGGTCCTACTGGAGCTATAGGAGCAACAGGTGCAACCGGAGCTATAAGTGGTGTTACAGGTTATTATCTTAATGCACGCAGAACAACTACTGCAACTAATACAAATCCTCTAGCTGAAAACCTTTTAGTATTCGATTCTGGGAAATCAACTGTTGCTTTTAAATCTATAAAAATAAGAAATGACCTAAAAGAATGAGTTCTAAAATAAAATATAAATGATACACAATGAAGAAAAATATCTTAGACCCGAAGAAGTGTCAAAAAT
>Ga0247841_10006118_pt1 | contig 18896 bp, 14 predicted proteins | sample LaCruzMarch2015__2_FD_192410 | JGI IMG/M metagenome (GOLD analysis project Ga0247841, IMG submission 192410) | Freshwater microbial communities from meromictic Lake La Cruz, Castile-La Mancha, Spain - LaCruzMarch2015_18m | ecosystem: Environmental > Aquatic > Freshwater > Lake | place: Spain... | reverse complement strand
GTGCGCCGATGATCCCAAGCCGGTTCGCGACTGGATCCTGGGCGAAATCGCGAGGCACTTCCTCGCGGGCGCCCTCAGCGGTATCGGCGCGGCCCTGTCGCGTTACGACGCCGAGCACCCGCCCGAGGCGGACTGACTCGCCGGCATCGCCGGCAGACTACACATCGGCTCCTGAGCATTCGCTCGGGAGCCGATTATTTTACTTGAGAACAAAGGTAAAAAATCAAAAAGAAAAAGACCAGCCAAAAACTGATCTGTTTCTTTTGGTTCCGAGACTTGGATCTCGAGCGCTCGCAACCCTCGCTTCTAAAAACCCAAGGTTTTTAGAGTTTTCCTCTACGGGAAACTTCCGTTTCCCGACCCCTTCCCTGTTCGAATCCTCCATAAACCAAAAAAATCGTCTCATCGCGAGACAATCTTTTCTTGGTTCCGAGACAAGGATTCGAACCTTGGTTAGCGGAGCCAGAGTCCGCCGTCCTGCCACTAGACGATCTCGGAATATTAAAGATATTCAATCTCTGTAAATAAATCTCTGAGCTGCTGCTTAAGCAACCGTTTCCCTTCTGTTGTTTTCAAAAATCGTTCTCTCCTTTGCGCGTCGCTCTTGATCCTATACGCTTCATAATATATTAATTTGGGATCTTTATGCTTTGTGGATAAAACTTTATTACTTAAATGCTGTCGGATTCTAATCTTTAAACTCTGGGTGGACCCAGTATAAATTTTATTCGTTTTAATTAAATGTAATATATAAACATAAAACATATTGATTAGACCCTATCATTCGATAGGGCCATGTCGTATGACATGGCGATCTCGGAATATTTAACGAGAGGATTATAGCATTATTTAAGGCGTTTCTCAATAATTAATGTTGTGAAATTGTCATCTCGAGCGGACGCAGTCCAGTCGAGAGATCTCATGAGATTTCTCCGACCCCGCTAGTGGCGGGGGTCGAAATGACAGTAGGCGTTCACTTCTCAATTCGTGACAGAAAGATATAGTTCTTCGATCTCTTTGATGACCTTTTTCCAGTCAAAATCTTTGACTCGGTCACGGCCGGCTTTTTTTAATTTGGCGGCAAAGGCGGGATGATCGAGAATTTCTTTGACCGCTTCGGCAATTTCGGCTGGGTCTCTGGGCGAAACCAAGATACCCTCCGACCGGTGGTCGATGATGTCCAAAATCCCACCGACCTTCGATGCCACCACCGGAACACCGGCCTGCATTGCCTCCAGGATGGCGATACCGAAAGTTTCAGCGATTGATGGAAGCACGAAGACGTCCCAATGCCGAAGATGGGCGAAAACGTCTTTCCGCGCCCCGAGCAAAGCAACTCGGTTTTTAATTTTCAGGTCTTCGGCCAGCGATTCCAAATCCTCGCGCAACGGTCCTTCGCCGATGATTTCCAGAGTGGCTAGAGGATAATGTTGCAGGATTTCCACCATCGCCTGCACTAAATATTTCTGACCTTTTTGAATATTTAGATTGCCGACCGTGCCGATGACCGGCGCCTTGTTCCCTTCCTTGATTTTCTTGGGCTCTTGTAAGTTGTAAGTTGTAAGTTGTAACTCAATGCCATTGGGGATGACTTGAATCTTCTCTTTTGCCGCCATTCCGGACTTGGTCAGAAAGTCCTTGACCGAGCCGGAAACGGCGATAACCGATTTTGATTTCTTGAGCAACCTCTTCAACACCATTTTCTGGATGAATTCGTTGACCGGATTTTTCAGATGATAGCCAGCGTCATAGCGGTGTTCAGTATAAATGATCGGGATATTTCTTTTGACGGCGAAGCCGCCCAATAAACCGGCGCGCGCGCCGTGTAGATGAATTATTATCGGACCGAACGGATTTTTGTCTGCCCTGATTTTTTCGATTTCGCCATGGATTTCAAACATCGAGATAATATCGAATTTCGATTTCATCACCACATTTGCCACTTCCACCTTTGGAATCAATTTTGCCTCGATCGAGAGTTGACCAGGCGGGCAAATCAAAAAGCATTCGAATAGATCTTTGTCGAGATTTTTGAGTAGTCCTAAAACGTGCTTCGGTCCGCCGGAGAGATCGGAATCGGCGATTATTTGGACAACTTTGATTTTCGCCTTATGTAACGCCATAAATCTATTTTACAATCAAAAGACAAATACTTAAAGCCACATATTGCCAATTATTAGAGATAGCTCTTTATTATCCAGAGGCAGGGAGTTCATTCCGGAGTCACCCCCTTCCTCTGGATACTCCTACCCCGACACGGTGTAGAGGTTGCTTTCTTCATCATAAAAAACTGAACTCCTCCGTCGGTCGCCAAGGCGACTAAGCAGTTTTTTATGAAAGAGAAAGACTATTATGATTAGGGCCTCGTCATCACGAAAAGTTGCTTAGTCGAAGACCGACTGGAAGGAGTTCAACTTTTCGTGAGACGAGGCGATCAAATCTCGTGTAGGGTAATGGGGTTTTAGGGGAAGAGGGGCGACATCGAAATGAGCCCATCTTCCCCTAAAAAAATATAAAAAATTAATTTAACTTTCGAATCGCGATTTGTATCCGCTTTAAGCTCTCTTCTTTCCCCAACGCCATCGCCAATTCGACCGGCGAGGGCGACTTTTCTTCTCCCGATAATGCCACCCTCACCGGCCAGAAAACATCACCGTTTGTCAGCTTATTTTCCGAAACAACATCACTCAATAATTTCTGGAGCGAATTATTATCCCGTGATTCATGATTCATGATTCTTGATTCAGCCGCACGCAGTGCTGTCATCGTTTTCTCTTTGGTCGATTTTTTGAAAACTAATAGTTCCGCCTTATATTCCGGTTCTCTTCGCAGTTTTAATATATAATCCGCCGCTTCCTTGAGCGTTTTATATCCCCCGCGTCCGAGCAATTCGAGCTCTCCGTCGGAAATATTTGGTAAATTGAAATTTTTAAAATTGTTTCGGATTTCGTCCGCCGGCTGGCGGATCGGATTTCGGATTTCCTCGACAATGTAGTGTGCATTGATATTGTCGAGTTTCTCAATATTAAAGACTGCCGGCGATTTGCTGACATTTTCCAGCTTAAATTCCGCCGCCAATTCATCGAGACTAAATATTTCCCTCTCATCTTTCGGATTCCAGCCTTGTAGAGCCAAAAAGTTGACGATCGCCTCTGGCAGATAACCGAGATTTTTGTATTCGACCACACTGGTGGCGCCATGACGCTTTGAGAGCTTTGAGTGATCCGGCGCCAAGACCATCGGCAAATGGGCAAACTTCGGTGGTTGCCAGCCAAACATTTTATATAAAACCAGATGTTTCGGCGTGGATGAAAGCCACTCTTCGGCCCGGACAACGTGTGTAATATTCATTTCATGGTCGTCGATGACTGATGCAAGATGATAGGTCGGATATCCGTCAGACTTCAATATCACTTGGTCGTCGAGGAGCGATAAATCGAACTCAACGTCGCCCCGTATTAAGTCGTGGACGACAATCTTGCCGTCCTCTGGCATTTTCATTCTGATCGTATAGCAGCCCTCTTTCATGTCGGTCAATTTTAATTCGGCCGTGCGGCAAGTCCCTTCGTAGCGGGGCGGCTGGCCTGATTTTTCCTGCTTCTCTCGATCCTGTGCCAATTTCTCCTTGGAGCAAGTGCAGATATAGGCATGGCCGGCTTTGACTAAATCAAAGGCATGCTTTTTATATATCTCTAGCCGCTTTGATTGAATCATCGGTTTCTTGATATTGTCAGCGTCTAGCCCGAGCCAATTTAATGATTCGACAATCCTTTCATCAGAACCCTTGACGAATCTCTCGCGGTCAGTGTCCTCGATACGCAACAAAAACCGGCCGCCGTTATGTTTGGCGAATAAGTAGCAAAACAGGGCTGTCCGCGCCCCGCCGATATGCAATTCCCCGGTCGGACTCGGCGCAAAACGAGTAATGATTTTATTTTTCATGACCATACTCTAGCATAAAAAAAAATCGCCATAAAGAGCGAAAGAATTAACAAGCTGAAGCTTGATCTACAATATCCCATAGCCCACGATTTATCGTGCTTTCCAGCAAGCTAAAGCTTGCCCTGCGGAAATTTCGTAGCCCAGACTTTAGTCTGTAACTTCAAACTGAAGTTTGACCTGCCTCCGGTTTTTTTAACGCGGAAGCTGCCGCATCAACCGCTCTTTGATATCTTGAATAGTCTCTCTCGGCGATATGGCCGAATTGAGCGACATCAGCAGGAGTTAATTTATCTTGCACATCGGGCTCCTTCACACCCATATTCCTTGCCCTGTCCATCAGAGCGCCGTGGTCTCTTTCATATTCAGCAATTCTTGATCTTCTTTCCGTATTCGAGCTCTGAGCTTCTTCCACAAAATCATCTTCTCCCGCACCCATATCTGCAACGCCCGGCTCTGTCGTCGCTTCTGGCGGTTTGTTCGCCTGAGTATCAGAAGTTTCTACCGGTGATTGCGGCATTTCAACGGCTCCGACGTCGCTAATCGTTTTGTTACCCTCAGCGTCCGAAGGCGAATTCAGTTTCGTATTTGGGTCTAACAGCCGGAAAAGCAACCAGATCTGCTTTTCCATCTTCGGACCGAATAATCCTTGAGCTACCAGTTGGTCACCTGAGAAACGCTCTCTCATGTTGGCTGCAAAATCCTGGGCATTGTCTAGTTTTTGATAAAGATCCTTCGACCCGAGTATTTGATTCATCGTTCCTAATAAAAAGCTTTCTTTTTCTCCACGTTTCGGGAAAAACCTTTCTATTTCCTTCAGAGCGCCGTCAGCCGTTTTAATCATTTTGGCGCTGATACTATCCGGCCGGAAAGAATTGTTGCCTTTGATAAAATCTATTCTCGTTTGTAGTTCCGCGGAAGATATTGACGTTTTTCTCTCCTCCGGCTCTTTCGGATGCTTCTCTTTCATTTTTTGCCGGAAACTCTGCAACTGCTCATTCCGGCTTGGCGCGGGCGTCGCGGACTTATCGACCCCTTCCAGCGCTTGCTCCTGCTCTTTGACAGCCATAATAGTTTCATACTCTTCCAAATCATCCCCGTCCATTTCCCCTACCTCGTCAGACCATTCGCTCATTTCTTCATCCGAAAAATCAGTCTCATCGTCTTGGGAACCATCACCCTCACCCGAGTCTTTTAATCTGGGAGGATCTGGCATAGGGTAGCCATTATTCTCCAACATGAGCCGAGCCGTGTTCCAGACTTTATCCTCAGGGATACCCCTATCTTCAAGTCCCTTTCCTATATCGCTATATAGCCGGTACCATTCAACCTCGGTATCGGCTCTCTCCGGCATTTCAAGGCCTAGGTCTTCCTGCATCCGCCGTTTGAACGGACGGGTATCTAAATTGGACAATAATTCATTAACCTTCTTTTGGGATTCCTCCAAATTGAAACCGGTGTCAGTTGATTCCGGAGCAGCCGAGACAGCCGCTTCTTGGGTTCCTTGAGGCGACGGCTGATCATTAATCGTTGTGGGTTCTGAGGCCTGTGGTATTGGTGGTACGGCGACTGGTTGCCCCTCGGTAGATACAACTTCCTCATCTTCGCCAGAATCAGTTTCATCCGTTTTTTCGCCCACGTCCGTCACTTCGTCTGATTTAGAGTCTGTCGCCTCAGACGCTGTCGTGGCAATATCTGGATCCTCAACTGGTTCGCTAACAGGTCCTGTGCTTTCAGGTACTTTTTCTGCATTTAAGGACGTCTCAATTTGCTCGTTTAATCGAGTCAAACCACGTCCAAGTTTCCTAAGTGTCTCATACTCCATCTCAATGTGAGAGTCGAATCGGTTGTCAAGCATCTCTTTCACCTTTGAAGCTACTGCTCTGATGAAATTAATTGACAGCTCAATATTACTTTGAGCTCGCAGAAGGTCACTAGTCATCCCCGCCCTCAATTCCGATACCGTCTGGTCTTGCTTACTAACCTCTGTTGTTAACCCCTGCACCATTTTCGAATTTAATACCGACTGCAATTCCTGTGATTTTTTGGCATACGATCTCAACCCCGCCATTATATCGTTGAATAGATCGCTGTTGAAATATCGCTCGACTTGCCCTCTGCTGATATATTCTCTGTCTGAATCGATCATCCGTACAAATTTGGCCGCCTCTTCTATATCTCCGAATCTGATACTTTCTGCTTTTTGCATCGCTTGTATGTCAAAAGTATCGGCCTCTTGATTAGGTTCAACGCTGCCAGAGGCATCAACTACAGCCTCCCCCGCGCCGGCGTCAGGAGTAACGACTGGATTTTGGCCATCCCTAACCGCGTCCAATTGTCTCTCACCGTTGAGCGCAACCTCCTGAGCTTGAGTATCAAGGCTATTTAATCCCGTCGTCAATTCCTTGACAGCCGCGCGATCGGTAGACGGATCGGCTGCCGTCTTGGCTGCTAATTGCTGGTCTCCGGATACTAAAGATTCGACCATAGTTGCAATCGCTCCTTTCTGACCATCAATTTGAGCGGATAAATCGCTCAGCGTTTCTGGAGTAGTATTTGATTGCTCAACCTTTGGAATCTGTTGCTCGGTACTATTTGGATTTGATTCCGGGACGTTTGTGGTCATAATCCCTCAATTTTTTCCCTGATCTTCTCGATCTTTTGTTTATCGACTTTGCTAAAAAATCCTTTTATCACCTCTGTTTTCTTGCGCCTGATTGCTGACAATTTAGCCATGCATTCGCCAAAAACCCGATCAGCCATCTGAGATTGTTTTTTTATATCATCTTTTGAAATTTCCCCTGCCATAGTCTCCTTGATGATGATCGTTCATTTTATTTTAACAAAATAAAACTGACTTGACCATCAACCCTCGACTGCGCTTTCAATATGCTCAACTGCGGGCGGATTTTCTGTGAGATCGACACCGATGACATCGATTCTAATAGTTTTACTGGGATATTGCTGCACGACACCTCTCGCCAAAAGGCGGAGTTTGTTTTGCTTTTTGAATCGAACCAGATCTTGAGCGACGCCAAAGCCGCTGCCTCGAACAGTTTTCACTTCCACAATAATTATCGAATTTTTCTGCCTTGCCAGAATGTCGATTTCTCCGTACGGCAAAACCACATTTCTATCAATAATTTTATACCCTTTGCTCTCGAGGTATCGCGCGGCGATATCTTCGCCCTCATTGCCGGTTGATTTGTTTTTGGTTTTATCGAATGCCATTTCTAATCCTCAACTCTCTAATTATTACTTCTTCCTGTCGCAGTTTCCCGAACCTCATTACAATAAGTTCGCCACTTACACCTCAACAATAACTCCTCAGATTCTACACGATCGACGATATTCTGAGCAGGTTATTTTTCAAGAAGGATTTTTGATATTGTGGAATCAATGTTGGTTTTCTCTGAAACGATATAAACGACATAGTCCTCGACCCCGTATTCTTTGGCTGCCAACTCAACTAGATTACCAATGTTCTTATCGCAAACCCAAAGACTCTTCTGAATTTGAACGAAGCCCAGGCGTTTGATGGTGCGGCGGAATTGATCCCGGCTCTGCCGAAGGCGCTCGGGGATATCAAACGAAACAAATCTGTTTCTATTATCGACAGCGCTCCTCTCGGCGATTCTATCAACAATCGCCAGCTTGGCTTTGTCCGTAAACCTCACTGATTCCTGCCCGCCAATTTTATCAATTTCGATATATCCGGAGCGCTTCAGATTGGAAATTAATTGTGCAATGTTAACACATGTTAGTACATTCTCGTGGGGATTTCCTCGTAGTATGCGATAGAATTCTTTCCGATCAAACGCATAAATGACTGACTCGGGGATGCCGAGAAAGAAATCGATCACATCGAGAGAGAAACTTTTAATTCGCTTTTTCGTCTCTTTTTTCATAATAATATTATAACTTATCCTGCTCAGATTTTACACGATCGACGATAATCTGAGGAGCTTTGGTAATAACAATGCACGGTCAATTGCTGGTTCGCAGGCAGATATTAAAGCAAACAGATATTGAAGATATTTTCGGTCCATTCGTGTCAGGCTTTTCCGCCTTCGCTTGGGACTGTCGGATCACCTGGTTCTTCCGGCAAAGTGGTCTCGCCGGAGGGCTTGTTTGGCTGGCTCTCGCGTAGATTCTCAAGATCGGGCATCCTGTCATTCAGAAAGTGCTTTTTTGCCCTACTTGTCCTCGACGATTCGGTCACCGGCTAGAGGTTTATATTTGCTCGCAAGATTCAGGAGACTTTCGAATATGGCCTTATAACCACTCGCTAATGTCCGATCCGTGATTCCAATCGCCAGCGGCTCCATACCAAAAACCAATATTGCTACTCTCTGTTCAGAGAAATCGACACTCATCGGCACAGAAGAAGTCTGGTCTAAAAAAAAGAACTCCCTATCGACCTTTTTGAAGTATCTCGGTGCAAACTCCACCAATTCTCGAGCCTGACTTTTATAACCCAGAAAAATTTGCTTTATTCGTCTTTTCGATACCTCTCTTTCTTGCCGTTCAAATTCTCCTCCCATCGCCTTACCGAACTCCTTTATATTGGCGTTCAGAACATAATATGTTCCGCTGTCAGAAATACTATCCAAAATAAACCGTCTGGCCATCACGACGGCTTTCTTGCCTTGAAAAATCGACACTTTTTGTTTTTCATAAGCTTTTTTCGCCAATTTTACGATCTCTTTTTCTGCTCCTCGCGCCATTTCCATCTTATCTAGTAAGTTCTGAGTCAATTGATGAGGATCAGAAACCGAGAACCACTTAATGTGGTCTCTGATCGTCATGGAGACTAATTTTTTGCTGGCTAAACTATCGAGACAAGAATAAACGATTTGGGGATGGAAGCCTGTGCTACTAGTCAACCTTGAAACAGGAACGGGACCTAAACTCGCCAATTTTTCATAAACTATGGCCTCATTATTAGTCAGACCGATAGAAACTAGATTATCAGTTCCCATGTGAAACACCTTTCATCTGCTAAACACATTCATCATTTTAATTATGAAACTGTTTACAAGATAACATGAATTTGGCTAGTATTCAATGATTTATTCAGCAAGCCATGAATAACAAACAAACAAAAATTTATAATCAAATCAGGGCAACTGCCTCGACTACGCTAGCCAAGATTCATCGAGTCCAAGAAGATTCCCAATTTTTTGCTGTTCTTAAAAACTTCCCGCCATACCTGAAGAAACGACAAGAACTAAAAAAGATTTTCCGGGTTGCTTTTCACAATCAGACCAAGACGCTCATAATCTCCAACGTGGGGGCTAATCTAATAAGTAAAACGGTGAAGAGTGGAAAAATGTATGCCCTACACCATAAAGGTTTGATTGTGCTTCATCCCGAGCATCCCACTGAGATGGTTGACCTCGGCATTGTTGGAGACATTTTACGTTCTGAATATATTATATTGCGTGCAGAATCAGCCTGCACTCCATCATTTTTGATGGGGTCGCAACGGTGTAATTGTTTCGATCAATGGTTGCAAACCCAGGAGTTGGCAGCGAATTTCAATCCTTTGCCCACAATAATTTCTGATGCAACTGACCCAGAGATTGGAATTAAGAATTATTTTAATTTATCGGGAGAAATGCCTGTATCATCAGCTAGTGAAGGGCAGGCATTCATATTGATGCATTTAAGCTCTCAGAATGGCATGGGCAGCGGTGCTGAGAATAACAAGTTCAGATCTGATACGGCAGAAGCGGCTCATCTTCGGCATAGAGGAGAGTATTCGGCAGAACAAGTTCTTAACGTTTCGATGGCGGGAGGATTCGAGACAATCGGTCTGTCCCCAGATCCGCGAAAACTTAATAATTTTTACGGTTACCAAATCCCAGCAATCGTGTTGGATTACCTGGGCTTAGAAAAACCAGTGATCATCCTGAGTAACAATCCAGAAAAAATCAGGCAATTAGAAAAGTTCGGGTTTGAGGTCAAAACCCTTCACTTGTTCGGCAGAGTAGATAAATTTGACCGTCAAGAAACTGCAGACAGAAAAAATGAGTTTCATCATTGTATCAGCGTCAGAAACATTAATAACGATAAAGAATTGGAGGACTTAGAGCATGAAATTAGACGAACTATTACTCAAGACAAAGACCATAAAAGTGGCAGTGATAGGATCTCATCTCGAGAAAAACCAACCTATCTGGTCGGAAACCGCACGAAAAATTGGTGAAACGATTGCAAAACGAAACAAGGTACTGTTATGCGGACCATTTCACGGACTGCCAGCCGTTTCAGCCGACGAAGCCTCTAGCAACGGCGCGTGGGTAGTATATATCTCACACAAAAGCAAAAACACGAAAAACATTTATGGCATCTCTATCAATACTGGCTTCGGCTATAAAGGACGAAATGTTATTTTAGTCCGTTCGGCTGACTTAGTGGTCGTTTTGCCTGGCGGGTTGGGAACGTTAAACGAGATCACGATAGCTTTAGACGAGAAAGTTCCTTGCTACCGCATTGGAACTGATTTGACGGTGACGAGAATAACGAAACACAATCTGAGAGAGACGATAGACAAGGTGATGCTGTATTAGAAAAATGCCCCCGGAAGGGCATTTTTCTTTGGGAACTATATTTACAGCTTGATATCAATATTAGTGAGCTAGCTCAATAGTTATTTAGCTAATCAGCTAAAACGCTAATCGGCTAGCTCGCTATTATTTGTCTTCCACGATCCTGCCACCAGCTAGGGCTTCGGCTTTGGCGGCCAGTTCGGCTTCCTCCGCCGCTTTCTTGGCGGCCTCGGCTTCGGCTAGAGCGGCTGTTTCAGCTGCGATTTTCTCCAGCTCTTCCTCAGCGCCCTTCTCTTCCCAGACTTTATGGTCTCGGTTTAGATCTTTCAATCTGGCATTCTTGCCGGAAAGATCCCGCATATAGTAAAGCTTGGATCGGCGGACTTTGGACTGCTTGACACGTTCTATTTTGACCACTCTAGGGCTGTGAAGGGGGAAGATTCTTTCGACTCCGACGCCAAATGATTCCTTGCGGACAGTAAAGGTGCCGTCAAGAGTTTTGCCATGCTTGGCCGCGATCACCAGTCCTTCAAAAATCTGGACTCTTTCTTTGGCCCCTTCCTTGACCAAAATGTGGACACGCACAGTATCACCCGACCGGATGTCGGGGATATTTTTCTTCATATATTGTGTTAGAACTTTTTCCATGATTTTCTTTACAAATTTACAAATCAACTACAAATTCTACAAATAATCGGTACCTTACTTTTGACTTTTAAGTTCTAAGTTTTGACTTTCTGTGACATGTACAAACATCCGTTTGTCTTTATTTCCGTTGAAAGCTACAACTTTTTTCTGCTGAAATTTGACGACGCCGTCTTTGGCGGCATAAATGGTGTAATCATCGCCCATAGCCGTATTCAAACCGGGATGATATTTGGTGCCGTGCTGGCGGATGATGATGTTACCGGCAATTGCTTTGGCGCCACCAAAAATTTTGACGCCAAGTCTTTTGGCGACGGAATCTCGTCCTAATCTTGTAGAACCGGCGGCTTTCTTATGGGCCATTGCATTCCTTCGGAATAATGATCAATTACCAATTTCCAATTATCAATTAATTTCTCAATGATCAATTTTCAAAAGATAATTAAATGATATTTGACAATTGACACTTGATAATTGCGAGAAATTATTTTAGTGCAAGCAAAATTATTTCTCGCTTAACGACTTGGTAGTCTCTGCCATAAATTAATGGCGGACGAATGGTAGTATAGCCAATTTTTCGTATTTCGTCAACACTATCAGCAAAGAGCGAAAATCGCTTGCCTTCGGCGGTCTCAACAAGGGGGAAAATGAGGCAAAATACAGTTGAAAGTTTTAAAGTTCGTAAAGTTATAAAGTTAGCAAGAAATTGAAGATATAATTCTTTGATTTTGCCGTATTCTCCGCGGACGGCATTGATCGACGGCTTGTACTTTTTTGGCTCGCCAAGATAGGGCTCGGTTACGATCGCCAAGCGATCGTAAGTAGAGGGTAGAAAGTAGAGGGTAGAAAGTTTTTGAATTAAATCATCATTCGTTGCATCTACCTGCACAATTTCGACTTGCGGGCTGTCATCCTGAGGTTCCGCCGAAGGATCTAGCGAAGCGTTGCTTCTAGATTCTTCGCTGCCGCTCAGAATGACATTGTTGAGCCATTCGGCATTGGCTCTTGAATCTCTTACCGCTTTTTCTGAATTATCGCTCCCAAAGACATTGCAGCCCAGCATCAAAGCTTCCAGGAGGATGTTGCCAGAACCACAGAAAGGATCCGCCACAAGACAGTTCGGCAAAGGTTTATCGGTTACGATGCCCGTATCGTCAACCGTCAGACGTTTTACGTAACCGAAACGGGCTTCGTGACCCTTACCGATTGACGTTGCGCCCAAGGCAATGTTAATCATTGCACGAGCGAGCTTTGGCGGCAGCATCCCGGAATACTTGTCGCCGGCCGGCTTGCCGTAGTCACGCTCTCCCCATTCCTCCGGATTCGATAACCCGATCAAAATGCCAATCTCGTCTGATTCAAATATGCCAAATTCGAATCCTTCTGTCGCTAGTTTGCTTTTCAACGATAAAATACTTGAGACTTCCTGCCCCTCTCGTATCTCGACAAAACGAAGCGAGAGCTCTTTTTTCAAATCTTTCTTGATTGATAGACCGAGATTATTAACTGACTTCTGGTTGAATGCCCGCGAATACGAAGAGATCCCATAATTAAATTTGCCCTTACCTTCCTGGTGAGTGCGGATGTATCCCTCAAAAATATCTTTATACTTTATGTCATCTCGAGCGCCAGTCGAGAGATCTTTTTTATAAGATTTCTCCACCCTCGCTGGACGAGGAGTCGAAATGACACGAAAGATTTTGACTGTCCCACCCAGAACGCCGACCAGCCGCGCAATTTCTTCTTTGATATTGTGGACTGAGCTGTCTTTATCTGTATTATTCGTACTATCTATCATCTGTGGTTGATTGAAGTTGATGAAAACGACATTGTCCGATACAATTAAGTCACCAAAACAAAAATTATACCGAGCCAAAACAGCTTCTAGCTCGGCCAAACAAAGCTCTCTCTCGCGACCCAATATGAAAGCGTATTTTTTAGTTTGTGAATTATTCATGAAGATTATACTAACAGATTTTATTAAGATTGTCATCACAGTGGAGTAATTAACCTAATTTCTAATTTACCTAATTAGTCTAAACAAATCCCAAATCACAATACCTAATTTATAAATTGGTCATTAGACATTGTTTAGAGCAATTAGAATAATTAGAGCAATTAGAAATTCTTATGCCGGATTTTCCCCCATTTGTTCACCTCCACGTCCACTCCCACTACTCCATGCTTGACGGTATGGGCAAGATTCCTGATCTGGTCAAAAAAGCCAAGGATGACGGCCAGACCGCTCTGGCTCTGACTGATCATGGCAATATGCACGGCGCGGTTGAGTTTTACGAAACTTGCGAAAAAGAAGGCATCAAGCCAATCATCGGGATGGAGGCCTATATTGCGCCCAGAAAACTGACCGACAAGCAGCCTAGAATTGACGCCAGTGCCTATCATTTAATTTTGTTGGCCAAGAATGAGACCGGTTACAAAAATCTGTTGAAACTAACGACTATCGCCCACCTCGAAGGTTATTATTATAAACCGAGAATCGATAAGGAAACACTAAAAAAATATTCCGATGGGCTAATTGCTTCCAGCGCCTGTCTCCAGGGCGAGATCCCGAGAAAAGCGCTCGAAAATATTGAAGACGGACGGAAAGCGGTCAAAGAGTATCTCGAGATTTTTTCAAAAGAAGATTTGTATTTGGAAGTTCAGTATCATCCCAACACAGTGCCGGAGCAAAACCAGTCGAATAAAAATATATATAAATTGGCTGACGAATTTGATCTAAAGGTAATTGCCACCAACGACCCCCATTACGTCAACACTGACGACGCCGTGGCCCAGGACGCCCTGCTCTGCCTTCAAACCGGCAAATTAATCTCGGACGAGAACCGGATGACGATGGCCGGAGACGATTATTCTCTTCTAACCCGCGAGCAGATGGCCCGGAATTTCCCCGACCATTCCGAAGTGATGGCCAACACTTTGGCGGTCGCGGAAAGATGCGAGGTCAAGCTGAATCTCGGCGGTATTATCATCCCTGATTTTCCGGTCCCGGAAGGGTACAACTTGGATAGCTGGTTCAAACACAAGTGCTACCTTGGCTTAAATTGGCGCTATGGAACAGAGAAAATTTCAGAAAATGATTTGCCTAAAGACCGTGAAATCAAGGCTGAGGATTTAAAAATTTCCGAGGAAATCTGGCAACGGTACCAGTACGAATACGGCGTGATCGCCCATATGGAGTATCAAGGTTACATTTTGATCGTGGCTGACTACGTCCAATGGGCCAAAGACCAAGGCATCGCCGTCGGCCCGGGCCGCGGCTCCGGAGCTGGCTCGATCATTTGCTACGCTCTCAATGTCACCAACCTAGATCCGCTCGCCTACGGGCTTCTTTTCGAGCGTTTTTTAAACCCCGACCGTGTCTCAATGCCTGATATTGATATGGATTTCGCCGATTCGCGCCGAGGTGAAGTGATCGAGTACGTGACTCAAAAATACGGCAAAGATCACGTCGCCCAGATTATCACCTTTGGAACAATGGCGGCCAGAATGGCGGTGCGCGATGTCGGCCGGGTTTTAGGCATGTCATATTCCGAGGTCGACGCCATAGCAAAATTAATACCGGCCGGCATGACACTCGAGGAGTCACTTAGCAATATCGCCGAGCTGAAAACTCTCTACGGAAGCGATGCGCAGGTAATGCAATGTATCGATATCGCCAAGAAATTGGAAGGAGTGGTCCGGCATTCTTCAATGCACGCCGCCGGCGTCGTTATTTCCAAAGAACCGCTGGTCGAATATTGCCCCTTGCAGGAAGCGCAAAAAGGCGATCTCTCAATCGTGACTCAGTATTCAATGAACCCGATCGAGCACCTCGGCCTTTTGAAAATGGACTTCCTCGGCCTCTCCAACCTGACCATTATCCAAGAAGCGCTCCGGATTATCCGAAAGACTAAAGAGGAGAATATCGATATTGACAGCATCAAGTTGGACGACAAGAAAACATACCGCCTTCTGGCCAAGGCTGAGACGACCGGCGTCTTTCAGCTGGAGTCGGACGGCATGAAACGGTATTTGAAGGAGCTCAAGCCGACCGTTTTTGAGGATATTACCGCTATGGTCGCCCTTTACCGGCCCGGCCCGATGCAGTGGATCGACTCCTTTGTCGCCCGGAAACACGGCCGTGAACCGATCTCCTACATTCATCCCAAGACCAAGACGGCACTCGAGAGCACCTACGGCATCATCGTCTATCAGGAGCAGTTGATGCAAATGAGCAAGGACATGGCCGGCTTCAGCGGCGGTCAAGCCGATACCTTGAGAAAAGCGACTGGCAAGAAAATTAAAGAATTGATGGAAAAAGTCGGCAAGGAATTCATCGCCGGCTGTATCAAGAACGGGATTGATAAAGCGATCGCGGAGGAAATGTATGCCTCGATGCAAAATTTCGCCCAATATTCCTTCAATAAATCACACGCCGCCTGCTACGCCATGATCGCTTACCAGACCGCTTATTTGAAAGCCCATTACCCCTCCGAGTTTATGGCCGCCCTGATGACCTCGAACAAGGATGACTTGGATAAATTGGCGATTGAAATTGACGAGTGCAAAAGAATGGGGATCGAGGTCATGCCCCCCTCGATTAATGAGTCTTTTGTCGACTTCGGCGTGGTCAAAGAATCAGGCAACATCCGCTTCGGCCTCTCGGCGATCAAAAATGTCGGCGCCAATGTGGCCGAAGAAATTGTTGAAGAAAGAAAAGCCGGCGGTCAATATAAGGATTTTGAAGATTTTCTGGCCCGGCTTTCCGGAAAAGTTATCAATAAGAAATCCCTCGAATCGCTGGCTATGGCCGGCGCCTTATCCGATTTGATCGAACGCAATAAGTTGCTTTTTAATTCGGAAAAGATACTCGAATTCGCCTCCGGCATGAATAAGCTGAAAAATGACAACCAGACCTCACTTTTTGGCGATGGCAGCACGATCGAGAACGCCCGGCTCGATCTTGAAGAAGCCAAGCCGGCCGATAAAAAGCAAATTTTGTCTTGGGAAAGAGAGCTGCTCGGCATGTACATCTCGGAGCACCCCCTTTCCGATATCGGACATTGGATCGAGCCAAATCGAACAGTCAGACTGGCTGATATCTCAACCCAAAACGAAAATGAGTTTGTCCGCATCGCCGGCGTCGTTACCTCGATCCAAAAGATCTTGACTCGAAGCAACCAGAAAATGATCTTTGCCAAAGTCGAAGATCTCCAGACGAGCACCGAGGTCTTAGTTTTCCCGAAATTGCTCGAGAGCAACGACGAGATTGTCCAAAATGACAAAATAGTGGCGATCGACGGCTATGTCAGCTTCAAAGACGGCGCCCTGAAGATAATGGCGGAAAATATATACGAATTGAAAGAAGGGATCAAGATCCCTGAGTTCGTTGCCCGCGAAAAGAAAAGAGGGGGCCGTTTCAACGGCAACGGTTATGGAAATAGCAATGGCAACGGCTACTCCGATTCTTCTTCCCAACGCCCCAAAGCCCTCCAATCTCCCCGGAATGGTGTCCCCCTTGAACCCAAAGGTTTACTTATAATCGTCCCGGAGCATTTTTCTAAAGAGCATCTTCTAGAGCTGAAAGAAATTTTCTCAAGCCATCCCGGATCAAGCGGGGTGACCTTAAGAATAACAAACGGCCCCACTCGCGAGATTAATATAAAAAACCGGATCAATATCGACCCGGTCCTCCTGCGCAAAGTTAGGGAGTTGGCCGGCCGAGAGAATGTTTTGACGAAGTAGTCGCTGAGTTAATCTCGTTCTGCTGTTCCGACATCAGGCGCGTGATCTGCTGCTGGTAATAATAGGGATTGGAAATGTTCTTGACGATAATGTCCCCGCCTTCCTGGGCGCCGGAGACAGCGATTTTGATATCGCCAAATTTTAGCATCGTCCGGACCATGCCACCAGTCTCGCTCGAGATATTGAGTATCTTGTACAAATCGGTTTCCGCCACTTTCCGGTTGAAAAAACCTTTCTGTTCGATCGCGATCAGGCGCTGATTGGTGATTATCAAGATACTTTCCCTGTAGCTATAGACTGCGTTTAGAAGATAGAAAAGAGCGATACAAAATAGGGCGAGCGGGATTAAGTAAAATTTGGGCCAAAAAACTATCACTGTCATCGCCGCCACCAACAAAACCATTGTTCTCAAACCTGGCGGGTAAAGAACGTAAGCGTGCGAGTTGGCGATATCGACCACCTTCTCCCCCGGCCGTTGACCGTTGAATGTGTAATTCTTCATAATAGATATTATAGCAAAATTATGATTGTTTGTCGGTTTTCGGTTACGATGCCCGTATCGTCGTTCGTCTAAGGGTTACGTGACCGAACATCGTTACCGAAACGGGCTTCGTTACCATTACCGAGAGACGTCCGCGACAGCTTTCCTATCCTTCACTATTTTCAATACCCAAATTAGTACCAACAACAACACGACTAGGATACAGGCGGCGATCATTTTGTTCATGGTGGTGGAACGGAGGGCGACCCAGCCGAAAGCGGCGGCAATCAGATACATCGAGAGAATAGCTTGACGCGGAGAAAATCCAGCCGCCAGAAAACGATGATGGAGATGAGTCTTGTCTGGTGTGGTCAGATTTTGCCGCCGGATCAGCCGTCCAATTGCGACAACCAAGCCGTCGACGATCGGGAAGCCGAGGACAAGAAAGGCGGTTGCCATCTTGCCTCCGGAAATCAAAGGCAGGACGCCGAGCATGAAACCCAAGAACATACTGCCGGAATCGCCCATAAATATCTTGGCCGGTGGAAAATTCCAGACCAAAAAACCAAGCGCGGCGCCGGCCAGAATAATCGAAATCATGGCGGTAGCCGGCTGATTGACCGAGGCAGAAAGAGAAAGAAGAAATATTGTCAGGGCAGCAATAGCCGACTGGCCGCTAGCTAGACCGTCAACGCCGTCGATAAAATTCAAAACATTCATCATGCCGACAATCCAGATCAAGGTCAGAAGATCAGAAAAAAGAGAAAAATGATAAGTGATGCCCGATATAGTAGCGACCTGAATATAAACTGAATTGAGATTGATTTCCGGACCAAAGGGATTGGCGATTTTATCGATGCCGATGCCGGAAGCAATCACAACCAGAGCGACCAGAATCTGAATAATAAGTTTGACCGTCGGCCTCAAATTGCGGAGGTCGTCTAGAAACATTGTCAGCGAAATCAGGGACGCTCCGAGAATAATACCCCAAAAATGGGTGTCAAAATCAGACAGGCGGGTGGCGCCGAAAGACAAATCCGGATTAATGAAGCGGAAAACTAAAAATGCTACGAGCACGAAAGAGGCCGCCATAGCCAAGCCGCCAATCCGAGGCAGGGGCTCTTTGTGAACGTCCCGTTCCCGCGGAAGAGCCAGAATCTTGAACTTTTTGCCCAAAAACCTAGCCCATCCGGTCAGAATGATTGATAGGAGAAAAGTTAATGCGAAGGGCAATAAGTATGACATAGTATGACAAATTAATATTCAATTGAGCATACACCCCGTAGGTGCAGATGCCCTACGCCTACGGGGTGCGATGCCTGTCATTGCGAGTGTTCTTGCGAAGCAATCTATTTAGATTGCCACGGTCGCTCCGGCGACCTCGCAATGACAACTACACAACAGAGATATTTGCCTAGAACATCGCCCGGTGATCGGCTCTTTCATAATCATCATAGATTTCTTCCTCGGAAAACCAGTGGGCGATTTCTTTCTTCGCTTCCTCTTTGTTTTCGGAAGCGTGGACGATGTTG
>Ga0247841_10006116_pt1 | contig 18901 bp, 19 predicted proteins | sample LaCruzMarch2015__2_FD_192410 | JGI IMG/M metagenome (GOLD analysis project Ga0247841, IMG submission 192410) | Freshwater microbial communities from meromictic Lake La Cruz, Castile-La Mancha, Spain - LaCruzMarch2015_18m | ecosystem: Environmental > Aquatic > Freshwater > Lake | place: Spain... | reverse complement strand
GCTCCCCGGAAACTGGAAACCGATAGAATAGAATCCTGTCAAACCGATATCTATAATACCCCCTGGAGACCCAGTGCATCCGTGCGTAGTAACGTCAAGTGACCCTGTACCAGGCCGAATGCTTACGATATATTAGAACATCTATAAGAAAAAGAAATGTATAACTGATTGGTTAACTTTGATAGGTGATTCTAAGGATAATTGCATATAGGGATAATTTCGAAAAATTTTGCAACTCGCAAGACTGTAAAATTCAGGAAAATATTGAATATCAATGTTTGACAAATATGGAGGGCTATAATATGAAAAACGTAACTGATTTTAAGGATTTATCAAGAGAGATTGGACTTGAAAAACATTTGAATATCTTAATTGGATAGAAAGACTTCAGATGGAAATTAAATAAACTTCATTGGTCCGCACTACCATAAATAAATAAGCAGATTTCAGTTTCCGGCCTGCGCCGGATCGATCCATAAAACTGAATTGTTAGTGCCATATTCATTTTGTTCATACAGACTATTTGACGGGTCGAGAATCCAGTTTCCATCGACGATAAACTTATAGGTATATTTCCCGGGACGAAGGTAGTAAGGGAAAATCCATCTCCCTCCCTCTTTTATCATCCTGTATCCCTGAGTATCCCAGTGATTGAAACTGCCAGTAACAATCACAGTTCCCGCATCAGGAAATTTTTTCAGTTCGAATAAATGATTTGCCTTCAAAGCTATAAATGAATTCATCCCATCTCCCGATCCATTTGAAAATGGGTTGGAAGGATCAACCATCCATTTTCCGTCAACAATGAATTTGTATTCCCAATTTCCAGCTGCAATAACATAAGGAAGCTGCCAGCCCTTATCAGTTTTATCCATGATTAGTTCAACCTGGTTCCATCCGTTAAAGCTGCCGGAAAGGACCACTTTACCGGCAGTGGTATTGCCACCAAGTTTAAATATATACGGCTGCCCGATTCCAATAAACGAGTTAAGATTTCCATCGGCATCCTTTCTTACATCCTTATTCTCAGGATCAGGCATCCATTGATTATCAACCAGAAATTTATAAGCATACGTACCATCCCTGAGATAAATTGGCAACGACCACCCGCGGTCAGTTTTATGCATAATTATTCCACGTGGGTTCCAATTGTAGAAATTACCTGTAACAACAACTCGGCGGGCATCCTTAAATCCATTAAGCCCGAATAGGTGATTACAGCAGAAGACGACAGAATTGTAACCTCCGTCACTATTGCGCTCACGGACGTTGTTATTCGGGTCTGTTATCCGTTTGCCATCAATGATGTACTTATAGCCATATTTACCTGGTTTGAGGTTCAAATCTATCATCCATCCGTCACTTACATGCTGCATCGGGGTCTGTGTTGTGCCCCATCCGTTGAAGGTGCCAGAAATAAATACTTTATTTGCTGATTTATAGGCAGGAAGATAAAACCTTGCTTTGTTTCCCTTATATGAAAAAACGTACGGGATTTCAAAATTGTTAGTTCCATATATAACAGAAGTTTCAGCTTCACCTCCCGCGAAGTTCATCCAGTCGTCAAGTACCAGGAAAATATCGTTAATCTTTAAATTTTTTCCGGGTTTTGATTGAATTGGTTTTGATAGTTCCAAAAGATCTGTTTTCACCTTTTTAACCCTCCAGTTTTCACCTTCGAAAGCAATTTCGGAAATTCCGTTGTAAACCTTGGCTATCAGTAAACTGTCGAGATCGAATAATGCCGAAACCTCCTTCTTCTCCTTTTCTGACCATTTCAGATTTAGTGAGAAAATAAGCTGTCCATTTTCGATTCTGCAGACTTTATCCGGATCAAATTGGGCAAGTGCCGGCAAAGTGTGGAACAGACAGACAAACAGCAGCATATAATGCGAAAATCTCTTCATTTTTCTTCTCCTGTATTAAAACGGATACGCACCTGCTTATTCACAAAATTAATACAAATAACACCATGTTGAAGAAAGCTATATCCCAACATTCCGTCAATTCTGGTACCGTAGGCTTCGCTCAGGGGATCAAGATTGGTTATGATTGTTTCCATATTAATTAACTTTTTACTCCCTATAGCAAAATCATTCATTCGCCCAAACAGTACTTCTGATCCTGCAGATCCGGAACCACTCAGTCCTGAACGGCGCGATATTGTTAGTGTGTTCATGATTGACCAGTTACAATCACTACAGATAGCATTGGTCTCAGCCCCGGTATCAAAACAGAAATTCAGTGTTTTGCCGCTTATTTCCCCTCTCAGGAACAGGATATTTGAATTTCCTTCGATTTTTTGGATATGATCAGCTTTGAACTCCGGTAAGTTATTACTGAGTTTTTTACCATTCCTGTCAATCCTGTACAATTTAAGAACATTGTTTTTGGCATCGATTACAATTTCACAATTCTTCAACATACTAAAGCCAATTAATCCAAGAATTTTAATTCCCCTGCGGTTTTCTATATGTCCCAGATTGGCCACATCAGCCCTCAGATTTTTATAGATTAGACCGGCGAATTCTATTCTGCTAACCGAAATTTGCTCAACTATCCCAACAGATCCGGTTATGCCGTTTGAGACTGATCCGCCTGATTTTACATGATTTCTGAAATATGTACTGTTAAGCACGGGTCCGTTGGCCCCCGTATCAAAGACCAGGTTGCCTGTTTCGTCTTCGACCTTTGCTTCGATCAAAAATAGCCGTCCAGCCCGTTTCAGCGGAACAATCACAGAATCAGCATTTAAGATGAATTCCGGACTTTGGGTGTCAGACTGATTTATTATTCCTGAATAAGGAATCGAATTAAACCATTGGTTTGTAGAGGTCATATTCAGCGATAAACTGGGAGAAAGAAACGAGAAATATAAGTGCCACAGAAAGCATATAGAAAGTGATTTTCCTGTGTTTAATTTGCTTTGATTCCATCCTCTTAAGAATATGGACCTGATTAATATTTTTGTTAAATAATCATTTAGAATCCGGATAATCCGGCTGTTTTTCAAGCCTGGCCCTGCAGTTAAGGCAGAGATGCTGGTATTTTTGATCAACGTCTTCAACGTAAGTACTCGACCTCATCACGCATGTCATTACAGGACAATGTATTAATCCAAATGTATGACCCAGTTCATGTATTACCTCTTTTTTGAAACGATCCTGGAGAAACCGACTGTCACCGGCAATTCCATAACGTTCATTGCTGAACCTGTAAAGCGATGCGATTCCGGTACGTCCGTTCAAAAATGCCTGTCCGAAAATAAAGGTAAGAATCGGAACAAAAATATCGACATTGAATAGTCCAATGATTTTTAATGAATCGGGAAAAGGCATCGAATCTACCAGCTTCAGCAGTTTATTACCATTGTATTGTCTCCTGGTCGGGTCATAAAATTCACTCAAATCAATATGGCCTTCCCTCAGATATACTGAACAACGGTATTCAGATTGTACTGCCTCCGAAATGTTCTCAAGAAAAGATTTATCAAAATATCCAAAGGAGACTAAGGTAATATTTGGCAGATTCATGGGAACCAATATATTTTAATCAATGTCCATATGATTACCTGATAAAGAAATATTCGGGAAAGATGCGCTACTTTGCTTTAAGCTTTTATTAATTTTCGGGTTTTAATTCGTATTTCCTGATTTTATTGTATAATGTAACCCTGTCGACCTTTAATGCTTTTGCAGTACGCGAAATGTTCCAGCTGTATTTATTCAGAATCTGAAGAATAAATCCTTTTTCGAAATCTTCAAGGCTTTCAGCCGTATTGCTCACAAAAGATTTTTCCAGCGGAAGGTCCTTCAATCCGATTTTCTTTCCATCTCCCACAACAATAGCCCTTTCAATCATGTTTTCAAGTTCGCGGATGTTTCCCGGGAAGTTAAATTCCTGCAAACGCTTTAAAGCAGCCGGATCGATTGTAGCAGGTGGTTTGTTCATTGATGTGCAGTATTTATTGATAAAATAATCAACAAGGAGGGGAATATCACCTATACGCTCCCGCAAGGGAGGAATGTGAATATTCACTACGTTGAGCCGGTAAAAAAGGTCTTCCCTGAAAATTCCCTTTTCAACCATATTCTTCAAATCCTTGTTAGTAGCACATATTACCCTGAAATCGGAGCTAATCTCCTTATTGCCACCGACCCGAATAAATGTTTTTGATTCCAGGACACGCAATAATTCCACCTGCATCTTGGAAGAAATAGTTGCGATCTCATCAAGGAAGATCGATCCGCTATCGGCCATTTCAAACCTGCCCTTGCGGTTATACATGGCTCCCGTAAAGGCACCTTTCTCGTGACCGAACAGTTCACTCTCAAGTAAACTTTCAGTCAATGCCCCGCAATGCACGCTGACGAACGGGAAAAATCTACGCGGGGAATTAGCATGAATAGCCCTTGCAACAAGCTCTTTGCCTGTGCCGCTTTCGCCGGTAATAATAACAGATGAATTGGTTTGAGCTACATTTTCGACCTCCCTCAGCAGGTTTTTCATCGCTTCGCTATTCCCTATCAGGTCTTCCACATTTTCGAGAGAGATCATCTTCTTCTTTAAGGTTTCATTTTCGTCTGCCAATGAAATCTGCTTCGTTGCATTTCTTATCAAATGGGTTAAATCGTCCGGGTCAAAGGGTTTAGTCACATAATCAAATGCACCGTCCTTCAAAGCTTTAACGGCCGTATCAACAGTTGCAAAAGCGGTCATAACAATGACAATGGATTCAGATCTGAGAGATTTTATTCTTCTGAGCATTTCCAAACCATCCATCCCCGGCATTTTAATATCGGCCAGAACAATGTCAAACTGACCGGATTCGAGTATAGTAAGTGCTTTTTTCGCGTTTTCTGCACATTCGACGCGAAAACCGTCTTCGAGAAACCAGTTGTATAATGAGTCCCTTACAGATTCTTCATCGTCAACTATTAGTATTGAGATTTTTCTGGCCATTACCTTGTATTGTTAATTTTTTATCAAAGGAAGGGTTACTGAAATGATCGTTCCATTTCCCAACTCAGACTTTACATGTATTTTACCTTTATGGTTTTGCACAATACCGTGAACTATTGACAATCCCAACCCGATTCCACTTGCATTTTGCTTTGTTGAAAAGAAAGGTTCAAAAATATGAGGAATGTCTTCAGCTGCAATTCCAAGTCCGTTATCTGATATTTCAAATGTTACTGTATCTACATCCGGATTTTTTGTTCTTACCCGGATTTCCCCATTTTCAAGTACGGCTTCTGATGCATTCACAAGCAGGGCCACACAAGCCTGTTTAATCTGATTCGGGCTGCAGTAAATCAAATCCGAAGTGGCTGAAAAATCTGTTAGAAAGCTGATATTGGCAATTTTAACAGGATGTGACATTAGCTCATATGTTTCCTGAAGGATTTCGTGTAAATGTTTTGGTTCAAAATCATTCTGATCCTTCCTTGAAAAATCCAGTAACCCTTTTACAATATCGCCACAACGCTTTGTTTCACTTTCAATTAACTTTAAATGTCTAAGCATTGATTCGCTTTTGGAATTGTACAATTCCGGCTTGCTCAACTGCTTATACAATAGTTTCGTATAGATCAGAATGCCGGACAAAGGATTATTTATTTCATGTGCAACTGATGAAGATAGTTTTCCAAGTGCAGCCAATCGCTCAACATGCATTAACTCATGCTGTGCAGCCCCTAGTTCTTCAGACTTTTTCTGAACCTTATATTCCAGCTGTTGTGACCAGTTTTCCAATTCAGTCGTTGCAATGTTCAGGTTATCAAGCATGTCATTAAATGCCACAGAAACCATTCTCATATCGTCAAGCTGATTGGGTTTTATTTCAACCCGTGTGCTTTTATCGCCGTTTGCCACTGCTATACTGACCTTTATCAGCGCATTAAGTGGTTCTTTAATTTTTTTTCGCGTGAAGAATAATAAGAAGGTAACCAATAAAAGTGTTGCAAATATAGCAAGCAGGAAAAACTCGATTGAAGATTTTTCTATAGCTGCATCCTGTGCCTCCAGGGGAATTTTAATCACGAGCGAGCCAAGTACCTTGTCGGTTTCCTGATGTGCGTGACAGGAACTGGTATAACACGATTTTTCGTTTAAAATGGGTGATTTAATCAACAAATGTCTGCTGCCGTTGTGATTCACGTTCATCTCACAATCGCTGTTCACGCTGATTATTTTGTAAGACTTCTCTTTCTGGGAAAACATGGATTTGATATTGGGATGGCATCCAATACAATTCGGATCGCTGTGCTTATTATTTTTGTCTGTTACAAAGGATGAATAAACCAGGTTTTCCTGACTGTCGTACATGTTTACCTCATCAATTCCGGGGAGTGTGTTGATGATGTCCAGGGTATTTCGAAGTCCACTTTTATCATTCTCCAGCATCGAATGATAAAGTGCCCCTTCGACAATTGAACCTATATTATTGCCACTCTGACGAATTATAGTATTAAGATATTGTTCGTTTACAGACTTGAAAATGATACTGAATGAAACAAACAGAAAAACGGACAAGTAAGTGATTATCAGAACTACCCTGCCATATATTGAGGTTCTGAATTTAACGTAATTATTAAGAATTACATTTCTCGTCCTGTTTTTGTGTGTATTTTTTAAAAACATATCCTCATATTATAAACTGTGCCGATAGCAGACTTCATCAACCAAAAGGCTAAATTTCAGTGCAAAATACAAAAAAAACTGGTGCCGTAGTACCAGTTCTGAAATAATCTTTTAAGTAATAACTGTCAATTGCTATTCAGGAAATCTGTGTCAAAATCCTTCCATATTTCGCCGGGCATTTCAGAAAGTGAATGATCGCACAATTCACCCCCATCCTGCATTACTACCACTGATGGTTCAAATGAACAATTTTTCATTGACAATGCCATGAAATCTTTGAACCTCTCAATTTCCTTCGCTGACCAATTTGTCGCTTCTTCTGCGAAATAACACTTTTTTACTTCTTCAACCCAGTTTAGTGGTTTAATTTTATAAATCCACCCTTTACCGTATGGGTCATCATTTGGCGTTCCTGGTCTCTCATTCAGAGTATGGTTTATAGCAAGAATTTTCCCGGACAGAGGTGAAAAAATCCGGATTACTTTACCCTTTTGAACTATCTGTGTCATTAAATCCCCCTTCCTGATAAATTCACCAGGACTTATTAAATTGCTGAATTTCACTTCTCCTGTAATGTGCAGCAGCAGATCATCGAGGCCAACTTTGGCAGCTCCCGATTTTTCCATATACATCCAGGTGTGATTTTTACTGTAAAATAATCCATGCGGAATTCTCAGAATATTTGCTGAGAGATAGCCTAAAGCCTTATTTACCTGGCTTGAAATTCTTACTTGTCTATTTAGTAAAAGCCAGAAAGGTACCAATAATGCGAGGAAAGTGATAATTATAAGGTATTCAATTCCTTTAGTTGCGAAAATATCTGAATAACTAAATACGTCCATTTGATTAATTTATATGCATTAATTTTTAACCTGGGATGCTTATCATTTAATTGTGTTCATTTGCCCATGAAGGGGAGTCTCGTAAAACAGGCATGCGGTTGATGACCCATCTGAATATCCATATTTGTGAGAATATTACAGCCAGGGCAACTACCACCTCCATCCATGACGGAACATACCGGACGGCCATATCCCATCTGAAACTGATGATACTGACATTCAGCCTGTTTAAAATAACACCCAGAATTGTTAATATGGCTGCTGTTTTTATCATTGCAATGTTATTTTTCCGGTAACTTACAAAAAACAGGATCATAGGCAACAGAACAAACCCTAACATTTCAAGAAGAAACCAGTGGCCCAGTGCGGTATCAAGCATATCCCACCTTTGTTTATGGACAAAAACCAGCAACTGCAGGAAGAAGTAAGCAAACATGGTTCCTGCGCATATTTTTGATAATCCGCGGATGATACCATTCTGAGCATTTTTATTTTTTTCACTTATCTGATCAAAAAATACTTTATGACTGATGGATCCTTCAAAAATTACCATAGAAAGTCCGGCGAAAATACTGGATACTAAAAACAATACCGGAATAAACTCGGAGTACCATAGCGGGTGAATTTTTTCTTTTGCCATCAGGAACAGGGCCCCCAGTCCAGACTGATGGAGCATCGATAAGGTAATACCAAATATGACAGCAGCCATTGTCATCCCAGAGAGAATTCTGTGGGCACGCCTTATACCGAGCCATTCTGCAATAGCAGGTGAAAACTCTATCAATTGGGCGATCATATACAGAAGGAAGTGCCATGCTACAAGAAATAAAACCGAACTTGCGCCAAAACTGTTTCCAATTATCGGATTGAAGATATGCCAGGGACGCCCAAGATCCAGTACTAAAGCTCCGGCATAAAACGCATAAGCGAGAAATCCGTTTAATACAGTTACCCTTATAATAGAGCGATACTTGCGCATATTCAAAATATAAACCATAAAAGTAAGTACATAGGCACCACCGGCAAATGCAACTCCGGTTACCACATTAAAACCTTTCCATAAACCCCATGGGATATCCTGTGTAACATTGGATACCTCACCTATTCCCTTCCAGAAACGGAGAATTATCAGTCCCAATCCAATAATTATGATCGGGATGGAAATTACATTAAACGGGGTAAGAAATTTTCCTTTGGGTTTCAATTCACTTATCAGGAACTTCCAGATGGATTTGCCATCGTTATCCAATGCGATTTGCAGGTTATTATTCATCTTCTTTTTCCGGGTTGAGGTGATTATTTTTGCTTGCCTGATAAATCCCCAGAAGAAGTGTTGGTACAAGAACAAATACTGATGGAACTGTATACAGGAATCCTTTTGTTAGTGAAGGATATGATGTTTGCTGAAGTGAAATGTTCATCCCCAGCTGATCAAAAGAAACTGGTGACAGGTATAGCCATCCTGTACCACCTGCTTCATGTTCACCATAAATATGTTCAACGTACAGATCGGGTTTCTCATAAATTCTTCTGCGGGCCACCTGAATTAATTCCCTCCGCTTTCCGTATAATAATGCTTCATTTGGGCAATTGGCGGCACATGCAGGACTTTTTTCGGTTTTTAGTCTTTCAAAGCACATGTCGCATTTTTGTATTTTCGGGTTTGCACTATGATACTCAAATTTGGGACTGTCAAACGGACAAGAGATCATGCAATAGCGACATCCCATACATTTGTCTGCATCCCATGTAACAGGCCCCGATTTTGTCTTAAGCATGGCTTTTGTCAGACAGGCAGCGGCACAAGCAGGTTCATTGCAATGCATACACTGCCTTTTAATGTACACTTCACCCTTTTTAGTCTGATAGGTATTGACGACTGTGTTACAGGTTTCATCTGTTTTCCGGATTGCCGCGATTTTATCAGAGGGCAATGGCACCGGCAATTTATGCGATTCAGCGCACACTTCCTCACACGTGCGACAATCCACGCAACGGGTTGAATCATATAATATTCCATTGAATTCCTCTTCTTTGTCAATATCAGGCACTGCAACCGCATTGGCACCAACCGCAAGCGTCATTCCGGTCATCCCCAGCAGCTTTAGAAAGCCTCGTCGTCTGATCCCCATTATTAGAAATTTAGGTAAGTAAAAGTTTTAATAAATTGTTTGATTATCTGGTATTGTCAATAAATTTTGTTTGAAAATCTTCCCATACCTCTGGGCCCAGGTCGGAAAGTAAGTTCTCAGTAAGTGCTCCCCCATCCTGAAAAGTCACATGTGCATATTCAGGTGAATGAACCTTTACCTCCACAGTTGCAAAGAAATCTTTCAATCTTATAAATTCATCTTTTAACCATGTTTTATATTTTTCAGCCATCGTCAAAAACTGGGTTTCAAGTAACCAGTTTACAGGATCAATCTCATAAACCCACCCCTCTGTATACGGAGCCGAGTTTAGTAATGAAGAGTTTGTTATTACAGCTTTATTTAGAGCGGTGATTGTCCCTGAAATGGGGGCATAAATATTTAATTGTTTTCCTTTTCTGATTATTGTAAATAAACGGTCTCCTTTCATAATTTTTTCCCCTGTATTTCTCGTTTCAATCCGGGTAAGTTTACCAGTAACATGTTGCAGGAAATCATCGATCCCGATTTTTACAGTCCCGTCTCTTTTCATGAAAGCCCACGTATGCGTTTTGTCAAAATAAAGACCTTTTGGAACGATCACTGAATTCTCCTCAAAAGCCTGAATTGAAACTTCTGGGGCAACCAAAACTGCCCCTGTTGTCATCTTTTTACGCCGGACAATCATATCCATAATGAAACCAGCCGCTCCGATTGCAAATAATATTACGATCACTATTCTTAGAATGGCATAGGTATTGGCAGGTTTAGATATTTGTATTTCAGATACATTAATCTTATCCAGTTGTGATTTTCTTTCAATCATAACGAGGTCACTAAATCCATTGGTATTCAGATATTGTTGCCCATCTGTGAGTACCCACTTCAGAAATGCCACTTCAGCATCACTTTTTGGTTTTCCCGAAGTGACAGAATATATATTACCGGATAACGATTTGGGATATTTTCCAATCCAGACCCCGCGGGAGAAATCCTGAAGGTTATCATAAATGGCTTCCATATAATCGATTTTACCATTCCCGTTTTTATCAATTGGTACCAAACTGACATTTTTTGCAAAACCCTGAATCTCTGGATCAATAATTTGAACCAGCTTGCAAAAACCCAAAGCGTAAGGATCTTTTTGTACTTTTTCCAACATTTCCTCTCCGCTGCCTACTTTAACGCAGTTGGCAACAGGAGTACTGATATTTAGAAAATTGCCTATTCCGGAAGTTACAGAGGCATCGTTTAAGGTATAGACACACATTGGTATATCAGTACTATTCCCAACATTTCCTGCAATAATTCCCCAACTGTTTTTTTCACTGTTTGTTAATATACGCGCAAGTTTTTCAGTAGAAATTCCTTTCCGGCAAATTTCGTCCCGAAATGGATTTGAGCTGTTCATGACCGGAACAATCACATCGTGTCCAACTACCATGCTCCAGGTTGATTTATTGTGAACGGCAGGAAACGATTCATCCCGGATAAATCCAATGCCACGGCCTGAGTTCAGCAAACCGGCAATTTTGATATCTTCAGATTTAACCACATTAAATTTCACTTTTGGATCAAAACTTCCATATTCGTTTACCCATTTCATCGTAAGGTTGTATAATTCCGGAGAAGTAAACAGCTCAATGGGGCCCTGGTTTGAAGGGCTTTCCCCGGTAACTGTGTCCTTACTAATTGCAATACTGCAACTTAGCAATAATATTCCGATAAATAGAAAGATCCTGGTTCTCATAATTTTGCCTTTTATTAATAATTATATTAGCATTCAATTATGATGCCAAAGACTAATAATAAACATAACCATCTGAATATGTGATATTTAGAATATTTCATGTTTAAGAAATATACACAGGATATGTTGTATTATTCTACATACATAATCATTAATGCGTTTATACAATTGTATTTCAATCATATAACTGTATTGTATGTTTTCTATACATCTGTTGATTATGTCAACACATTCATTTCTTAAAGAGATATTCTTTTTTTTACCCATTCTTAAATTAGAAATCAAAATGGTTATGAAAAACAATAAAGATTATTAAACTATCTTCAAAAGGATACGTTAAAGTACTTTGAGATTATCATATATTTAGTATTCAACATTTAAATTTATTCAAATGAAATCAACGGAAAATGCACTGAACTGGTTTGAAATTGCTGTAAATGATATGAACAGGGCAAAGAAATTTTACGAGACTGTTTTCGATATTGAGATGACTCAGCAGGAAATGGGGGGAATGCAAATGGCTTTCTTCCCTACGGATGACACATCCGGAAAAGTTGGAGGAGGATTGGTAAAGAGTGATATGCATACACCAGTTGCAGAGGGGGCAATAATCTATTTAAATGGAAATCCCGATCTTGCACTGGCGCTTGGGAAGATTGAACGGGCAGGTGGAAAAGTTGTGATGCCAAAAACTCTAATATCCGATGCGATTGGATATATGGCATTCTTTATTGATTCTGAAGGAAATAAAGTCGCTTTACATTCAGGGCAGTAAAATCAAATTGACTATTAAAAAATCCAGATAGTTATTTGCCGTAACTATCTGGATTTAAACGTGGGAACTGATGGGTTCGAACCATCGACCCTCTGCTTGTAAGGCAGAATATTTGATTATTTATACTCCTTGTTATATACCGTAAACCCTTGTAAACACTGCAAATATAATAATTATTTTTTGTGTTGTTTGTTGTTTGTTTCGTTTTTTTGTGTAAGTTTGTATGCAAATCGTATGCAAATAAAATTAAGTAAAATATCAGTAAAACAAGGCTTTTGAATGATTCAAAGATAGGATTAATTGGCTTTGTATGCAAATAAACAAAATTAACGTAAAACAACATGGAAAGAGAATTTTCAATTTCTGTTTTTCTGGACACCAGAAGGGAACTAAAATCCCACAAATACCCGGTAAAATTAAGAGTGTTTACACCGCACCCCCGGAAACAAAAACTTTATCAAACGGATTTTGAGTTCACAGAGAAAGAATTTGAAAGCATTTGGCAAACTCAAAAACCGAGAAATGAAATCAAAACCATAAGAGCCGAAATTCAGTCTGTTCTTGACAAAGCAGAAAAGACAGCTAAGGAGCTTGAGACTTTCACTTATGAAGAGTTTGAAAGATTGCTTATTCAGAAGGCCGGTTCTCTTGAAAATGTATTTTTCCAATACGACGCAATTATTAAACAACTCAGAGCAAATAATCAGATTGGAACAGCTTCGACATATGACTTAAGCCAAAAGGCAATAAAACACTTTTTGAGGGACGTTGCCGGCAAAGAGCCAGAAATATTACGTTTTAAAGAAATCAACCCTCAATGGTTAAGCAGGTTTGAAACTTACATGACTACGCCAAAAACCAGCATCGACGCAAAAGGAAAAACCATTTTGATTGATGGTAAAAGTTTAACGACTGTAGGGATGTACCTAAGAACGCTTCGAACTCTTTTCAATACTTCCATTGCAGCCGGGATTGTAAAACTAAGTCTATACCCCTTCGGGAGAAATAAGTATGAAGTCCCACAGTCTAAGGCCGTTAAAAAGGCACTTAGTAAAGCGCAATTGAAGCAATTGTTTGAAGCCGAACCCATGACACCAGAACAGGCCAAAGCAAAAGATTTTTTCTTTTTCCTTTTTAATACCGCCGGGATGAATGTTAAAGATTTGGCACGTCTCAAATTTGAAAACTTACAAGGTGATCGAATTGTGTATGTTAGGGAAAAAACAAAGCGTACTGCCAAAATGAACCAGACCCAAGTTGTGGTCTATCTGAATGAATACTCACTAAATTTTATATCCAAATACGGGAATATCGACAGAAACCCGAAGAACTACATTTTTGATGTTTATCATGTCGGAATGACAGAAATGGAACAATTTCGTAAAAGTCAAAACTTCACCAAATTTATTAACCAAGCCATAAAGAAACTTGCAGATGCAAACGGTCTGCCGGGTGAAATTTCAACCTACTGGTCGCGTCATAGCTTCGCCACTAATGCGATACGCTCAGGCGCGAGTTTAGAGCAGGTCTCCGAAGCTTTGAACCACAAAAGCAGCGCAACGACGAAGGGATATTTTGCCGGGTTTGAAAACGACGCAAAAAGAGAGTTAACCGCTAATTTGATGAACTTTTAGAACTCAAAATAAAAGAAAGATTTAAGCCATGAAAGAGGAAAAAAAATGGGATACTTTTTGCGATGAACTTAATTGGACAAAATATGAAGTTGAAGGAATTGCCGAACTCAGAAGAGAGTATGGGAATGGAAGCTCGCGTATTGAATATTACTGGGAAAATCCAGATTTAGCTCCAGTAGTTGCCAAAGGAATAACAGCGTTTCTTTCTTTCTGGAGTGGAGGTCCATTCCGTTCATTTCGTTTGTTGCTTTACAAAAAAGAAAAAGTAGATGTAGAATCTTTCTTCAAAAGATATTATGAAGACTGTTTGAAATTTATGTCGAACGAGGAAGAAAAAAATCCATTTATAAAGGAAAGAAAATCAGCAAACAAGTTAACTCTGTTGCATCTTGACAATGAAGAACGACTTTTCATTGAATCTAAACTTATTTTTGATGAGGTTAAAGAATGGGAAAGACCTACCATTGAAATAATTGAAAAGGCTGCTTTATCTTATACGAAATGGGTGAAAGAGTTTTATTCCAAGGCAAAACCAATTTTAACCTTTCCAGAATACTTACAAATCAACGAACGCGAACAGTTGGCAAAAAGATTAAAGGAGGAGTTCAGTACAGAGAAAGGGAAGGGTATTAGGCTAATGATTGAGGCATTGAAGGTTAACAAACCCTCATTGTTAACCATTGGCAATAGACAGGGGAAAGCTATTTATACAGCGATAAAAACGTATTTCGATAGAGATATCGGTAGCCGTCAAGGGGTTCTTGATTATAAATTCGATACAAAAGTTGATGAAATAGATTTATCAGCAATTAAGTTGAAATTAGATTTCATATTAAAATCAATCAACAGTAAGTAATGACCTTGCAAAACTTGTTTAATCTTGTATGCAAGATTAAACAACTAAGTATCAATAAGACAACAAATTTTTAGCTATACTATTGTGGTGAATTTTAATTTTATTCATCATGGCAGTATTGACATTTGAAAAATTACCGCAAGCTGTTTCGGAACTTGACCAGAAAGTTGACGAAATTAAACAGATGCTTATGCGGTTTGTTCCACAGACCGAACCGGAACAATTATTAAACATTACTCAGGCAGCTGAATTTATAAATTTGGCAGTACCCACTGTTTATACTTTAGCTTCACGTAAAGAAATACCCTTCAACAAAAAGGGAAAACGATTGTATTTTCTTAAATCCGAATTGGTCGACTGGATAAGATCAGGCCGGAGAAAAACCATTGCTGAAAGTCAGGTGAACCCTGAAAGTCATTTGCGGACACCAAAGCGGAGGGCATTGTCATGAAAATAGAAGAGCAGTCCCACCACAGAACCACCCTCTTAGACCGTTACAAAGATGCAAAAAAAATACCATACCGCAAACCGGAAGGGGTGAAATATCTTGAATCCTTGATCGTTGAGGCCAAACGAAAAAAATACCCGAATATTCCTGTTGAATATTTTGTTAGCACTATGTATAGAGATGACACCGCTAACAATTTGATTCGATGTGTTATTGACTTTATCGGGTCGAAAGGATGGCAGGCAGAACGAATCAGCACCACTGGGAGACCCATTGATAGAACAAGGATCGTGACCGATTATTTAGGCCGGGAGCGTACAATTGGAAGCATTGAATGGATACCCGGAACTTGCACAAATGGAAGTGCAGACGTGTCGGCGACCATTGCCGGTTGGTCTGTTAAGATAGAGGTAAAGATTAATGACAGACAGTCTCAGGCACAAAAGGATTATGAACGATCAATTCTTGACTCTGAAGGTATATACTACATAGCCCGGGACTTTACGAGCTTCCTACATTGGTACAATCTTAACTTCAGCCAGCCATGAACGAAAGTACTTTAGTATCAGTGTTTAAAAGTCCTATCAAAAATATTGAGCCTTGCGGAGAAGTTCCATTATTGAAGGTTTACAATGGGATAAAGTCTGTCAAATACAAGGAAATAACCGAAAAAGTAAGAAATGGCAGTGCGGACAAAATAAAGATACTGCCTTATATTACGCCATCAGGTACATTCATTAGCCGCGAGGACAGAGGGCTGAAAAAATATTCAGGAATCATTTGCATAGACGCAGATCATTGTGATATCGGTTTAAAGGATACTATAGCCGGAGACATGTTTTTGAAACCTGCCATGATATTTATTTCACCATCGGGCAATGGATTAAAGATATATATCAATATCAATAATGCCACAGCAGAGAATCATTTGCAGCACTTTAGAGCGATTTCGAAGTATCTCTTTGACAAATATCAGCTGGAGTCAGACCAGTCATGTAAAGACATTGCTCGCGCTTGTTTCTTATGCCATGATCCAGAAGCGTTTTACTCCACAGGATCAATAGACAGCGAAATACTGTTATCAATATTACCAGTTACACAGGTTAAACCAAATTCACAGGATGAAGCTAATTTTTCAAATAATTTTGTTGATAGATTAAGTTTTAGTGATCCACAGATGCCAGTCGAAATGTTACCAGTTACCAGTATATCGGAAACACCACGACCAGCGGCGTATATTCCTGAGATACACCAGCGACCAAGCGACGAATTGAACAGGATGCAAATAGTACATAGTAGGGCGATTTCTGCATTAAAATCAGAAGGTTGGCAGCAATCGGAAGACGACTGGACAAGACCAGGTAAAGACCCTAAGAACGGAATCAGTGCGAAATTTAACATTGATCCGAAAGATGGACTATACAAATTCACAAACTTTTCAGATAATGGTTTACCATTTGCAGTCAAAGGTTACACAGATATAGGAGTAATCTGTTTACTCGAATATAGAGATGATTGGGCGACCTGTATTAAAGAACTTGCAGCAGAATATCTCTCACCATTAACATCCGTAAAAGCAGAGGCGAAAAAGCCAGAGCCGCCTGTAAAAATTGTATTGTTACCTATTGATGGGATGCCTCTGTTTATTCAAGAATATATAACCGTTTGTTCAGAGACTTATAACACTCCACGAGATTATTGGGCAGGTTCAGCAATAATGGCTACCGCTTTAGGGATTGGCGATAAAATCCAATTAGTTGGAAGATATAACAACGTTCCTATTTTGTGGATGAATAACATAGGCGATGTATCCACGGGTAAAACTGAAGCGATGGACTTTACATTGAAACCCTTTGAATATATTGATAGTAAAGCAGTAGAGTTCTTTAAAGCCGAGTACGCGAAATATGGGCAAATCGAAGCTATGAGCGCAAAAGATCGGAGAGATTCCGCAGTGGATCGAATATCAGAGCCAGTTTGCTTCCAGTACATAGTGAAAGATTCGACACCTGAAGCATTAAACCAAGTTCACGCAGTAAATAAGAGAGGTTTAATGATAGCTCGTGATGAATTAAAAGGATGGATTGATGATTTCGGTAGATACTCCAAAAGTGGCGAGCAGTCGAATATGTTATCTTCATACAACCGCGTGAGGTGGGTAACCAATAGAAAATATGGCGGGATAAACAGTGTCTTGGACATTCCTAAGCCGTGCATTTTTGTATATGGAGGGATGCAGCCGGATTTAATACCAACTCTTGCAGCAGATAACAGGGCGGAAAATGGCTTTTTAGCAAGGTTTTGTAATATTTGGCCGGATAATACAAAGAAACCCATGTATAATAAAAACAAAGTCCCAGATGAGCTTATAAGGCGATGGGAAGATTATATACTTGGACTGACAAGTATACCTCATACAGACAGTATCACTCTGAGTGTTGAGGCAGAGGAACTTTACAGTGATTGGTTTTTTGGTAATGGAGAAATTTCTGACAATGAATCTTCCGGCTACCTAAAGGGGGTTTACGGGAAACTGGATATTTTCGCACTTCGATTGGCCGTTGTTATCTACGGGATGCACTTACACAACGGCAGACTTTATACTAAGGAGATCACACGAACAGAGATGACCGCAGCGCTTGATATTACGGAATACTTCAGGGCAACAGCTTTAAAGGTTTATCACAAACTTTTCGATAAACGCGCCGGAACGAACACAAAAGACGTTATCAAATTCCTTGCAGGGTTAGAATATAGCCAGAATAAGATTGCAGATATGATTAAAGTATCACAACCCTATGTAAATAAAATTCTAAATAAATGATGGTTATAGGTTATTAACTTGTTATGAAACTGTATATCTGTTTATTAAATGATTTAAGGTTATAACCAATGAAATTAATATTAAACACATAAAAAAATGGTTTGGTTATATGGTAAGTTGTTCTAATGTATTAATATTCAATATTGTAAATAGGATATAACCTATAACCAGCACAAGAACAAAAAAAATGAATATGGAAACTTTACACGAATTGGAAAAGCAATATAATGAAGCGAAAAAACAAAAGGATTGGAAACGCATGACCGCAATAATGTTTTTAGTTTATCCAGAACATGCCACTTCGCAACAACCAAAGCGCAACGCTAAAATTAAACCATTACAGGCAGGATGCAGACTTAATATGTGAATTGTGCAGTATCACGATTGACACTCTGAAATTGGACAAAAAACAGTATTAACGAAAGCTTCGCTATTATAAACTTTAAAAATAATTAAGATGAAAATTAGAAATCAAATTGAAAACAAGATTAACGATTTAACTGAGGAGGCATTTGATAAAGCGAAACGGGTCAGATACCTTGCAAACAACGACGCTTGTTTTGACGGTCCAAAAATTGCAGCACTAATCCACCAATCGAATCTACTTTGGAATCAAATCGAAGTATTAAAAGAATTTGGTGGTAAGTATAGGAAAAAAAATAAATTAAAGTAGGGGGGTGCCTGACAATCGGTCTCACTTACTCATTTTTTATGTCGCGATCGAGCTGGATACTATTAAGATTATTAATTTTGTTTGGCAATCATTGTTAATAACAATTAATTTACAATATCATGTTTAAAAAATCTGAATCTGGTAACCCATCAGGGAGACCAAAGGGAGCAAAGGGAAAAACGCAAACTGACATTAAAGAAGCTTTTGTAATCGGTAAATAACAATGCACAGTTTTCGGTAAATAAGAATACACAGAATTTGGTAACAATGGTACACAGTTTTCTTTTCATTTGGGCATGCCCAAATGAAAAGAAAGTCAACTTTACCG
>Ga0247841_10006112_pt1 | contig 18904 bp, 19 predicted proteins | sample LaCruzMarch2015__2_FD_192410 | JGI IMG/M metagenome (GOLD analysis project Ga0247841, IMG submission 192410) | Freshwater microbial communities from meromictic Lake La Cruz, Castile-La Mancha, Spain - LaCruzMarch2015_18m | ecosystem: Environmental > Aquatic > Freshwater > Lake | place: Spain... | reverse complement strand
CAGCGCGCCGAGCTTGACCAATGTCTGGAAGCCGTTGCACACCCCGAGAATGGGCTTGCCTGAGGCCACAAACGCCTCGAACTGCGAGCGGAACGTGTTCTTGAGCTTGTTGGAAAGCACGCGCCCGCCTGCAATGTCATCGCCGAATGACCAGCCGCCTGGTATTGCGAATATCTCATAGTCTGAAAGCTTCTTTTTGCCAGAGGAAATGTCGGAGAAATGCACAATTTCCGCGTCCGCGCCTGCAAGTGAAAACGCATGCGCAAGCTCAGCCTCAGCGTTGAGGCCAAAACCGGCAAGCACAATGCAGCGAGGCTTGCGCTTTTCCGCCTGAGGGGCAGGAGCCGCGGCTTTTGCCTTTGCATGCACAGCGGCTTTTGCCGGAGCTTGTTTTTGCTTTGATTTCATCTTGACACCGATTGATTTTCTCGCTGTGATTTTCCTGGCTCGAGTTATCTTCTTGCCCTTTGCCTTTGCAGACATTTTTCTCTTCGCTTGCTTGCCCTTTGCCTTCACAGGCATTTTCTTTTTCATGCGCTTGTGCATTGGAATATTTTTCTTTTTTGTTTTCTTCGCTCTTGCAGCCACTTTTGCCTTTTTCTTATCTTTCCTGCCCTGCGCCTTCCTCCCCTTTTTCAACGGAAGCGCGCGTTTCACCATGCCATCGTCCTCTTCCAGGCAGATGATAGGCCTTCCACAGGCACTGCCACCGCAGTTTGGTTTCTCACCGAGATTGAAAGCAATTCCCCCTTCACTTCGCCAATCCTCTCGCACTCCATGCCGCGCATGATTGCGCGCAGCGCCTTCTCGTTCTTCTTTTTCACGGATACCACGAACCTGCCTGCGCTTTCGGAGAACAACAGCTGCACGGGGGTGAGCTTGCCTATGTACTTGCCCTGCGGGAATGAGACTTCTGCACCGAGCCTTCCGCCTATGCAGCATTCGGAGAGCGCCACTGCAAGCCCGCCTTCCGAGCAGTCGTGGCAGGAGGAGAGGATGCCCCGCTTGATTGCAAGCTCGAGCTTCCTGTAAAGCGCAAAATTCTTCCTGAAGTCCACGCGCGGCACCGCGGTGCCAGTTGCATTGTGCATTGCATAGTATTCCGAGGCGCCCATTTCCGCGCGCGTCGGGCCGAGAATGTAGATAGCATCGCCTGCGGACTTGAAGTCTGTGGTCTGCGAAAGGGAAACATCATCCGTCTTTCCCACTGCAGAAATGAGGAGCGTGGGCGGCACGGATATCCTCCACTTGCCGTGCTTGTAGTCGTTTTTCATGCTGTCCTTGCCTGAAATGAGCGGAGCGCCGTATGCGAGGCATGCGTCATACAGCCCCTGGCAGGCGGCAACTAGCTGGGCAAGGCGGTGCCTGCCGTCGGGATTGTCAGGCGACTGTATGGGGTCGCACCAGCAGAAATTGTCAAGAAGGGTGAGCCTGTTGAGCGAGCCTCCAGTTGCCACATAGTTCCTCACAGCCTCGTCCACTGCGTTTGCAGCCATCTGGTAGGCGTCTATGTCAGAGTAGCGCGCGCATATTCCGTTTGACACCACAAGCCCCTCGGGCCTTCCAAGCAATGGCGCGACCACGCCGGCGTCGGACGGCCCGTCTGCCTTCACGCCACATAGGGGCTTTATCACCGAGCTTCCCTGCACCTCGTGGTCGTATTGCCTGATGATGTATTCCTTGGAGCAGATGTTGGGGCGGGATAGGAGGGAAAGAAGCGCTCCGCCGAGATTTTGCTGCTCGGCAATCGCAGGCTCGGACAATTTGGGAGTGCGAAGCTCTGCATCAAGCTGCAGCTGAGGCACTCCTTTGTGCAGGAACTGCATGGAAAGGAAAGCGACCACCCTTGCTCCGTAAAGCACGCGCAGGAATCCTGATGCGTCAAACTCGCCCAGGTCGGACACTTCCACGTCGCGCAACCGCGCAAGCGAGACAAACTCGCCTGCTTTTGATGGAGGCACGGCCAAAGTCATCCTCTCCTGCGACTCGGAAACGAAAATCTCCCACGGGTCAAGCCCGGGATATTTGAGCGGAGCGCGGTCAAGGTGCACGCTGCACCCTCCGCTCATCTCAGCCATCTCGCCAATCGATGAGGAAAGCCCTCCTGCGCCGTCATCTGTTATTGCATTATACAGCCCCAAGTCGCGCGCCTCGAGCAGGAAGTCGAGCATTTTTTTCTGCGTGTAGGGATCGCCAAGCTGCACTGCGGAAACAGGCGAGCCTTCATTGAGCTCCTGGCTTGAGAACGTGGCGCCGTGTATGCCGTCCTTGCCTATCCTTCCGCCCACCATGAATATCCTGTCGCCGCTCATCACTCGCTTCTCGTGCGTGGGCTTGCCGTTGGGCAGCGCGGAAGGCATGATTCCTCCTGTGCCGCAATATACCAATGGCTTTCCCAGATACCTGTCGTCAAAGTAAAGCGAGCCGTTCACTGTGGGGATGCCTGATGCATTGCCTCCTGCTGCCACGCCTGCGCGTACGCCTTCAAGCACGCGGCGGGGGTGGAAGAGGCGCGGGGGCACCTCGCCTTTGTAGGCAGGGTCTGCGAAGCAGAAAACATCGGTGTTGAAAATCGGGCGCGCGCCCATTCCGCAGCCGAGTATGTCCCTGTTCACGCCCAAAATGCCTGTGAGCGCGCCGCCGTAAGGGTCAAGCGCGGACGGGGAATTGTGCGTCTCCACCTTCATTGCCACGTTCCAGCCAGGCACGAACTCGAATATCCCGGCGTTGTCGGAAAACACCGAGAGCAGCCACTTTTTCCTGTGCGAAAGACGGTGCGTGGCGCCTTTTATGTACGTCTTGAAAATGGAATCCACCACTTTCTTCTTCCTGCCGGTGGTAAGCGTGATTTTCGCATTGAATATCTTGTGCTTGCAGTGCTCTGACCATGTCTGCGCAAGCACTTCAAGCTCCACGTCGGTCGGCATGGGCGTGAGGCCTGCTTTCCTGCGCTCCTCGGAAACCGCTGCGTCCAGGTAATATGACTTTATTTTCTTCATTTCTTCCAAGGAAAGCGCAAGCAGCCTTTCGCGCGAAATCTCAACCAGGCGCTTGTCAGGCACATTGAGGTCGATTTCATCCACCTTGCCCCCGCTTGCTGCGCCCACGCGGGGCACATCGGCAGCAAACCCGATTGCGCTGAATTCCTGCGCACTTTTCACCTCGAAGCGCTGTATGAGCTCGTTTGCCAAAAAATCGCGCGCCGCGCGCTCTGCCGAAGGCTTGTCCACTTTGCCGGCTATCAAGTAGTGCTTGCTGGAATAAACTGTGCCGGATAGCTTTTTGCCCAAAAGCTCCTCTATCGCCTCGCGCGCAGTCCCGCCCACATTGTCCTTCACGCCAGGGCGGAATGACACGGCTATCGCAACGGAGAATTTCGGAGGGCAGAAAAGCGGCTTGTCGATTGAGTTGCTCTGGTTTATGGGGTCGCAAAGAAGCTCCGCGCCCACGCGCGCAAGCTCATCCGCAGATAATTCAGCATCGATTGTGTAGACATCAAGCACGCGCACGGATTTTGCGCCTGCCATGCCAAAGTCGGACTTTATCCTTCGGAGTACAGCATCGCCTGCAGGGTCGACAAATTCCGGCAAATAGCCTGTTTCTATCCTGTGCGCCATTGAAGTTTCACCTGTGATATCTGCAGGTGGCCGCGCTCCGGCCTCATTCTCCCACGTCAATGCATGCGGGAGCAACATTTATAAGCAGGGGATGGATTTTGCCCGCGAAAGAACAGGAAAAAACACTAAAAAGAAGGGAAATTGCAATATTGCACTCTCGCTTAATCTACAAAAAGCAAAGCCCGGCTATTCCTCTGGCTACAGAGGAAAGTTGCATTGACATGGTAGGCAGCATATCCGTCAAGCTCCATCCGTTTGCCATCAATCGCACTCCAGTCGAATTCATCGAATGCGGCAATTATTTTTCCAGATGCCTCAAGCATACCGAGCGTGTGCCCGAATTTTGTGCCCATGAAGCTGTCGCCGGAATCAAACAGATTCCCGCCCGCTTTTTGCGTGAAGCCTATTGCCTTTACATGGCTCAGGCTATCCAATGATTTGACTAATTCAAACCCCCAGTTCATGCCGAGGACATCTGCATCTATCAGCAGGATGAACTTCTCGTGCGCCATGATGATTTCGTGCATTTTTGCCCAGCCTTCCTTGCTGCTTATATGAACAATCACAGGTGAGCTGTCGTTGCCAGAGCCTTGGACAAATGGGGAATTCGCCAGCATCTTGCCGCTTATTCCAGAGGTGTTTATCGAGAAGCTGAATGAATCCTTGTTGGATGCCTGGTTGATGAAATATGCGGGTTTCCCATTTTCAGCGCGCATTGCCCATTCAAGATCCTCAAATTTCCTGCCCTTAATCATGTAATTTTCAAGGGAGAGATAGAGAGGGTCGATATTGGATGACACGTGGAAGAAATCGACATTGCAGTTCCATCTCGTGGTAGTTTTTGCCAACTTGCCGCTTTCTAGAAGCACGCGAGTATCCAGAAGGAAGCTACTTGGGGATGGGCTGTCTCGCCCCTTTGCAATATCTTCAAGAAGGCGATTCCTGACATTCGGGCCTGTGAAAATCAGCTCCTTCAGGGTTGTCCACCTGTCATCGATTTCAACCGTTATGCCTGCGTCCATGTCCTTCAGGTCCGCTATGCCCTGAAAAACAGTCGTAGTGGGAATTATGTCGGCCCATAGGCTATATGTCTGCGCAAGGCCGGAAAGCCTAGGAGCATAAGCAGTGCCAAGAGGCGTGCGCACTTTCTCGGCCACGAGCGGCTCCACCATCACTGCGATGCCGTCCGGAAAGCCGGTGTTCCTGCGGAAACGCGCTGCATCCTTGGAATAATGGCTCTTGATGACTTCCTTGGCAAAATATTCCACTGCCTCAGGGCTGTTCATGAAGAAAAACGACTTGTAGGCGCCCGTGCCCTTTGCATCGCCGTAAGCTGAGGAGCGCGCGGCAAGCGCCGGCTCGTTGCCAAGCGCACGGCATATCAGCTCGAAAGCCGCAAGCTCGCCGCTGCTGAATTTCCCTTTGTCAATCAATGCGCACATTGCTTCGTAAGTCGCCCCTTTTGCCCAAGCATCGGCAGCGCCACAGCGATTCAGGAATTCATTGACAAAATTCGTGGACAATATGTGCCGCTCTACAAGCCAAAACTTGGCACGAAGCAGCTCATCGTGGCGGGTGAATAGGGAATATGCTTTGCCGCCCATGTGCACGGAGGTTTTTTCCCCGCCGTGCACCACGAACAGCTCTTTTTTAGCCTGTGCATTCATATTCTAATTCTGTGTCAAAAGGTATAAAAATATATAGATAAACCCACGTCGGCTTAACGTCAAGCGCGCCTCAGAAAAGATACCCGCTCGCATCCTCTGCAATGCCCACTCCGCCGCCCAAATCATCAAGCGTGTATTCGCGCGCGCCTTCCTTGAATGCAAATGCCTTCACGCGCACCAAAAACTCGTCATACTGGAAAACGGTTTTCTGCCTCATGATGAAAGGCTGCACTGAATATGATTCCAGCACTGCCACAAGGTGCTTGTTCGTAAGCAGCCACACTCGCTTCTCGCCGTCCAGCCAAGTCTGCAGCTTCAGCCCTTTCAGCTTCACTCTCCTGCCTGCAAGCTCAATATAGGCGTTTGACGCAATATGCCATCCGGCTTTGTCGCCCAATGGCTTTCCTGTGAAAAAGTCAAGCGAGTCGCCGTTCTTGAACTCCAGGCGCACCCAGTTCCAAGGCGCTAAAGGCATGGCTGCCACCACTTTCTGCAAGTATGCCTTGCCTTTCATGGGCTTGCCTTCCAAAACGCCGTCGAACTCGAAATAGTAGTTTATCATCACCGTGCCAAGGCTTGGGGCAAACGGGTTCTCAAGTATGTTCACCATTTCATATGGGTGGCCTTTGCGCGGATGCGCAGCATGGGCGTAGAAAATCCTCTTCCCGCCTTTCTCAAGCGAGATGTCAAAGTGAGGGTACTTTCCAGTTATCGATATTTTCCCGTCCCCTTTCTCCGCGATTATGCTGTTTTTCTCGCCTTTCTTCAGCCGCACGTTAGTGGTGGTGTCGAATATCACCTGCTTGCCTTTTTTCGTGTGCAGCCAGCACACCGCTGCGCACACCACGCCTTCCTGCTCGTCGGCCTCAGGCACGGACGCCTTATTCACGCGCACAGGGTCCACCGACCTTCCGAATGTGAAGATGACCTGCTCCTCGCGTGGAGGAGAGCAGAAGTGCAAAAACCAGTATTCCTTGCCCATGGAGGGCAAGTCCTCTATCTCGAAAAACAGGTCGTCAGGCGTGGGGTATTTGCGGGACTTGAAAAGACGGTAGAACTCGGTGAGCTTGTTGTTGAGCTCGCCTGTCTTTTTCTTCCATTCGGGCGCGAACTTGAAATTGCGCAGCCTGTTGAACGTGCGAAGGGGCATGATGATCAAAGCAGCTTCAGCGGCAAGCTTAATTAACGTTGGCGCTCAGCCCTTGACAGACACTTTCTTGAGCCATTTGCATAGATGGCTTAGCGAACACTTGCCCTCGGCAGCCTCTTTCATGAGGGCTGCCTGCTTCTCCTGCGCAATATCCCCATCCACCTGCATGGAATAGCCATTCGCATTGAGAAACGCGGCAGTCGCAGACAGGGCAGACCTCTTGTTTCCATCCGAAAATACGTGCATGTCGTATGTGAGATGGTAAAGAAGGTATGCTGCCTTGCGAAAGAGCCTTTCCTCTTCGCCATCGATTTCATCGCAATATTTCTGCATGCGCGCAAGAACATGGTCGAGGTTTGCTTCAGACATGAGAAAATGAGGCTGGCCATAGTGCGATGTGATGATCCTGTTTATCTCGACAATTGCCTCTTTGTCCAAATAAGTAAACATCGGAAAGACCTACTGCTTTGCCAGTATGTCAAGTGATTTCTTGTTTTCCTTCATGAAGCGCTTCATGAACGAGCCAAGCTCGAAACCTGCCTTCTTCTCCATGCAAACACTGCTTGGAGTATGCATGATTTACTTATTAAAACCTACCAATGAAAAAGCATTCGCAAATGCTTTTTTAGCATTTGTAAAGAGAAGCCCGCAGGCTTCGAATTTACAAATACAATGAAAAACCAGTAAATACGGGGGAATGGGCTAACCTGGTATGCTACTAGGTTTGGGTGACCCTTTTGCTCGCTCCAGATGGGTACGCTCGCAAAAGCGTCAACGGAAAAACGAGCAACGAGGTCCAAAACACCTAGTGATTCGAGTTCAAATCTCGATTCCCCCAAATAATCCTCTTTTCTCATTCTCACGTAGCCTTTGCTCCACTTCCCGCACAATCCTCTCCGTTATTCGTTCCTCAAGCTGCTTGAGCAGCCCAGAGTCTGCGTTCAGGGCTTCCTGGATGAGTGTGTTGGGATTTGACATTTCCAGCGCACTTTTGAGGCTCAGAGGACGCTTGCACTGCCCACAGACCTCCATCTCGGGCTTGTTATCAAAGCCGCACACGTTGCACTTCCTTGACATGAGCAATGGCTTGGCTGAATCCTTCGGCTTGAGACCGAACAGGGTCGCATAGCTGTCCGAGGCAAGTTTTGAGTTCAAGTGTGAGTAATGCTTTGCCATATTGCTGCCAGGTGTATGTCCCTGAAGTTGCCGGACTACCTCTTCCGGCAATGTGCCATAAAGGACTGTGTTGACTGAGTGCCTGAAAATCTTGAGGGTTGCGGGTTTCATTATCCCTGTCTTTTTGAAGGCGAATTGGATTATTTTCTGCACCGCCCGGTATCCCATAATCTTTCCGTTCTTTTTTACGAATAGGGGCGCTTCTGGGTTGCTTGCGCGTGGGTGCTTATTCAACCATTCCGTGAGGTATGCCACGCTTGAGATTAACGGTCTTGTGCGCTTGCGTTTCTTGCCAAACAGTGTGATGGTGTTGACCTGAGTGCCAAGATGCACATCTTTGATTTGAAGATTGAAGAGCTCGGATGGGCGGCATCCGGCTTCCGAAAGGAGAGCGATTATTGCCTTGTTCCTCGCACTTTCCACTGAGCGAATAAGTGCAGACACGTCCTCTCTTGTGAGCATATCCTCCGATGTGAAACTGTTAAGCTCGCTCATTCTTTCGTTCTTGATTGCGTCGGCAACCTCGTTCTTTCCAAGGAAGCGCAGGAAGTGCTTGAGTTCGTCCTTGTAGTTATTCATGCTCCTTGAGGTTATGCGTGCGCTGTGCCTGCCTTTCCGTTCCTTGACCTCGGCAAACATGTTCGGCAGGTCTTCCTTGGTCAAGTCCCTGAAGTTCTTGCCGTTCAGATGTTGTTCAAGCAGTCCGACTTTAGTGTAGTATTCCAGCAACCTGCGCGGAGATACATTGATGCGCTTGTGCTCCACATAGGCAACGAGGTCTTTTCCATTCTGGTCAGTCCTTAACGTGAACTTTGCATGAAGCGCGATAAACTTGCGCTCCTTGTCAAATACGTCCACGTCAAGACTCATCCCTAAACACCTGCAACTGCCGTTATTATGTCAAGTACTCTTGGTTTGGCGCCATATCTGGCGATGATGCGTCTTTTCGCCTCAAGCTTGGCGCGATAAACTATATCGGTCTTGTCCATGTTAAACACCTCATATTGGCTCGGCTATTTTCGCTTTGATAAACCATTGTACCTCAACAGATGGCAATTCCGCGTCCTCACCCGCCTTGTAAGGACCATAATCTTGCTCGTCTGCACCTCTCCATCTGAGAGTAGGCTTGAGAAAATGCACCTTTGTTTGGTTGGTGGACGATACTGTCTTGGATGATTTTTCAATATCGTCACAAGTACCGCCCATGTTTTTCACGTCGGATTGTGGCGATAGGACGGTCTGGACGATATTTTGCAAACTACCTGTCTTGGTGCACTGTTTAGGTTCACTAAAAGTATAGGGATGTTGTAAAATATCGCCCTTATCGCCTATATCGTCCACTACGTCGTGAGGTTTTTGGACGGTATGGTGGGCGATATTGATTTCAGGATTTGAAATATCGCCCAGAATTCTGCTTACCCATATCTTGCGTACGCCCCCCAACTTGCCGCTTTTGTACCTTATTCCCAGTTCCTCAAAATCACTTGCCAATGTGTTGAGTTTGCGAGTTAGGGCATTGCCGCCCTTTGGAAAGGTTTTGTCGTGAATATTCACCTTTTTCTGCTCAGCCAAGCTCGACAAGGAAGATAGAAGCTCCTCTGCACTTCCTTCCCACTCAGTCTTGTCATGCATAAATGCCAAAACAAGCTCACCTACCACGCTGCCAAGGACAGCTTCCTCGGTTTGCTGCTGAATGTTTTTGTCATAAACCGTGAAGAATGTGCCTTCAGGATAATCCATCGCGCGCAAGAAAGCTTCTGCACAGTAGGCAAAGTCAGCCATGCGCGGTAAGTTGGTTTCAGGTATAGATGGCAGGAGTTGCAATGCTTTTGCCAACGTGTCGAGCATGTAGTGGCGCACTCTTGGGGCAAGCTCACGCAAGTGCTTGTCCAAGACTGCCTTGCGCTTGCGAGCAGTCTTTGGTATGCGCTCCAATTCCAGAAGAATTGCCCTGTCCAATAAGTCAGGCTGGCTGCCAGGGATATTAAGACCGTTCAAAAAGGCGTTGCGCCTATATTTGTACACCACGTCGCCATCATCAGTGTAAAGTTGTCTTTTTGAGAAGCCCTCTCCAGTGCAGGCGCGGCAAAGCATGTCTGACTGCAATTGTGAAAGCTCATGGGAATTATCAAATACTGCACAATAATGATGCATCAACTTCTGAGCCATCTGTTGCTCATCGCGGGACAGGCTCATGGTCAGAAGCTCAGACGGGTCAACAATGTGCCTTACGTGTTCGCAAAGCGTTGTCTTGCCAGCGCCCTTTCGCCCATAAGGAATTACTATGGGGTGCGGTATGCCCGCTATCCAAGCAGTTCCAAGCACCCCTGCAATCAGTTTCTGCTCATCCTCACTCTTGAGATGCAGTATAGCAATGAATTCGTCAAAGTCACGCCTGTCGCCCTCGTCGGCGATAATGATTGGCTGCATGTGAGGGTATCTTCGGAAAAGTGAGGGCGGGGCAGCGATTACCTCCCATTTTCCAGGTGTGATTTTCACAGCTTCCCACTTTTCATTGCACAAATCAAGCCAGAGGTTTCCATCCTTGTCTTCAACACAGCGCACATGAAGGTCATGCAATTTTTGGGAAAGTGATGCATTGGCGTCGGCTAAGTCAGTAAGCATTGAGAGTGCCGCTTGGGAGAATTTGCCGTGTGCATCAAGCCATCCTATTGTCCAGCGGCGAAACTCTGCCGATTTAACATGGCGCACTTGATGCCGCCAGCGGCAAACCGAAGCTCCAAATTGGTCAAGGAAAAACTCAGCCTCAGACGGGATGCAAACTCTCAATTCAAATTTTTCTGGCTGTTCTACGATAACTTTCCAGCAGATGTCATGCATTATCGCTGGGATTTTTTCAGCTTCAGCCCAAGCGTAAAACTCCTTTTCCCCGTGTGGCTGTCTGGTCTTGAGGAAGCGAGCCACAACATCCGACACATTCTGGAGGTCAGCCATCAGACTCGACCTCTAGAAGCCACAGGTTGCATTGGCTGTGTGGGTTGAAATTCAATTTTAACTATGCTTGCTCGCAAAACAGCCGTTAGTCTACCCCCTACTAAAAAGAAATAATGGCTACCATTTTCGTCCTCGTAAATTCCGTTTTGCCAAAATAAGTTGCCATCTGGCTTTGGTGTTGCGTATGCGCATAGGCGCCCCTTTAATTTTATTTCATCCATCTCATCTCACCTCGTTACCATCATGATAATGATTACAACCGTTATCATATGAATGAAAAGGTTTATAATGATAACACAAGAAATCATTGCTGCATTACATGACAAATAACAACGATGTGTTATACTCTCAGACTTTGGCTAAGGCTTTCTATGGAATAGTTTTAGGGCACAACTATTCTCACAAACTTGCCAGACATCTTAAATGGAGTCAACCTGGCGCTTTAAAACTCATTAAAAAGCTGGTTACAGCCAAACTAATCAAACCCCTCAAAATGGAAGGACGATTGCAAAAATACTCCCCCGATTGGAAAAATTTGTCATTAATTTGGGCTGATTTTAACAAGAAATTTCTTCTAAAAGAAATCGAAATGGACAAAAATACACTCGCCATTGAAATCGGGGACGACGTCAAGACCTTTACAAAAGAAGAATACAAAGAAAAACGTATAACGGACCTTCACCAGAAATTTGATAAATTGCGGAGAGATTCCGACTTCTCACAATTAGCCCAGATATATTTTGAAATTATTGCCAACGCTGGGTATGCGTATACACTACTCGATGCATTCATATTTTTCCAATATGATATTTTGCCAGAATGGGAGAGACAAAATAAAAATCTTAAAAAGGAATTTGAATTAATTGAGTTATTAGACGTTCGTCATGGTTCAAATTTTGCATATAACGTCGCACGGAAATTAGAAGAAAAAAGGAAAGGCACGTCTGGCAGTCTTCCTAAAATCTGAGTGTTTTTTCTGCATTTTGTTAATTTTATCTAAACTTATGTTGTAACTATAGTTACATTCGCTGGCGCGCGCCGCTATGAGACATTATGTCTGATGTAGTTGATTTTTACCAAGATAGGGCGACAAGGACGGTTTTACCCTCCAAATATCCTCTTTAGGAAGTCAAGTATCTGCTGGAGCAGGTCTTTGTTCTGTGTTACTTCCTTCACGAGATTAAAGCAGGCTCCTTCACTACAGAAGTTGCTCTTGCACTCAAAGTTATTTTGACATGTGCCTTGATTTTCCTTCTGAGATTGCCACAGTTCATTGTAGCAGTAAACGGGCTGCCCGTTCATAGTATCCCTAATGCCGATTTGGTTGCAATAGCCTGAGTTGGGCGGGCATGTGCACGTACCACAAGTTAACCCGCTCGGAGGTTTGCGTTCACAGATGGAGGGGCAGCGGCTGCAGTCCGCTGTTTTTTCAGCTACGGTTGCGGGTGGAGGAGATATGGTTGGCGTCCCAATAGCCTGCCTTTCCTTTTCAATGTCGCAGTTGTCTCCTTCAGATGTGATTTCAAAGTTTTGGCAGGTTTGTTCTGAATAGGTGAGGTTTCGATAACAACCGTTTTGTAGCCTCTGTCGAAGATATATGTGACATTGTAGCTTATTGTTTTGTTGGAAACGTTGCACAAGTTGACAGTTTTTTTCGGACAACTTGGCTTGAGTTCTAAACAGGAATTGCCGTTGGTGGTGAATCCCGCGGGGCAACCGCATTTGGTGGCATTGTCAACAAGTACTGTGTTTGAGCACCACTTTGGCTTTGTTGGCGAACATTGGTTGCTCGGTGTTCCATCAGTGCATTTTGACTGGGGGTAGGTTGTAGATTGTATGCAAGTCGCGGCGTCTCCAGAACCCTGTTGCACCCAACCTGAAACTGCCTCACACTTGCACTTTGCTATATACACTTGAAGAGAAGGGGAATTTGTGCTGCCCGTGCAATAGTAGCCTATGTTCACAGTGGAACACTTGCCGTATTGAGTGCCGTCTACACAGCTACTGCCACTTTGCCCGCCTTGGTTTCCGTCAGGCGAACTCTTGCACTGGTGGTCTACAAGGTCGCAAAAGCCGTTAGGGCAGTCGTTGTTGGTGCTGCACACCGCCTTTATGCATCGGTATGCGCTTGAGGAAAGCGGGTCAAGCTCACACCGTTCATCATACTTGCACTCTGATGCTTTGGTGCAGTAGCCTGTCATCACCAAGCATTTGTGAGTAGGCACATCGCACTGTTGATACACGGTGTTGCATTCCGAGTTGGTGGTGCAGTATCCTTGTCTGCTCACACAGAGCCTATTTGCCGCATCGCAAATCTGCCACGACTCGCAGTCATCTACTGATGAGCACAATGCGCTCTTTGCCTCGGCTGCCAGCAGTATTGATGTTATGTTATCAAGCGCATAGTCGGGCTTGAAACAATAGGAATAGCCATCGTAAAGCGGTGAAAGCGAGGCATTTGTGGCTGCGCTTTTTATCCTTTCAAGTGACGCGACATAGTTCTCAAGATTTTCGCGCGTTGTGCTCTGTTGGAGGGAAACATATGCTTCCTCCTCGTGCGCGTATGCCAAATTAAGCGATGAACTATCATTCTCAAAATCCCAGATAGCGTTGATGAATGGTGCTCCAGAGCCTAGCGCAATTGGAAGGCAGAATGAGGTTACAGCGTAGCATGCTGTCTGACATGACGTAAAGCTGGTGCACGAGGAGTTGCCTGTGCCAGTCAAAATTCTGCATGTGGCTTCGCCAGCCTTGTACTTTTCCCTTATTCCAACTATACCAGCGTGCGCAGGCTCAAAATCCGAAAGATTAGTTGGCAAGACAGGCTCTACAAGAGATTTTACACACGTTGCACTATCACCCGAACCTTCTTGGGTGTATCCTTGCACGGCTGTGCAGGGACACTTGGAGACATACAAAACAAGATTTGGCGCACTTATGCTGCCTGTGCAATACTTCCCAACGTTGACTGTTGAACATTTGCCATATTGAGTGCCATCGACACACGAGTTAACTGTAATAGAAAAATTAATTCCTACAAATACGATAAGTAACGAATAGAGCAACTTTGAGTAAAAATTAGCCATCACACCACCATTTCTACTTTATACCTCAGTATACAAAAGGCTATCTGTGGTTTGCCCTAATAGGCTGCCTAATCGATTATCATCATTATTGCTTTCATACACCTTGGGCAAGATAAGGTATAACTATAACAGCACGAAGCGTTTTTCTCGATGCACACTAGCTCATAGACCGCACAGGTGTTCTGATGGAGTTTGATAAAATCAAGAATTTTGGGTTTATAATCGCGGAAAATATATTCGGCAACCTTAGGTATTTTGCCTTTCAAGGCAGACTCGCAGTCCAAGATGTAAGCACGGACAATACAGTTCCGTTCTACATTCTTATGCACCATATAATCATTCCTTAACCTGTATCAATCTCGTCTTGCCGCACTTCGGGCATTTAAGCTTGACTGTGATAGTCGCATCGACTTTTGGGTTCTGGCAGAAATTGCAGTAGCTTCGCCGCACATCTGCCAGGACTTCTTCAATGGAGCGTGTCATATAATCAGATTCTCATGATTAATTTATAGGGCTGCCGTCCATGCCTATTTTACCCCGAGGAATGTGGGTTTTTATAGCTTTTGAGAGTAATACATTTTGTAGTGGGGTGAACGCATGAATTGGGGCATGAAAGCAGGCATCTTATTCTTCGGTGGAATTGCGCTCATGGTAATCATTAGCTCGACAGCCAACTTTAAGCCAGGTACTCCATTTTCAATTGGCGCATTGTTCCAAGTCCTTCTCTTATTGCTTGGTTTGCTTATGTTTGTCCTTGGAATTATTGTCTCACTCGTCTACAAATTCACAGACTTTCTGCTTTCACCTGAAGAGAAGGCACACATTCAACACAATAGAAAACTCGCAAGCGATTCTTATCACAAAGGATTGGGCTGGGAAGCTGGAAAACAGGAGGCTCGAAGAAGAGAAAAAAGCTGGATTTAATCATCGGCTGCCTTCCGTTCCTGACCTACCCGTTTATCGCCAGCACACAACGGCTTTGCTAATAAAACCTCCTCATGAGCTGTCTTTATTAGCAGATTTGTTTTTGGAAGCAAAGAACTGAGATATGTGCAGACGAAGAGTAATGTTTATAAATACGCTGCCTTTTTAGGCTTTGCCCGTGTATCTCTACTACGCAGGGCATATTGAGTGAGAAATGTGTGTGAGAAGTGTTTGTGGTGGTATTATGAACGTTGAAGTAGAAGGCGACCAAAATAGGGGCATCGTGATTACTCAAATTGGTAAAGCAATTGAGTTTCAGGAAATGATAATGAAGCTCAGACCACTTGAGTTTGCGGATGGACTTAAAGAAAAGATTCAGGGCGCAGCCCCAACTAGTTTATTGCGCGTTAGATTAACTGCAAATTCCCCACTCAAAGTCATAGAAGTGGAAGCTGTTTCTTCTTAACAGGGGTGTCTTAATGCCACAACGCTTTTCTTACGACACTCGCCTTTTGTTCGACCATACATTTTATGACGAGCTTTTTACTAATATCCAGTTAGAAAGAATGGATGATTTGCTAAGAAAACTGGCAACCATAAAATCATCATCAAGCCATTGCAAACCAGACCAAGGCAAGTTAAGTCAAATTCAGAACTACATTCTATCTTCAGAACTAAAAGAGTTAGAGGCGGTTCACTCTAAGTTTCCAGACCCAACAATTACACACGGAATTGGAGCAGAAGCATACGACGCTGCGTATCTGGCTGATGAGCCAATCTTAAGAAATCTGTCTTTTGCTCAAGTTATAACAACCGTCTATCCGTATCAGTGTTCTTTACTAACATCCGTCAAACGAAAGGAAGAATACTATAATCACAAGAAATATCGTGATAAGAGTATAAACTTCAACTTAGAGTATTCGGTTCAGCTTTACTCTGGAAATGATGCATACAAACTTATCGATGTTTACCATAGCAAATACATGGATGCACTGACGCCTTAGTTCTTGCTTTTCAGCCCATCGCCAAACTTCTTGATGATGATTATCCTACTAATTGCGATAGTGAAACTATACTTACTCGGTGGATGAACTTTTCAAAAATATATAGATTTTCCGATGTCAACTATCGTCGCTTTGCGCGCAATCTACTATAGCTATCCTTTCCTAATTTGCTTCGTGGCATCTAAGAGCCTGCCCATAGCCTTAAAACAGAGTAATGGAAAATCCTTTGGTGAGGGTATGATTAAGCCACTTGTCATTGGAGTATTGTTAATTTCCATCTTATTTATTTATGGCTGTTGTGGGCTAACGCAAAAGAACCCAGTTCAAACGAACAGTATTTGTGGTAACGGTGTATTAGAAGAAGGAGAAACTTCAACTAGCTGTTGTGAAGATGCAGGCTGTCTAGAAACATTTCAATGTATCTCAAAAAATGACAATTCAAATATAAGTTTTTGTAAAAAAATTCAGAAAGCTGACACGTTTGAAAGCAAAAAAATCAGAGACACTATGGATACTCTAAGCAAACTAAACTATCAAACTTTTGAGATAGACACTCTGCGTTTTCAAGTTGAAAATATCAAAACTTATTCTGACAGGCTTAAGTCAAAAGGCTATGACACTAGAACCGAAGAATTTCTTTATCAAGCATATGGAAAGTTTCTCGATTATGCCGAAATTCTAAAGAATGGTAGCAACATAAGTTCTAGCAGTGAACGAAAAAAGTTTCTCGGGATAGCTATTAATGGTTCATCTGTATTATTGAATGAACTTGAGTTGCTAAAAAAAGAAAATGAAGCAAATATGCAAGATGCGGAAGAGACTTATGATTTCAAAATCGATAATATTGTTTTGGGGGTTAGAGCGATAACAGACGTGCTTGAAAGTATGCAAAAAGACTTGAACGAAGGCTACAAGTTAAAACTGACTTTAACACGCAAAACATATCCATGTTCCCAATCATATTCTTCTTACTACGGAACACAAACATATAGTGACGGCAAGATATACGAGGCTACTATCTTCATTCAAAATAATGGGAAAATAGCACTCCTCAAACCAAAAGTGTCTTTGAGTTTGTATTCTGGGAACATTATATTTGAGGAGAACAAAACAGCGCCGAGTGTATATAGCAATCAGATAGGGTCCACCGTAAAGATTGTTTTTAGTTCATCCATTCCTACAGCAACTAAGCTAAGTGAAGGTATTGGAATAGGTGACTGGGATAGCTTATCGTGTAATAAGGACTACGACTTAGTTGCAGATGTATTTGATGGAGACAATTATATTGGAGCATACTTATTTGGTTTAAGACCATAACCGAATTCCCTATTTTAGTGTAGAATTCCAGAAGGCAACTATCGCGCGAAAGAGACCCCGCATTGCTAACTCCCCCTCCCCTAATCCACTCTGTAGCGCACAAGGATGGCTATTGCTGGGTCTTCTCTTCTGGCTCGCCAAGGAGCACCCTCAGCTTTTCCAAGTCAATTATCTGGATGATGCCGTCCTTCTCAAGCATTTGCAACGCAAGGATATTGCCATCAGTGGTTCTCGCCACGCGCGCGCTATTTTCGCTTAGCTCTTTCTCAAGTGGGACGATGACTTGAGAGAGATATGCTAATGCCTTCATATACTCCAACCGTTGGCTCGGTGAGATGCGGTATTGCCGTTCGGCGAGCGCTGAGCACTTGATGAAGGCGCGTTTTAGCGATTCGAGCATGGTTTTCTTATCACACGATACGACGTTGGCATCATCCATAGCATGACCTTTTTTGGTTTACTGTTGCGGTGTCGGGAGTGGGGGGTTTCCTGTGGGCACGATTTGGCTGTTCCCAGGGACTTTAAACAACCAAATGGAGGGGTCTCTGGCAATCAAAATTGTTCTTGTTCTCAATGGACAGTAGATACTTGGAAGAGCATCTATGCAATAAGTAAGAGCATACGCTTGGCAAAAGTCCTTGAGTTCTTGCCAGGCTTCTTTTTCATACATGTATAACATTATCGCCAGATTTCTATTTTTATCCTCCAATATCTGAATGTGGTGCGAGATGAAATTCACCCCTCGGCTCATATTCTGCCAGTCATCCCACGATGGAACAGACACGCCGATAACCTTCGATAGCAACTTTCTGCTCATTGGCTTGAGTTTTGTGCCGTGTACCGAATAGAACTTCCTTCCCAGCCTCACTAAAACTCTCGTGGAATCCCACTCATCCTTCGTCATCCCATATCTTTCCATTTCACCACCTCAAAAACGTCCCTTTGTTAAGCCTCCTTTTCTCCGAGGCTCGTGTCGGGTACCCCCCTTTTCTTGGGTCTGCCCCCTCTCCACTGCCCGATTGCCCTCCTACGCGCAATGCCTGCCTTTGTTCTTTCGCTTATCTTCTTGCGCTCCTCTGCTGCTGCCCAAGACATGATTGCCAACACAACGTCCGTTATGCCCTCGTTTTGCGTGTCCAGCCAGCTTTCTGTCAGGCTCTTGAGGAAAATACCCCTATCCTTGAGTTGTTTGATGTATGCCATGGTCGGGATGATGCCTTCCCTGCTGAACCTGTCCAGCTTCCAAACTATGATGCCTGAGAACTGTCTTGAGAGCGCGTCGTTCATCATTTGTCGGAATTGTAGGCGTGCTGGGTTGGCTCCGCTTGCTTTGTCTATGTATTCTGTTGTGATTTCGGCTCCAAGCGCCTTTGCATAGTCCCTGAGGGGCTGTAATTGATTTTCTGGCTCCTGATACCTTTTGTCGTCCGAGTGCTCGTCAAGGCTGACGCGTGCGTATATTGCTATCTTCATTTTCCCCCTCCTTGCTTGCGCTGAGGCTTTCGCTTATTATTTTTGCGGTTAGAATGAGAATTGAGGGGGCTTATGTCGATTCCCCCATAAGGTGTGGCGGGACACCATAGGGCGGCATGCACCTTGCAGAAGGTTGCATGCCACACCTTATGCCCAAAATTCTTCTCATTTGATTTGTGATTGGATGAAATACGGAAACTCGGAATTGCGCGGGAAATTCGTGCTAGGCCCCATGGCAGCATACACCGACATTGCATTCCGCCTCTTGTGCAGGCGCGCGGGCGCGGCAATGTGCTTCACGGAATTTGCAAATGCGGAAGCCATCAACCGCGGAGGGAAAAACACCGATGCGCTTTTGCAGACTTGCAAGGAAGAGATGCCAGTCGGCATACAGATATTCGGCGCAACACCGGAGGCAATGGGAAAGGCTGCCGCGTCGATAAGCGCGCGCGTGCAAACTGGTGAGCTTTTTGCCTCGTGCATTGACATCAACTTCGGCTGCCCGGCAGGAAGCGTTATCCGCGCTGGAGCAGGA
>Ga0247841_10006111_pt1 | contig 18906 bp, 13 predicted proteins | sample LaCruzMarch2015__2_FD_192410 | JGI IMG/M metagenome (GOLD analysis project Ga0247841, IMG submission 192410) | Freshwater microbial communities from meromictic Lake La Cruz, Castile-La Mancha, Spain - LaCruzMarch2015_18m | ecosystem: Environmental > Aquatic > Freshwater > Lake | place: Spain... | reverse complement strand
AAGGGGAAGTCGTCTGTTTCCGAAACCCTGACACTGAACAATTTACCCATCGACATCCGCGACGCCTGCCGGACAAATCCTAATATCAGCAAGACCTTTCTCCTGGAACTGGCGGCGGTGAAATCCGAAAAAAGCATGCGCCGGAAGTTCAAGAGTTATATGGACAGCGCAGGCAGCAAGGCAGTCCAACCAACCGCACGGCCCCAGCGCCTTTCAAAGCAGCGCACCCTTATCGTGAAGACGGACAAACTTACCGGCGACTTAGCCGACCTGCCCCTGGACGACTGGTCTGAAGATGACCGTCACGATCTGGTCAACGCCTTGTCGGGAATCCGTAGAACGGCCGGTGAGCTTCTGAACACCCTGGGTGCGCCTCCGGTGGAAGGAGAACCGGAAAGCCCCGGCAGCCGTAACCTTGCATAAAAAAGGGCAACCAGCGGTGCGGGCACTTGGAAAAGCGACGAAAATGTTACCACGATGGCAAGGATGTTAACCTGTTGATATCGTTGACATAAAGACAGGCTTAGTCAAAATACTCAATTATCCCCGCAGGGTCCGTTTTCGCTTAATTATATCAATAAGTTAAGGTGGTTCGGACTCCGAACTTTTTTGAGCCGTCTTTTCCCGTCAGTCATTTACGATACGATATCCCCGTTCCACAACTCTTCCAGAAACATTCGCCAGGGGATAATCCTGATATCGCCACACAGTCGCGGTTCTTTTTCATTACAAACTACGATTGACTTACCTGGTCTGCATTCCTCCTTGAAGGCAACAATCCCCTTCAGGTCTGACGGCTTGACCATGTCAGTCCCTTTGACTTCAATGCATATCTCATCACCGAGGATAAAATCGACTTCCTGGCCTGCTTTCGTCCGCCAGTATCGTATGTCCATATCCTTTTCGGAGTAATGATTATATGCCTGCAACTCCATATGGAGGAATTGTTCGAACGCCTTTCCAAACTGTTCCCCTTTTTCTTCCAGCACTATCCTCCGGGAGAGATACCCCCCCACGCCGACATCGAACAGGTAGAATTTCGGCATCTGGGTAATGATGTCCCGCGACTTTCTCTTGGTGTAGGGATAGAGCATCGAACCGACAAGTGTATCTTCAAGGATGAAAAAATACTCCCGCACTGTTTTGGCGTCCACTCCGCAGTCACGGGCAATATTGGCGTAATTGATCAGCTCTCCCTGACAATGCCCCAAGGCATCGAAAAAGCGGGAGAATGCCTGAATATTGCGGGTCAGCCCCTCTTGAAAAACCTCCTCGATCAGATAATCACTCACGTATGCCTTCAGGCTTTTCCGGTAGTTTGCCGCTATTGCCATGTAATGGGAGGGAATCAAACCCTGATTGAGAATCCTGAGCAGGTTGCATTCACCTGTCTCGGCAAAGGTCAAGGGGGCCATCTGGTAACGCCAGGCCCTACCCCCCAACAGATTTGCGTGTCCCCGTTTCAGTTTTCTGGCGCTGGACCCGCACAGCACGAATGACAGCCCCCTGTTTTCAATGAGCCAGTGAACCTCGTCCAGGATATAGGGCACCTTCTGCACCTCGTCCAGGATGATCGGCTGACGAAGCCGACTTTCATCTTTCGCCAGGATTCTTTCACGCAGAAGCGAAGGAGCTTTCAGATATTCCAGAAAAGTGTCTGTTTTCAGAAAGTCAACGCGAAGACTGTCCGGGAATTTATTCTTCAGGAATGTGGTTTTACCAGTTTTCCTAGCTCCCCACAGGAAGGCGGATTGACCGGGCGGTAAATCGATATTGAGGATCCGATGAAGGTTCATTGTGGACACGTCTCCTTACAAGTGTAACTTTAAGGGAGTGTATTCCTGATTAGTTATATTGTCAAGATAAGAAAACCGTGGTTTTCAAGCCAATTCGCTGGAAATAAATGACGGTTTAGCAATTTTTAAAAGGTTCCGCAGACTGGGCAGCCCGGAAGTCGGTTCCACTCGCGAACACGCAGGTTTCCCCTCTATTGCTCATCGGTCGAGCCTCATTTAATCAATATCGGTTTGCCATTAATAGTTAATCCATCTTTCTTCAGGACGGCAAGAATCTTCTTCACAGATGTTTTTTTGCTGTCGAAGGTGATGTTGACGTTGTTATCCTTTATTATTTCATGCCTGATAACCCCGTCTGTTGTCTTGAGGATAGCACCTATCCTCTTACTAAGACCTCAGGAAGAGCAACCGGGAATATTGATTTGCACCGTTTTTTCGGCGGCGTAAACGTCTTGAACTGCCGAGCAGGCCAATAGCAAGAGGGTGATAATGATGGTAGTAGTGATGGTGATGAATCGATGTCTTTCGGGTTTCATGGTTAATCTCCGCATTTGAAATCTTGCGTAACAACTGTCCATTTGTCTTTCTTTTTTTGCTCAGTGGCGCCGACAGAATTTCACATTCGTCTCGATAACGCTAAATGCTTGATATTTAAGGTGAATAGGCATGATTTGCCAAAATACTCAATTATCCCCGCAGGGTCCGTTTTCGCTTAATAATATCAAACAGTTAAGGTGGTTCGGACTCCGAACTTTTTTGATCGCCTCTTTTTATTTGCTATTTTTCGGAAATTATCATCCCTAATTGGCACGGTCAAGCTGTATGGCCCTGCTCCCCGCGCATTACCCTGACCGGCTTTTTCTTTTTCCAGATGATCTTCTTTATGATCCTAAAACGGAACGATGACATGAATCCCGGGTATTTTATCAAAATCTTTCTTGTTTTCAGTCACGATATCAGAGATTCCATGCGGCTGCTTCACAGTCTCAGAAACATCATAGGCATAGACAAGGATATTGGTATCAATCAGCCTCTCGGACATGGAGATCCTCCCGATTTGTATACAATTTTTCCCCCAAGTAAAACCCTGCATCAAGGAGCTGTAATTGTCGTTTCTTAATTTCCTCTTGCTTTTCCTGGTATATGGCTGAGAAGCTTACCAGAATAGACGTTCCTTGAGGAAGTCTTATGGGCTTCTCAAAACGTATCACGTTCCCGTCAACGATTCCCTTATAGACTTGCTTCATATTTATCACCTCCATTATCTTTTCGTACGATACATCAAATCTTCGACATCTACCAATTCCGGCAGATCCCGTATGATAGTTTCTAGTTTTATCCTTGCAACTTGCACTGAAATATCCTCCCATAGAGTAAACAAAAGAAGATCATTTGCTATTCGCCATTTCCTTCTTGCCGGCGATTATTTAAGCCCTTGTAGGTACCACTTTACCTTGAAAATCGGCGTCACGAGAATAATGGGGAGAAGAGAATAAATGGGTGTTAATTGCAACCCCGCTGGCAGCGGGGTTGCCTGTTAAATTGTCTTGTCCGACCATCCTGTAAGGGGCAGGTTGCAACCCACCCCTTACATTCACAAATCCGCGCTTCTTTCACCGACAGCCAATGGCCGTCCCAACCTATATCAGTTCGTATCGGTGCAAACCGCCGAGTCGCCGAAAGGACTGTTCGGCGGCGGCATCGTGGCATAAGGATAGTCCGTCCCCAGATAGGGAAGGGTAAACTCGGCGATAGCCACGGCATCGGAGCCACTGGTCGCGGTTCGCGCCTGTAGTTGGACGAACACCCAGGGCGAATAGGACTTGGCGTAAGTGATCTTGAACTCGCTCGTGCCGTTGGCGTCTGTTGTCACCGAGGCGGGGACCGTGGCAATGCCCCCGGGATCGAGGCGGCTGTTACTGTTGACGTCTTCCGTCGGCGGCCCGACATCGATGATGCCGTTCAAACACCACGAGGGATGGACGCCGCCGGGTATGATCAGGGACCCGGATGTATAGGTGCACCACATTCTATCCTCGTTCTCGCAGCTCTTTGTAACTGTCTGCGCCCAGTCAGTCCCGTTGTCGCTCCAGTGTCCTTTGTCGAAGTTGATGGGGACGACACTGAGATTAACCGTGGCGTTCGAGACCGGGTTTCCTGTGGCGTCGGTGACGAGGACGATGTAGGACTTCTGGTAGTATGTCCCCGATCCCGCCAGGGATGTCTTGCTCGTCCCCAGGCTGATATACTTGGCCTTTTTGGCCACGGTGAGGCGGACGTCCTTTGTGACGGCCGCCGTGCCCCGAACCGTCGCCTTGACAGTTATGCCGTCAACGGCGCTGTCCGTGGCGCTGGAAGTATAAACGGTGCTCGCCTTTCCCTGACTGTCCGTCACTGCCGAGGCGGGGGAAATGGTGCCACCGGTGACGTCTGTCAATTCAAAGTCGATGGTCTTGTTTTTGACCAGGTTCCGGGTCGGGTCATAGATAACCGCAGTAATGGTGCTCTTTTCCGTCGTTGACGGCGGTGTGTTCGGGCCGATGGTCGTCGGATTTGCCTGGAGGGTCATCTCTGCCGCCGTGATCGCCACGAATTCAATATTCTGCTGGATCGATGTATCTCCCGTGACGGAAGCCGTGATCACCGCTGAACCGGCCGTAGTGGATGAAATAGTGATGACATTTGTATCGCCGTTGACATCCGTTACAGCCGTGGCGCTGCTCAAGGTACCCCGGGTTGTGGTGAAATTGACCGTCTTACCGTTGTAAGGCGCCGCCCCCTTACGGTAATTGACCTGAACGTTCTGGTTCACACCAATGTTCACTTCCTGACTGGCCGTAGGGGCGAGAAAGCTGAAGGTCGTCGCGCTGACGGTCAGGCTGGACGTACCGGAGGCATTCATGTCCGCGCAGGTCGCCGTAATCGTATCGTCGCCGGCGACCGCAGCGGTCACCTCCACCGTGGCCTGGCCGTTGGTATCCGTGATAACGGGGTTGACGCTGAAGGTATTGCCTTTGACGGAGCTAAGGGCTACGGATTTGCCGGAAATACCGGCGTCGGCTGAATCCCTGAGGAATATTGTCAAGGTTGTTTTGCCGCCCATGGCCAGGGTGGTGGCCCCCTGGATCTTGACGGTAGTTCCAACTACATTTACCGTATTCGTGCTGCTGATTGCGCCGCTCGCCGCGGTCAGGTTGATTGTGCGATTCTTCTTGTTCCCTCCCGTTCCGAGGGTGGCCGTCGCCTTGCCGGAAGCATCCGTCGTGCCGCTGGTAACGGTGACGATTCCCGAATCGCCGCTGAACGATACCGTCTGGTTTGACAGGGCGCGGTTGCCGCTGTCCTTGACGAGGGCGGTAAGACTGACCGTCGAGGCCCCATCGGAATTCAACTGCTGAGAGCTGACCAGCAGATCGACAGTAGCCGGCGTCGGCGGCGAGGTGGTGGTAACGCAAATCTGGCTGCTCTTGGCGGATTCGGCGCCCCCTGCCTGCCTTACGGAGGAAACGCTGTAACAATACTGGGTGTTGGCCGTCAGGCCCGCATCCACAAGGGACGTGGTATTCACGGAACCGAGCAGCGCCCCGTTCTTGTAAACCTTATAGCCCCCGGTGGCCCCGGTGGCGGCGTTCCAGGAAAGATTGATCTGTGTTGAGGATACGACCTCCGCCGTAACGCCTCCCGGTACGGTCAGGCCCGTATCGGCGCAGACCTGGATGCTTTTTCCCGACTCGCTCCCCGAGGCGTCCACCGCGGTAATCTGGTAGCAATAATTTGTCGTCGCCGCTACGGTGTTGTCTGTATAAGACGCCGTCGTGGATGAGCCCAACAGCACGCCGTTCCGGTATATCTTGTACTGCGCAGCGCCGGTGGAAGCCGTCCAGGACAGGGTTATCTGCGATGTCGTAACGGCGGCGGCAGCCGGGGACACGGGATCCGCCGGCGGCGTGTTATATGTTGTCGCGCAGAGTTGGGAGGTGAGAACAGACTCCTTCCCCGACGCATCTACGGCGGATATTCGATAACAATACTGCGTGTTGTGTGTCAGTCCTGTGACCGTAAAAGTACCAGGGTCAGTTGGATAAGCATTGACGCTAGTTAAAAAGGCTCCGTTTTGATAAACCTCGTACTTCCTCACCGCCGTCACCGGCACCGTCCAGCTCAACTTGATCGAGGTGGAGTTAAGGGGTTCCACTGTAAAGCCCGCCGGTGTGGCGGGACCGGCAACGTCGGTAATGGCGCAAGCGCCGGCGCTCTGGGGTGAATCGCCACAATTATCCTTAACCGCAGCGACGGTGTAGCAATACTTCGTATAGGCGGTTAATCCCAAATCCGACATCGAGGTCGTAGTAACAGTCTTGAGATAGACGCCGTCCCGGTATATCTTATAACCCGTCGCCCCGGCCGAGGCGGTCCAGGTCAGGTCCACCTGGCTGTTCAAAACAGCCGTCGCCGTCAGGCCCGTGGGCGGCGGCGGCGGAGACAGATTGGTCGTCACACATACCTTGCTGCTCTGGGCGGATTCATTGCCGACGCTGTCCACCGAAGACACGCTGTAACAGTAAAGGGTATTTGCCGTAAGACTTGCATCCGACGTTGTATTCGTCCCTGCTACACCCGTTACTGCTTTCAGCAACGCACCGTCTCGGTAAATCTTATAGGTTGAAGCGCCCGTCGCCGCCGTCCAGGACAGATTTATCTGCGACGTCGAGGCTGCCGTCGCCGTCAGACCCGTCGGGATCAGCAGGCCCGTATTGCCACAGGCCTGGCTGCTCTGGGCGGATTCACTGCCTGTCGAATCCAGGGCGGTAACGGTGTAACAATATTTCGTGGAGGCCGCCAGACCCGTATCCGTATGATTCACCGTCGGCGACGCTTTCTCCACCAGGAACACACCGTCCTTGTAAATCTTGTAACTCGCGGCCCCGGTAACCGCCGTCCAGGTCAGGGTGATGCTCGCTGTGGAAACGGCGCTGGCCGTCAAACCCGTCGGTGCGGCCGGCGGTGGATTGAAGGTGGTGGCACAGACCTGACTGCTCTGCAGGGATGAATTGCCGCTGCCGTCAAAAGCATAAATAGTGTAGCAATACTGGGTGCTGGCCGTGAGACCGGTATCGGAACTGGAAACCCCGGTAACCGACTTCAGCAGCGTACCGCCCCGGTAGATCTTGTACTGGACGGCCCCGGCCGGGGCCGTCCAGGAGAGATTGATCTGAGTGGAAGAGATGGCCGTCACTGTCAAGCCCGTCGCGGCGGCGATGGCGGGCGTCGTCACACATGTCTGACTGCTTTGCGCCGATTCGCTCCCCGTTGAATCCAGGGAAGCAATTGTGTAACAATACTGGGTATTTGCCGTCCGCCCTGTATCGGAGAAGGACGTCGCCGTCACCGTGGGCAGGGCCGTCCCATTCCGGTAAATCTTGTAGCTCGCCGCGCCGGTGGCGGCTGACCAGGTGAGATCGATCTGGGTCGGGGAGATAGCCGTACCGGACAAACCGGCGGGAACCGGCGGCGGCGTATTCAGCGTCGTGGCGCAAACGGTGCTGCTCGTGCCGGAATCGTTGCCGTCCGAGTCATTAGCTGTAACGGCGTAACAAAACTGGGTGTTCGCTGAGAGTCCCGTATCTGAATAAGCCGTCTGGGCAGATGGAACCGACTTGTAGTAAGCGCCGCCTTTGTAGATCTTGTAACCGGCGACCCCGGCAACCGCCGTCCAGGACACATTAAGCTGGCTTGAAGATATAGGCGTCACCGTCACCCCCGTCGGCGTTGCCGGTCCCGCAACATTCGTCGTCGCGCAGACTGAAGCGGTCTGGGACGAGTCATTACCGCCGCTGTCATAAGCGGAAACGGTGTAGCAATAACGCGTATTCGCCGTAAGCCCCGTGTCGCTTGCCGACGTCGTCGTCACCGACCTGAGATATACGCCGTCCTTGTAGATTTTATACCCTACCGCCGCCGGCGTCCCCGCCAGGGCCGTCCAAGTCAGGTTGATCTGCGTCTGCGATACTGTCGTCGCCGTCAATCCCGTCGGCGTTCCCGGAGACGCCAAATTTGTCGTCGCGCAAACCTGTGTGGTATCGACTGATTCCTTGCCGGCTCCATCATAGGCGGTAGCGATATAACAGTACTGGGTATTGGCCGCCAACCCGGTATCCGAGGTCGAGGTGATCGTCACGGATCTAAGCAGTGTCTTCGTTCCCCCGGCCCCGGTCTTCTTGTAAATATTATAACCAGCCGCGCCCCCCACCGGGGCCGTCCAGGTAAGATTTATCTGCGACGCCGAGACAGCGGCAGCGGCGAGATTGGTCGGCGCTTCAATGGCCGGCGTAGTCACACACTGGGACGGGCTGCTCTGCGCCGATTCACTGCTCGTCGCATCCAGGGCAGATACGGTATAGCAGTACTTCGTGTTGGCCGTTAAGCCTGTATCCGTTGTTGACGTCGTCGTCACATTCTTCAGCAACGTCCCATTACGATAAATGTTGTAACTTGCCGCACCGGTCGCGGCCGTCCAGGAAAGGTTAACTTGGGTGGTTGACGCCGCTGACACCGTAAAATCGGTCGGCGTGGCCGGCGGCGGATTCAGGGTCATGGCGCACATCTGGCTGGTCTGGGCTGATTCGTTGCCCGTCGCATCGTAGGCCGACACGGTGTAACAGTACTGAGTGCTGGCGGTAAGTCCCGTGTCGGAGGCAGTCGTCCCGCCGACGGATTTAAGGTATGATCCACCCTTGTATATTTTGTACCCGGAAGCCCCCGCAGAGGCCGTCCAGGAAAGATTTATCTGGGTGGAAGAGGCCGCGGTCGCCGTCAGATTCGTCGGCGTGGGCACTGTCGTCGTGGTCGCGCAGGACTGGGTGCTCTGGGCGGACTCGCTGCCCGTGGCGTCGTAGGCCGTTACCTGGTAACAGTACTGCGTTCCGGACTTGAGGCCGGTGTCGGACGTATTAGTTGTTGTTACCGATTTCAGGAGTGTACCGCTCCGGTATATCTTATAGCCTGTCGCCCCGGCGGAAGCCGTCCAGGTCAAGTTAATCTGGGAGGTTGAGGCCGTTGTGGTCGTCAGCCCGGTAGGGACGGACGGCGGGACCGTCAGGGTTGTCGCGCAGATCTGGCTGGATTGGGCAGAGGCGTTCCCGGAAGAATCTACGGCGGAAACAGTATAACAGTACTGGGTGTTGGCCGTAAGCCCTGTATCGGAAAGCGAGGTCGACGTGGTGTTATTTATATAGACACCCCCCCGGTAAACTCTATAACTTGCCGCCCCGGAGGAGGCATTCCAGGAGAGATTCACCTGGGACTGGGAGGCGGCGGTTGCCGTCAGTCCCGTCGGCACCGGCGGCGGCGTCGGCGGCGGCGACGGCTGGGTCGTGGCGCAAACCTGGGTGGTCTGGGCCGATTCATTGCCCGCCGAATCATATGAGGATACGGTGTAACAGTACTGGGTGCTCGCGGCAAGCCCCGTATCGCTGGATGTTGTCGTCGTGACAGACTTCAGGAGCACCCCGGCTTTATAGATCTTGTAGCCCGCGGGCGCCGCACCGGCCCCGGCCGACCAAGCCAGGTCGACCTGGGACTGGGAGGCCCCCGTGGCGGTAAGACCTGTCGGAACCGACGGTGGGGCCACGTTCGTAGTTGCACATACCTGAGCGCTCTTGTTCGACTCGTTGCCCGCATTATCCGTGGCCGTAACGGTATAACAATACTGGGTGTTGGCGGTAAGACCGGCATCGGAACTTGTCAGGGTCGTAACAGACTTCAGCAGCGTCCCGCCCCGGTAGATGTTATACCCCGTCGCACCGGCTGAGGCCGACCAGGACAAATTGATCTGCGTCGGCGATACCGTCGTGGCCGTCAGCCCCGTGGGGGGATCGGGTTGGCTGGAAAAGGTTCCTGATGTCGAGTTCAAATTCGTGATGATGGCTGGCGTAGTTGTCCCAGTGGATTTATTCTGGGCGGAATTCTGGAAAGCGTCGATTTTGGAGCCCAGGTCCGACTTCCCTGCCGTTGCCGGCAGATTTGCCGTGGCGCCTGCATTCGTTGTTACGGTCAACTGCGTCGTTCCCTGTTTCCCATCGTGAGTGCCGTCGCTGGCGTCATTGGCCATTGCCGTCACTAAAGAGAAGGGCTTCCAGGCGTTGGCGGCGGCGTTTTGGGAGATTCCCGCCAAAACCATGCCGTAATCCACCCGGTTCTGGGACACGCCGCCGGCTGAACCTGCCACGGTAGGATCGATGGGTTTGTCGGTGAGGATGTTAAAGCTGCCAAAATACTGGGCAACCTGGCTGTTGGCGTTATTGACGGCGGTCGTCGCCGCGGTGCCGTTCAGGGACATATCCCGCAAGGCGCGCTGCGTCGCCATATAAGTAAGGGAAGTTATATGAGCCGTCGTCGCGCTCGTTGATGTGGCATTGGAGATCACGGATCGCATGACATCCGTCGAAGCAAGGGTTATGGTCGTCCCCGTCGCCCAATCCTTAAAGGAGCCGCCGCTGCTCTCAATCAAGGCAGGACCGGAGTAGCTGCCGAGGTTCAGCGAATATGCGCCTGTGGAGTCGGAGGTCGTCGCACTCCCTATCGTCGCCCCTTTGGTGCCGTTGGCGTTGATCTGATAGGCCTGAATCGCCGCATTACTGATAAAGCCATCGACGACGGACCCGCTGACGGTCGTCGATGAAGAACTGCCGCCGCCACCGCCGCCGCTTGGAGAAGCTGGCGGCGGATCGCTTGAGCCACCGCTGCCGCATCCTCCCAGAGACATGACCAGGCAAATGATAATCAATAAAATCAATGCATTAGCAGCTCTTTTTCTCATGGTTTCTCTCTCCCTATCTCCTTACCTCAAAACATCGGGTTTCAGGACTTACAACTTATAAAATGGCGCATACTTCCGTACTCTGCACCGATTCATTTCCAGCCTTGTCGAGGGCGGAGATACGGTAACAAGTCTTCACTTTCGGCGTCAGGCCGGTGTCGGAAAACGATGTCCCTTCGGCGTCCTTCAGAAAGGTCCCATTACGATAGACCTTGTACCCCTTCACGCCGGAGCTGTCATCTGCAGAGGGCTTCCAGGCGACCTTGATTTCGGTCGGGGAAACAGCGGTAATGGAAATTCCATTGGGAACCGTGGGGGCGATTTTGTCAGGAGGTTTCCCCGCGTTTTTATCGCAGGTGCAACCGCCGGTAAATAGCAATATACTTAAAGATATTAATAACATAAAACCAAGTATGGCTCGCTTCATTTCCTTTTTCATTTATTCACTCTTTCTCTTAACGATGTTTTATGGACGTCTAGCTCTGCCGGTGTCCTCTGCTTGTTGAATGATCCGAGGCGTGACAAAGACGTACAGTTCCCTTTTGTTCTGGTCCAGTGTCTGCACCTTAAATAGCCAGCCTATAAGTGGTATTTTTGACAACCACGGAATCCCTGTCTCACCTTTGGCTTCTTCCGTCTTCATGATGCCGCCGATAATGATGGTGTCGCCGTTGGAAATTACTACTTTGGAGTCCACCTTATTGGTATAAATCGGCATGTTTCCCTGGGCGTCCTTTTCCGCTTTAACGGGATAGTCGTTCTTGGCTGATATTTCCATGGAGATTTTTCCGTCCGGGGTGATCCGGGGCTTTACAGTCAACTTGAGAACGGCCGGCTTGTAGGTCGTCGTCGCCGGGTTATTGGCCGACGCCGGGGTAACCACCGGAATTTCTTCGCCCTGCTCGATAGTCGCCGATTCGCCGTCCATTGTTACCACCCGGGGCGAGGAAATGAGTTTGTTCTGCCCAGTTTTTTCCATTGCCGCAATCTGGGCGCTGAAGACGGAGTAGGCGGAACCGAGGACAATACCGAGGGCCGGGGCAAAAGCATTGACCGGAAAATTAACGGCCAGGGCGCCTCTTGTCATGGCAAGACCGGAGGAGAGGGTGGTAACGGCCGGGGGGGTTGTTGTTGAGTCGATAATACCAGACGGGTTGGTCCCGGCAATCACACCCAAAGGATAGTTGCCGCTGAATACGGTTGAGGTCGAACCATAGCCCCACTGGACGCCTAAATTCCTCGTGAAGGTATCGGTTGCTTCGAGAATCTTGGCTTCAATAGAGATCTGGCGGAGCTTCCCGCTTTCCACGAGTTTTTCCTGTTCCGTCTTTTTCGCCGCGTCCTCTTCTTTCTGACGGCTCTGAACACTCGCCACTCTGTCGGCCTCATCCTTTTTTGCCCGCTCCGCGGTCATGATGCTGATGACACCGCCGGCTCGCTTCTGAGTGAGACCGTTGATGTCAAGAATCGTGGCGAGGACCTGGTCCCAGGGAACATTTTCCATCCGTACCGTTACATTGCCTTTGACCTCCGGGCTGGCCACGATATTGACATTCCCCTGTTCCGCCAGCAGCCTCAGGACGCCGCGGATATCCGCGTCCTGAAAATCCACGGTAATGCAGTTATTTGTCTGTCCAGCAGCCGGTGGGCAGCCTCCCTGGGCTAATGGCGTCCCTGCACTCTTATCAGTTACTGCCGCTGCCGACTGTTTGCCGACCGGAGGGCCACCGGAAACCGCCGGTGCAGGAGATGCGGAAGACCCCATAACTTGGGTAGGTGTTGAGGAAGATCCCGTCGTAACCGGAGGTGGATGTGAAATCCCCTCTGGCCCCCCTTTGTTAAAGGGGGGCAGGGGGGATTTTGTGGATGTTCCGACAACCGGGGTAGAAGGTGTTGCCGCCGCCGTTTGCGACGCCGGTGTTGTTGACGCCGCAGGCAGGGCGGCAACGTTGAAATCGATAATTACGAGATTGCCCTCCTGGCGGACGTTATAGGGAACCGATTCCCGCAGCTCGATGACGACGCTCACGGTCTGCTTCCCCACGGTACCTGATTGTGCCGGCAAGGCCCGGATGACGTTGTTTAGCGCCCCTTCCCCAAGGGGTTTTCTCAAATCCGTGGGCACAAACATACCATCCATTTTCACGGCAATTGATTTGCCGGCCAGCTTTTCAACCTGGACGCCTGCCTGTCGCGAGGCCATAATGGTCACCCGCTCTTTACCGGCCATTTTCTCAAAAAGGATATTTTCCAGGTATCCTGTCGGCGCGGCTGTCCCCTCGCCTTTTACCGTCCCCACCGTGACCAGCAAACACAGTGAGCATAAAAAACAAAGGGCAAAACCCACTGACCACTTTTGTTTTTTCATGGTTTTACCTCTTCACCTTCTTTGAGAAGTTTCATTTCCACCTTCTTTGCTCCTGTTTTTCCCTTCTTGCCCCCTGCCATAGGTTCTTCGACAACTACCCTGTCTCCGAGGATTCTTGCTACCTTGCCGTTATTCATGCCGATGGGGGTGCCGACGGACAGGGTATAATACTTGCCGGCCATATCCTGAATAACCGCGGTTCTCCCTTTTTCATTGCCCCCGATACCCACCAGTTTGAACTGTTCGACCCCCACCCGTTGCAGGGGTGAAAGGGGCAATTTCTGCTGCTGCTTCTTTACCTGCGCCTCCTTCAATTTCCTCTGTGCTACTTCGGCCTCCACAAAAGGTTTGAAGGGATCGGGTTTTCCTTTCGGGTCAAAACTGAAAATAAGCGAATCCGTTGCCCCCGGCCTGACGGCGGCCAACGAGGCTCCTGACGGAGATTTTTCTTTTGCCCCTCCCGGCGGGTCATCACGGACATCACCGGAGGGGGCGCTTCCCCTCATGGCTGCCCTTGCGGCGCCGGCTCCGACCACACCTCCCGCAGCTCCTGCCAGGGCAGCTTTAGTGGTCGTCCCACTGGTTTTTACAGTGGCAGAAGTTGCCTTCCCCCCCCCGAATTTAGCAATTGCCGGTCCGGAGGCAAGCAACAGAACCCCGATCGACAGGACCAGAATAGACAGGACCAGAATAGACAGGATGTTAAGCTTACTTCTTTTTGTCATCCGGCGCCCCGCCCCTATCTCCCGCTTTTTCGGTAAACATGTACGTTTTGACCACACAGGTGGTATTGACTACCCTGCCCCGTACCGGCACTTCCTTGGCATCGCCGATGGTAATGTCCATGATATTGATGATTCTGGGCAATTTGGAAACTTTGTCAAAGAAATAGACTATATTGTTGAAGCCGCCGGTGATATTCACCCGCACGGGGATTTCTTCGTAGAATTTATCCGAAGCCGGCGGCGGTTTGGGAGCGCCCTTGGACTGATCGCCCGGCTTCTGTTCAGCCCGCTGGTCTGACGGTTTCATGTTGGCTCTGACTTCCGCGCCCTTATCCGGCGGTTTCTCCGGTGGCTTTTCCGGTGGTTTTGGTTCAAAGAGGAGAAAATCGATGCCTGTTTCTCTCCCCGCCACGGAAACGGCCTGAAAAAGACCGGGGATTTCCCGCTGATCGGGAAGTTTCGTCAGGGCGAGGGCGAATGCTTCCTTCAACAGTGCTATTTCCTTAAGATATTTCGCCTTTTGCGCAACGATCCTTTCCTTTTCCGCAATCTGCTGGCTTAATTCGGCCGCTTTTATCTGCAGGGCGCTACGCTTCTGCCAGGCGTCGTTAAAGAGGAGAAACCAGTAGAAATACCCAAGAAGCAGGAAGGTAACGACCAGCAGGAGGGCAAGCATCTTTGGAGAGAGTTTTTTCAGGTCTTCGACATTTATCGCCATAGCCTATACCCCACTCCTCAGGACGCAGGAAAGGACAAACTGCTGCAACTTGATTCCCGACAGCTCCAACTGCTTGGACGAAACCAGTTCCACCGACTGGATATACATGGAACCTTCCATGTTTTTGATAAATTGAACAACGGCAAAATTATCCCGCGCCTTCCCCTCCACCTGCATGGACAGGCCGGTCTGCGAGAGTCTATCCAGCCAAACATCCTTCGTGGGAACCTGGGACGCCACATCGGCCAGCAGGCGGACCGGATAACTCCGGTTCTTTTCAAGAGTCCCAATAACCCCCAGCTTTTTTTCCAGGATCTTTTTCTCGTTTTTAATCTGGTCCACTTCGCCAATAAGCTTATTGAGGACTAGAATCTTTTCATCCTTGGCCTTGACGTCCTTATCCAGGAAACTTACGGAGGTAGTGATCCACAGGTGAATCATCCCGACAATAAGGAAAAAGAGGATGAGGCAACCGGCAATAATGACGAGCTGCTTGGTCTGCGTTTCCTTTTTGGCCTTTTCCTGATAGGGAAGAAGATTGATCCGGATCATTTGTCCCCCAGCTTCCTCAACGCCAGACCGACCCCGACCGCGGCAATGGGAGCGATCTCCTTTATATGGTCATCATCCATCGTCTTGCGGTTGTAGGTGATTTTCTTGAAAGGGTTGACAATCTCCACGGGAACGCTCATTCTGTGGGAAAGATCTTCTACGATGCCGTGAATATTAGCCCCGCCTCCGGCGAGGAGAATCATTTTTATATCCTCGTCACTGTAGGTCGAACGGAAATAATCAATCGATCGTTCAATCTCCGCGCAAAGCGAGTCGGCAAGGGATATGAGGGTGTTGCGGAAAAACTCCCCTTTTGCGTATTCGTCTCCTGTGGGTCCTTCCAGCTTGATCTTTTCCGCTTCCTCGGTGGAAACTCCGTACTGGGACTGAATCGCCTCCGTGATCATGTTCCCGCCCAAGGCAAAATCCCTAGTAAAAATGGAGACGGCGTTTCTGACAACATTCAGGCTGGTGATGCTGGCCCCGATATTGACAATGACGACGACGTCTTTTTCTTCGTAGTCATAATTTTCCTGATACATCGTCTCCAGGGCAAAGGAATCCACATCCATAATGGCCAGGGACAGACCGGCAATCTCGATGGCCTCCGTATAGCCTTCAATAGTATCCTTTTTTGCTGCCACGATAATGACATCATTCTGATTGGGATTGGTGGCATTACGGCCGAGAATCTGGAAATCGAAATTGACGTCGTCCATGTTGTCAAAGGGAAGGTATTTGCTGGCTTCATCATGGATTGTTTCCTGGAGGTCGTGGGCATCCATCTGCGGGAAAGCGGCCTTTTTGATGATGACGGAATGTCCCGAGAGGGAAGTGACAATGCTCTTCTTCTGGCAACCGGAATTCTTGAAAAGTACTTTGATCGCCTCGGCCAGGGCGTCGATATCGACGACGGCGCCATCGACAATGATCCCCTTGGCCAGGGGGGCAGAGAGGAAGCGGTTCATGCTGTAGGCGCCCTTGTTGCCGAGGATCTCGACAAGCTTCAGGGAACTGGAGCCGATATCCAGACCGACAAATTGCTTTTTTCCGGAAAAGAGATCCTTGAGATTGAAACTGGTGAAGGCCTGGAGGCCGACACTGAACTTACTTTCTTTCTTCGGCGCGGCGCCGTCTTCTTTCAACTTAGCCGTAATCGCCGATGAAACGGCCAACTGGTCTTTCTTCTTTGAAAAAAGTGATTTGATATCAATCATACACAGTCTTCATTGATTTATTTGGCGTTTCTATAAACCAGATCCCCCTTCTTAACCATTTCGAGGTCATTGCGGGCGACCATTTCGACATAGGCAAGATCTGTCCGCAAAAGATGGGCCGTCTTCTGCAACTCAATGTTTTCGTTGGTCATTTCCTGATTAAACTTTTTCAGGGAGTCTAATCGCTCTCTGATGACATAGTTATCTACTAAACCCCGGTTGCCGAAAACAATCAAGATCCCGATCAATAATGCAAAGGCAAGTACATAACGTCCGATTCTCATGATGCCTGCTTTAAATGATCAAATTTGGGCCATAATAAAGTAAATTTCCATTCTTCGCAATAAAAATAATACCTTCGACGAAAAAAAATAGTAACCAACCAACCACCGATCCCCGTTGCCGGCAAAGCACGAAAATCCCCCCCTACCCCCCCTTTGGCAAAGGGGGGTAGGGGGGGATTTTCATATAATAAGGAAGCCTGACCCCGCTATTCAGCGGCAGGCAGGAGCATCTGGGGTTCTCCCAGCAGGAAATCGCCCCTTTCTATCCATTCCTTAAGAATTACGGCAATTTCCCTTGCCTTGTAGTAGCTGGAAAGAGGCGCCGTGGTAATTTTCTTGCCGTTCATGACAATCTCACCGCTCCTCAGGGCCTTGTAACTCACCTCGCCCAGACTCTTCAGTTCTCCCTTGGGATAGTCCATGCCGTAATCATAGATCTGAGTATACAGGTCGTCATCCTTTACGGCGGTATACCTTGCCATCTCTTCATTGAGGACAGGAATGGGAATCCCGATCCCGACGTACAGGGAAACCCCATAGCCGAGCATACTGGCGCCTACCAGCCACTGGGGAGACATTTCTTTAAGATTGCCGATCGTCGCAATGGTGCCCGCCCCCTCCCGGGGGACGCCATTTTCCCCTCGCAGGGCATGAGGATTGTGCTGTGTCCCCGGCCAGGACACATATCCCTGGGCCCCGCCCAGAAAGATCCGCGTCCCCAAACCGATGGTCTTGTAATAGGGGTCGTTGAAAAGGGGGCTCAATTGTCCTGATGTCGAATAGTTGGCGTTGGCCATGCGGGGCCGGAGCATCCCCATGTAGGTATAAATCGTCTTGTCGGACATGTTGACGGCGCAACTGTAGTTCTGGTAGGCGTTCCGGGGATTGAAGAGGATGGCGTCCCGCATGTCGAAAAGGGTCATGTTCTTTTCCTGTTTGCGGGCGGGATAACAGTCCGTTCCGTAACCCTCCATTCGCATCCGGATTACATTGCCCGCCACGAGGTCTTCGATCACGTGTCCCCCGCCGTAATTGAACTCCCCCGGATAAACGCTGTTGAGGGGATCCCCTTCGGCAACCTCCGTCGCCCCGATATAACAATCGACGGCGGCGACGCCTCCATAGGCGAGGACATCGTTCAGCCACACCCGGGAGGCCTTGATCTTGGGGGAGGTATGACCGAAATTCAGAAAAGCCCCCGAAGAACACATGGGTGCGAATGTCCCTGTCGTCACGACATCCACCCGACGGGCCGCTTCCACGTCGCCATGGCGCTCCACCACATCGATCATTTCTTCGGCGGTCACCACGACCGCCTTCCCCTGCCGGATCTTTTCGTTAATTTCCTGGTAGGTTTTGCTCACCTTGTTTTTTTTCATGAACATCCCCTTAGTATTTGATAGACTCACAAAAAGGATTACACCCCGTCACAACAGCCCCGGATCGCGGTACGGGGTAAACTACCGCCGGGAAGCATGAACAAAATACCGGATTATGAACATTAAACTTCGTTTTCCGGTTCTCGCCGGAATGACCAATCGGCGACCTCGGACTATGAAAATCCCCCCTTACCCCCCTTTGACAAAGGGGGGATGGGGGGATTTTCATATAAAACTCGCTACTCCGTATGGCCGAAGCCGCCTTGTCCCCTTGCGGTTTCATCCAGGGTTTCCTGCCGTCGCCACAACCCACGGCAAACCTGGCTAATAACCATCTGGGCCATGCGATCTCCCCGTCTTACGACAAAAGAGTCCTCGCCGTGATTGATCACGAGCAGCTTTATCTCTCCCCGGTAGTCGGCATCGATCGTCCCGGGAGAATTGACGAGGGTGATTCCATGCTTCAGGGCCAGACCGCTCCGGGGTCTGATCTGGGCCTCGTAGCCGGCAGGAAGGGAAATGATCACCCCGGTGGGAATCACCTCCCGACGGCCCGGCAGGATCGTTATCTCCTGATCGACAGCGGCGCAAATATCCATGCCCGCTGACTGCTCCGTCATATACCGGGGCAGCGGCAGGTCGTCGCATCCCGGTAATTGCAAAATTCCTATCTCAACACCATCGACCATGACACCCTATCCGTTCAAGATGTGCAAGGCCAGATCCTTTTCCGATACGGGACCGATGGCGGCAATCGATATGGTGCTGGGATTGAACATCTCCTGGGCCAACTCCTGAATATTCTCATGGGTAACGGCATCGAGCTTGATTACGACATCTTCCGGCGGAATATGCCGACCATAACAGATCTCGTTTTTTGCCAGTCTGGTCATGCGGTTGTCCGTGCTTTCCATGGAAAGAAGAAAATTTCCCTTGATGAGTTCCTTTGCTCCGTGAAGCTCTTTTGCCGTCAAAGGCTGCTTGGCCATACGCATCAGTTCATCGAAAATCAATCCCAGGACTTCCCGGACTTCTCCTTTCCCCGTACC